>Ga0066862_10001328_pt1 | contig 10224 bp, 8 predicted proteins | sample ETN02SmetaG_FD_66431 | JGI IMG/M metagenome (GOLD analysis project Ga0066862, IMG submission 66431) | Marine microbial and viral communities from oxygen minimum zone, Eastern Pacific Ocean - ETNP2014F10-02SV255 | ecosystem: Environmental > Aquatic > Marine > Oceanic ... | reverse complement strand
TAAAATATGCATACTCGCTATGACTTACCACTGATAGGAGCAACCTTATTTTTGCTGTCCTGGGGGACAGTAATGATTTACAGTACTGGTGGTGTGTATGCTGACATTCAATACAATGATGGTCAATACTTTTTGTACAAACATCTATTGCACATGCTCGTTGGACTTATAGCGATGGGAGTCGCGCTGATAGTTAATTATCACAAATGGCAGCAGTATTCTATCTGGTTTATGCTGGGCATGCTGGCATTGCTGATACTTGTTTTAATACCTGAAATAGGACACGAAGTTAAGGGCGGACGACGCTGGTTACGAATAGGTTCATTTAGTCTTCAACCTTCCGAACTTCTGAAAGTTGTTTTGATCATTTACGTAGCTTCTTATCTGGAACGCAAACAGGAAGTCCTGGCTTCATTCTTCCGCGGGTTAACACCAAACTTTATTGTCACTGGGATTTACCTTTTCCTCGTCCTATTGCAACCAGACTTTGGTACAGTAGTACTGATCGCAACTACGGTATTGCTGATGCTCTACGTCGGGGGAGGCCGTCCTGTTCATATTGCAACTAGCCTCGTGGGTGTAGGAATTATCGGAGGACTGCTGATTGCTTCACACACTTACCGAGTTAGGCGAATGCTAGCTTTTTTGAATCCCTGGGATGATCCGCAAAATTCAGGATTCCAAATTATTCAATCCTTCATTGCACTTGGAACAGGAGGTTGGTTTGGAAGAGGACTTGGTGAGAGCCTGCAGAAACGACTCTTTCTCCCAGATGCTCACACTGATTTTATTTTTGCCATCATTGGTGAAGAATTAGGTTTTTTGTGGATTTGTATTTTGATAATTATATTTGTTGTTTTTATTTGGCGCGGTTACTGGATTGCTTGGAATGCTCTGGATGGTTTTGGGAAACACCTTGCTTTTGGATCAACAACGATTATCAGTCTACAAATAATCCTTAACATCTTTGTTGTAGTTGGCCTGCTTCCAACCAAAGGTTTACCCCTCCCATTCATAAGCTACGGAGGCACTTCCCTTGTTGTCGCTATGTTTTTAACAGGTCTTTTACTCAACATCAGCAATAGCCTGCATGCACCAGAAACTAAGCCTGATAACGGCTTGTCCCTTCGTGCCACAACACAAAACAATGAATAAAATTTCAACATTCAAGGAATTCCAGAAACTACAGACTTTTTGGCAACGCACCTCTTTTTTTAAATCTTCAGTCCGAGAAATCCTATTTTTTTTTCTTTTTCCATTTGTCGCAGTAGCTTTATTTCAAACTCTCTCTGGAAATTATTTCCCCTTTTACGCTTTTGCAAAAAGCTCTGCAGAGCAAATTGTACCTGAGGAAAATCACCGCCTAGAAAATTTTTTAATCAGTACTAAAGGACGTGATGACTGGACCCGCCTTATGTTGGCAATACTTAATAGCGTATCTGCGGTAGAAAATGTTTTGTCCGAGGGTGTCAGTGTTAACATTCGGGGAACCGAGGAATTTCATGGTGTAACTCCTCTTATGTTTGCATCGGGAATTGGAGCACAGACAATCGTAAAACTTCTTATCGAAAATGGAGCCCGTCTGAATGACACCGATACTTTGGGTAAAACAGCCTTAATTCAGTCGGCATATAAAGGACATTCTGATACAGTAAGTTTCTTACTTCAGCAGGGCGCAAATCCAAATGCAGAAACAAATCAAAAGTGGACAGCCTTAATGTATGCAGCAGAGAGAGGTAGACTGCAAATTCTTAAAACATTATTGAAACACGGCGCTCGAGTTGACTTTCAAAATAATTTGGGCATGTCACCCATGATGTATGCAGCACAAAAAGGTCATTTTAAGATCGTGCAGTTCTTACTTTTAAGAGGAATTAAATTAGATATAACCTCGCTAAATGGATCATCTGCTTTAATTTGGGCTATCAGATCTAAACATGAGAACATAGCAAAATTACTACTAGAAGCTGGAGCAAAAACAGATATTCTTGAAAACGAATTCCAAAGGTCGCCACTGCTTCTCGCGTCAATGTACGGTCTAGAATCAACTGTGCAAAAATTATTATCTCTCGGAGCTGATTTGACAAAAGTTGATAAACAAGGAGAAAATGCTTTGTTACTAGCCTTAAGCAACAAACATTTTAAAACAGCGAGCCTGTTAATAAAATCCGGGATTTCCACCAATACTCAAGATCTTAAAAAACGTACTCCAATCATGGAAGCAAGTGCTCAAGGAAGTTTGGAATTGACCAGACTCCTGATCAAGAAAGGTGTAGACGTAAATGCTAGAGATTTTGTTGGGAAAACATCTTTGATGATAGCGGCCGCTGAAGGCCATATTAATATTGCGAAAGTGCTGCTTCGAGAGCAAAGTCGGCTTGATTTTCGTGACCGCTATGGCTGGACTGCCTGGATTTATGCAGCCGAAAAACAGCAGTTGCCCATGGTCAAATTTCTCAGTGAAAAAGAAATTGATAACGAGGGGAATCTCTTTTATGCCGTCTCACGTGGGCACCTTAAAGTTATAAAAATATTGCTCGATTTGGGGATAAATATAGAAATTCATGATTCCCAAGGATGGACTCTTTTGATGTGGGCTGCAAACAACGGTCATTCAAAAGTTGTTGAACTCTTGTTAAATGGTGGAGCAAGAATAAACGACAGTACTGAAAAAAAATCAGATTCTTCAGGCTGGACACCACTTATGCTGGCGGCTGGAGGTGGACATATTGAGGCTGTAAACACTCTCATCAAAAAAGGTTCCGATCTCGAAGCACAGGATAATGACAATTGGACGGCGCTAACGTGGGCTTCTATCAATGGTTATCATAACATTGTAGGAATGTTAGCAAACAATGGTGCCAGGATAGATGTTCGCAGTTCTGATGGGGCAACACCGCTTATTTGGGCAGCCTCTCAAGGACACGAAAATGTCGTGCAAACTCTGTTAGCAAAAGGTTCAAATATAAAATTGAAAGATCTCCATGGAAAAAATGCTTTAGCACACGCAATACTTAATGGTCATTTAACTACCGCAAAAAATTTGATTAAACAAGGTGCTGATTTAAATCAGAGTTTACTCTATGCATCGCAGCGCGGTTACAACGAAATGGTATTATTTCTACTTGCAGAAAATGCAGAAATAGATCATCTCTCTTCACAAAAGGAAACACCTTTAGCTCTTGCCTTACAAGGAAAACATTTTGATACCGTCAGCATTCTGCTGGAGCATGGTGCAGATCCTACCATAAAAAATTCACAGGGACAGACCCCATTGATGATTGCAGTTATGACTGGAGAATTAAAATTGGTAAAACTTTTAATTCATCACCCAACATATATCCGACAGAATGCTGAAATGAATACTACTGATTTTATAGGAAATACACCTTTAATGATTTCCGCAGTCCACGGTTATCTAGATATAGTAAAACAGCTGCTCAAGCTTGGAGCAAGAGTTGATAACAGAAACCGCTGGAAAGAATCCGCATTAATTCTTGCCGCTTCAAGGGGCTTTCGTGAAATTGTGGAACTACTAATAGAATATGGAGCAGATTTTCGCTCAGAGGATGTTAATGAAAAAACGGCATTGATGAGAGCAGCTCAAAATGGACAATTATTTGTGGTTGAACTACTTCTTTCTATGGGAGCAAATCTTCATCTTAACGCTTTTGATATGAGTGGCGAAGGCGGGACACCGCTGATTCAAACTGCCAGAAATGGACATGATGAAGTTTTGATATCATTATTGAGGTCAGATGCAGAAATTGATGATGTTGAATTGATGTTTAACCATTCGGCTCTTATGGTTGCAGCTTTAAATGGTCATAAAAAAACCGTAGCTATTTTACTTAACTCTGGCGCTGATCCCAATTTAAAAGACTCTTCAGGCAGATCGGCATTATTGCTTGCAGCAACCAACAACCATCTGTCTGTAATAATTCAGCTTTTGGATGCTGGACAAAAAGGGAATCAAAAAGACTCCAAAGGAAACGGCATATGGCACTTGCTCGCAATGAGTGATATAGAAAATGAAGATAGCAAAGCCGAATACAATATTCCCGGACAAATAGAGACTGTTGCTCCAAGAAAATTGTATGAACTAATCTCACGACAAGTTCCACTTGACACATTAAACAATGATGGGGATACAGCCCTGATAATTGCTGTAAAACATGGGAAAGTGAGGATAATTAAAAATCTGTTGGAATTAGGAGCATCAACCAATATTTTGACAACCGCAGGTGAAAGCGCTTTAACCCTTGCGAAAGCAAGTGGTAATGATGAGCTGGTTAAACTACTGCGCTGATTACATACCTTTTTTAAATATAGCTGAGAAATAATCTTTGTTGTCAACTGCCTGCATTCCAGTAACCAACAACTATTTTTTCTTCTCGTTTTAGGAAATCATCTTCAGTAATTTTTCCCCGAATATAACCATCACGGAGATAATGTAGCTTTGCCAAATATTCTTCTTTTGAATCACAATGGCTCCAGCCTTTTTCATTTGTATGAACTAGCTTTTCATACTCATCTGAGGATATTTTTAAAGGATTTTCTCTAGAATATGGTGTTAAAATAATCATCAACCATCCTAATATTTCCACATAATGCGTGGAATGTATATTTCAACGTAAATAAATGTTAATCATTTTAAACATTAATTTCAAAAGCTTGCAAGTCGACAACTACAAATCATGAACAAAACAACAAAAAAACAACATATCAGACAAAATATACATATATTTTTTTGGACAGGAAGTTCAATTTCAGGAATCATGCTTGGTCTGAATGCCCCAGGATTAGGAACTCATTGGCTGGGATTAATTTCCCTGTTTCCTTTGATCTACACTTTGGAGAAACTCCATGCGGAAGGGGATATATCTTACTTGAAAAGGGGGTTGCTATTTTTTGGGATATGTTGGCTCTCTGGAGGAATTGCTGCTTCAATTGGAGGCTATTGGATAACCAACAGTGTCCATGTTTTTGGGCACCTTAACTGGCCTGCTGCGTTAATGATAACAGGGTTCGGTTACGGTCTTGAAGTAGGCTTCCAACTTTTTGTTTATTTCGGAATCCCACTACTCTTAATCTCTAAACTCAATAACTGGGACTTGCCGCTGAGACTTGCGTTTGTCTTAGCGATAGATCCTTGGTATCCTCGCTTGATTCACTGGAATTACGGTGGGCTGACATTCAGTGAATTCCCCTTGATTGAACAATTTGCCGATATCATTGGATCTTCCGGACTCATTCTTTACAGTGCCGGTTTAGCTTTTCTGTTGATCGGCTGGACACGTTTGAAATCCGGGATGATAAGTTATAAATTAATGCTTCAGGCTTCAACTCTGTACTTGGTTTTATGGATCATCGGTTTAAGTTATGGTGCGTGGCGAATTTACAACATGGAACTAAATAATTTGGTAACCAACACAAAAAGTTCAAATTTGACAGTACTTGTTATTCAGCCTAATTTTTCACTTCAGGATCTTGCTTCCAGTCCAGAAATTGTCCATTCAGAGCGGCATCATAACCTGGAAAATCTGCTGGCGGACTCAACGAAAGCCCTCGCAAAACTTCCTAAAAACACAAGCACAGATAAATTGCTTGTGTGGCCAGAATCCGTTTTTCCATATGCTTATTTTAAGTCTGAAAAATCTCGTCAAAAAGTTTCTTCCTTTGCACTGGAACACCAAACAAACATATTATTTACAACTGTGGACTGGGAAATCACTCAAACCGGTAAACAGTTTTTTGGCGTATCAGTACTAGTTGGCAAAAACGGTAAAGTTCTTGGACGCTACAAAAAGATTTTTCTAATACCTTTTGGCGAGATGATTCCTTTTTCAGATTGGTTCCCGGGTATTGCATCATGGCTAAGGAAGAACATTGCCAATATGTCTGAGTTTGATCAAGGTACTGAATACACAGTTTTTTCTATGGCGGAAAATACCCAGATTTCAGCTCCTATCTGTTTCGATATTTTCAATCCTGCAGTCTTGCGCGGAATGGTTCTTAAAGGCTCGCAACTGGTTTTGAATCTCAGTAATTTAGCCTGGTTTGGACACACAACAGCATCGGACAATATGGTCGCGGTTTTGCGTTGGAGGGCTATAGAAAATCGGGTACCTGTTATCTTCGCCTCGAATAATGGAAAAAGTGTCTTCATTGCTTCTAACGGTAAAAACATCAGCCAACAGCTTGGACTTTTTGAAGAAGGTTCGATAACCTCTGTACTGAAGCTTCAACGCCAATTTTCATTCTACCGAGAATATGCAGAATGGGTATGGGCAGGATTTATATTATTATTTTTTTTATTGCTGATTCAGGCACATCGTCGGGGTAGAATATTCCAATAAGAATTTGCACTCAAAATTAACTTTCAACTCAAAAGGAAAAAACATGGACTTAAAACTCAAAGGGAAAGTCGCGATGGTAGCGGCTTCAAGTAAAGGACTAGGTTATGGAATTGCAGAGGCACTAGCTCAAGAAGGCGCTTCACTTTCAATTGGTAGCCGAACTGAAAAAGAAATTGAAACAGTTGCCGAAAAACTAAGGAGAGAAACCGGAATATCGGTTTTAGCAAATGTTCTGGACTCCTCAAATCCGCAATCAATCCAAAAATGGACTGATGCAACAATCAAAGAATTTAAAGGTATCGATAAACTTGTAATCAATGCGGGAGGACCACCCGCTGGGAAATTTGAGGATTTTTCTGATGAGGATTGGCAAGAGGCTTTTGAACTAAATCTTTTCAGTGCAATACGCATGATCCGAGCTACTTTACCATCGATGCGTAAACGAGGAGGCGGCTCTGTTTTGACGGTTACTTCAATGTCTGTCAAGGAACCGATAGACGTACTTATTCTCTCAAACGTTATGCGTTCCGGAGTTACAAGCCTGGTGAAAAGTCTCTCCGCTCAGTTAGCTTCCGACAATATTCGGCTCAACAATCTGATGCCTGGTCGTATCAACACAGATCGCATTAGAAGCTTGGACTCCATGAATTCAGAAAAAATGGGGGTTTCAATTGAGCAAATACAAGAGGCAAGCTATAACAATATTCCGATGGGGCGCTACGGAACCATTGAAGAATTTGGTCGCTGTGGAGCATTTTTGCTATCTGATGCAGCAAGTTATATCACCGGTTCAAGTCTTGCCGTTGATGGGGGTGCGCTTAAAACAGTCTGGTAATTAAGGTTCAAGTTTTTTGCATTTTTGACGATATTAATGATCAAGAGGAAAAGGCCGTTTCACTGCTTGGCTTTCTGTTTACCGAAAGTCGGCCTATTAAAAACGGCAATTTACATTTTAAAAAATGATCAATCACAGAGGTGCAAATGCCTATAAATTATCTCAACTTATATCTTATAGCTGTCATAGGCGGACTTGTAGCAACAATAGGAGGAATTATAATCTGCTACGCGGGCATCTCTGAAACAAGTTATGTCGTTTATCAGGGTATCGATCTCACAACCTTTTATCTTGATAAAAATCGCCATGACTTGTACGTAAACGGTTTGGTTTACAGTATTACTTTCGGAATTGCATTTTTTCTGTTACTAGCAGTAATTGTGCTACCAAGTCCAGATCAAATTAAAAAGCGTACTTCTGCATCTAAGTTTGCAGATACAGTCGGAACAGGATATCAACAATCTTCAGAAGTGTCTAATCCAGCTGAAGAAGATCTAACGTCGGCTGGTGAAATACCCGCAGAAGAAGAATCACTTGAAATTGAGCTTGAACCGGAAATAGAAAATTTTGCCGAAATTGAAGAAGAAGAAGAAGAAGAAGAGGAAGAGGAGTCAGCACTTTCGAGTTTGGCTGATGATGATGATTCAGATGTAGTATACGGTACTGGACGAATCACTGACAAGGCACACAGGTCATTTATACTCACCAGTCCTGACAGTGCAGTCAAGTTCCTTATGCGTAAAGAACTTGATGGACGACCACTGAAATCATCTCAGGACGAAATATACGAAGGCTGGCAAAAACGAGGCCTTTCCAGAGGGAAATTGCGCAAACATTTTCTAAAGATTATGGATTGGGACAGCGTACCAGAAATGGAAGTTAATGAAATATATAATAAATTAAAAGATAAGGCATACGAAGTAAAACACTCTGGCTAATTTAATTAACAATCAAAAACTGATTAAAAAATATGGGCTCAAAGCTTTTTAAAGGAACACCTACTTACTTACTAGATTCAAAATTAAGTGAAGCATTCCATATTGCTCGCCTTTTGGAAAAACCTCTGCTGCTGGAAGGCGAACCAGGAACAGGTAAAACTAAACTGGCACAGGAATTTGCTAAAAAAGAAAACTGCCCCTTGTTTGAAGTGCCAATTACTTCAGAAAGCAAAGTTTCGCTATTAGTTTCACGTTTCGATGAAGTTCAACGTCTAATGGACACTCAGGCTGCTGTCGCCAATGCACAGATGAAACAAGCTGGAATTGACATGCAGATAGATACTGGCGGACGTAAAGTGGACAACTTGGAAGAATACGTCCATTTGGGACCGCTTGCAAAAGCCTTCTCTACACCAGAGTCGGTTCTACTGTTGGATGAAATCGATAAGGCTCCCCGTGAACTACCCAACAATCTTCTGTTTTTACTCTCTGAACGCCGCATCGTAGTTCCTGAAACACAGCAAACAATTGCCTGTGATCCTGGTAAAATGCCGATCATAGTAATTACATCCAACCATGAACAAGATTTGCCTGCTCCTTTTATTCGGCGATGTATATACATGTATATCGAGTTTCCACCACCTGAAAGAATGCGTGAAATCGTTCGTATGCATCATCCTGGAGCAAATGAGAAAATCGTCGCTGCTGCAATAGAAATTTTCTATCAACTTCGTGAATTGGACTTGACGCGTAAACCTTCTACAAGTGAAATTTTAGATTGGATATCATACCTCGTTCAAACAGATGTTCTTGATTCTAAAGTTGTTGAAAAATTGAAAGGTGCGCAAACACTCGTTAAACATCGTGACGACCGTGAACTGTTACGCGAAATTCAGGAAAAAGGTATTGAGTCTGCAACCAGTCGAAAAACATCAAACTGGTAAAATCTTCCCCGCTAATTCACTAAGACATGTTTCAAATTAGCTTCTTCATTTTTATTTTTTTACTTGGAAGCATCCCATTCGGTTTGTTAATCAGCCGTTACTGGTTAAAAATTGACATCCGCGAACAGGGGAGCGGTAACATTGGCATGACAAACGTTATGAGGGTTGGAGGGAAATTACCCGGTATTATAACGTTTTTGCTTGATTTCGGAAAAGGGAGTCTCACGGTTTTACTCGCTCAAACAGCTTTCCCTGTATCCGAAGCAGTTCCGGAAGCTCAACTTTTAATCCACACTCTAGCTGGAGTCGTCGTTGTTTGCGGTCATGTCTTTTCAGTCTTTCTACGTTTTAAAGGTGGAAAAGGAATTTCGACTTTGTTTGGAGTTTTAGCAGTTTTGCATTTCAGTATAGCTCTGACTGTTGCCTTAGTTTGGGTAGGTATTTTTTTATGGAAAAAAATCTCCAGTCTTTCTGCTATTTGTATGTTGATAGTTCTTCCGTGGTTATTCCTACTATTTCCATGGCTCCAGAATGAAACTCCTTTTTGGACTGTGTTTTTCCTTTTTCTTCTGTTATCATCACTCCTGATCTATAAGCATCGAGACAATATAAAGCGGCTGCTCAATGATCAAGAGAGTCAACTCTAATAAACAAAACAAATTTAAAACATTTTTCAAAAGAACATAAATGAATCCAATCACTCCATTCTCATTTTTCTTCGGCAAGGATATGTTCCGACACGCTATCCTTTTATCAGGAATTGCAATCATTGCCTGGTTCTTGACACAAAATGGGATTGGGTTAGCTAGTTATTTTTTCTGGATTTCATTAATCATGATCTCAACCATAGTAATTTGGCGGGCTGGAGATTTTTTCTCTCCGGCAGCTAGTTATATCCAGAATAAACACGATATTCCACAATCGATTAAAGCCGCTGTCATTGATGCAATTGCGAGTTCATTCCCGGAGTTTTGTGTAGCCATTATCGCTGTAATCATGATAGGGCGTGCAGAAGTTGGTATTGCCAGCATTGTAGGATCAGCACTTTATAATGTCCTTGTGATTCCTGCAGCTGCAGGGTTAGTTGCTGCAAGTCCAATGGTGATCAGCAAGGAAGTCGTCTGGCGTGACAATATATATTATCTTGG
>Ga0066862_10001325_pt1 | contig 10230 bp, 10 predicted proteins | sample ETN02SmetaG_FD_66431 | JGI IMG/M metagenome (GOLD analysis project Ga0066862, IMG submission 66431) | Marine microbial and viral communities from oxygen minimum zone, Eastern Pacific Ocean - ETNP2014F10-02SV255 | ecosystem: Environmental > Aquatic > Marine > Oceanic ... | reverse complement strand
TGTGCTATTGAATGAGATAAATGTAATTTTTCTTTATTTGATAAATTAGCGATATAAGATACAGCAAATATTGGATTTGTATCACTTGGTGTTTCTGCATTATACATCAAGGAAGCACTTGTATCAGTTCCATCACTCCCACCGTTATTACTAAATCTACAAGCATAATTTGAACCTGAATCATTATTTAATCTCATCATACCATCTACTGCTCCTGATGGTCTAATGTCAGTTAATAACATTAAATACCTCTTATCAGCTAAACTTGCAACATCAATAGTTGAAGTGGTACTTCCAAGTGTTGTTCTTCCAATTTCTTTCCAGCCACCATATGATGCTGATATTCCGTCTCCAGAGTTATAATCTGTACTTGTACCCTGTAGTCTACCACCAGAGTGATATGAAATGGTCATGCAATTTGAACCTCAACTGCTGCTCCGTTCTTCCAAATCTTGGTAAAGACTCCTTCGTTGTTAGCATCAATTTTTTTAATATAAATATCTCTATCTCCTACACCAACTGAACCAAATGAACTTGCTGTTCCTGTATATGTTGTTGTAGTTGTATTAGTAAAAGTGTGTACTGCTGTTGCTCCTCCTCCACCTGAACCCCATGCTAATCCAGTTGCTGTGGAACTATCTGCTTTTAATACTTCGCCATCTGTTCCAACTGCTAACCTGGCATTTCCTGTATCATAGGTATAGACATCTCCTTTCGTAGTAAGTGGGCTTGCATCTACAACTGCCCAAGTATCGTCTCCTCTGAGGAATGTAGTTGCATCTTTAGTTCCTGTTGCTGTGAGTCCTGTGGTTGCTGGTAATCCTGTACATGATGTTAAAGTTCCTGCACTTGGAGTTCCTATGTTTGGTGTAACTAATGTAGGACTTGTTAAAGGTGCTTTAAGTGCTAAATCTGTTGTTAAATCAGTAATATCGCTTTGTGCTATATCTGTAACTAAATTGGCCTTTGTGATTTTCTTGGTAACTGGACTACCTCCAGATGGATCATCAACTATGGCTACAATATCTGCTGAGTCTACAGAAGTCAGTTCGGTTAGTTCAGAAATTTTAGTATCTACCATATTACTCTAGTATTATTTTGTCGCCTGTTTCTAAGAGAAGTGATTCTCCAGTTTCCATTCCAACATATCCCACTTCTATGGTAATGGATTCTGCTGAAGAAACTGGACTCACATTTGAGGCAGAATCAGTTTGGATAGCAGTAAATGAGTGTGTTCCTAATTGTAATGTTGATGTAGTAATTGACCAAGTTCCTCCACTTACTGTTGCTGTACCCACACTTCCATCTAATGAGGATGTTAATGTTACAACTGATCCAGTTTCTCCTGTTCCTGTCATTATTAATATAACATTTGCTGTTGGATCTGGGGTATAAACATTTATTACTGGTGCTGATGGAGATATATCATCTAATACTATGCTAAATTGGGTTGCTGCTGTATTCCCTGTTCCATGTCTTTGATATGCCACATCTGCTGGCACATCAACTGTTATTGTACCATTTGTTGAGGCTAATAAATTAAACGTAAATATAGGATTATTATCTGTAAAACTCTGTACTGTGCCTGCTGTAACTACATCTGATGCTGTAAATCCTGTGAGGCTACTATCTGAGAATGTGACAGTAACTGGTATAGGATTTGTGTTTGTTGGAGAAGAAGCTGAACTGGATATAGTTGTACTTACTGCACTTGTTGATGGGATTGTTCCATCTCCTATTTCAAAGCTATCTGAGTTTGTGTCAAGTGTTCCTGTTGCAGATGTGTTTGTATCTTCCAAAGTACCATTAATGTATAATTTAACATTTGGAGACTTCCATGATAATACCAAATGATTCCAGGCATTTGGAGTATATGTACCTGTAACGTCATATATTGTTCCACCTATTGTGACATTACCTCTAATTGTATTTCCTGCTATAATATGTGGTTGTACCTCCAATGAATATACTCCTTTTCCTAATAGGAATTGTGTAACATCTCCTGATTCAGTAGCTGGTAAGTAAAAGAATCCTGATAATGTAACCTCATCTGTAATATCTAATAGGGTATGATCTGCTATTGCCAAACTGCTTGATCCATCAAAGTCTCCTCTGCCACCATACTTTGTACTTTGAACTGAGAATGTGACAGCTCCTACTTCAGAATGAGTTAATGGGTATGTTGATGTTGATGCACTAATTGAACGATTAAATATGAATGTCTCATTGTCCAAATATTCCAAACCTAGACCATCTGTCAAGTCAGCTCCAGATAGGAATGTCTGTGTCTTCCTTTTTCTATGTGGAGTAAGTGCTATTCTTTCGTGTACTGCTTCCTCTTCAACAGGTGCTGCAAACAAGTCCTGAAGTGCTTCAAGAATCTTGTTAATCTCTGCCCTTGATTTATCTCCAGTAGGTCTAATGTAATTCTGAATATTGGCAGACATGGCTAATTTATGAACTCATCTAAGGAAAGAAGTATTCGATCAGCACCTAATTGAGAGCTGGAGTTTGCCTGCATTTTAATCTCTAAACCGTTAATATTTGCCTTTACATCAAGGCCAGTCTTTTTATCCTGAAGTCTGCAATATGATGCTAATGGAATTCTGTCATCTACTGGAGATACTGCTATGGTATCGTATGAACGTCTTTGTTTTCCTAACATGGTACTTGCCTGAAGCATTGCCTGTCTTACTGTCTGCTCTTCCAAATCTGCCCTAACAGGGAATAGTTTCTCTCTAGGCTCTGATAAAGTATTTGATATAACTGTGTTTTCTAATGTAATGAGTAATCTTCTTGCAGAGTATATCCTATATGCTGATTGTCCTGTACGTGCTGTCCATGTGATACCATCCGTACTGTCATGAAATGTACCTAAACCTGACTTGTAATTTACAGAGTATGTATTGGAAGCATCTCCATATATTTTAAATACGATATGTAATGTCTCTCCTGGTGTAACATCTAGTTTTGGTTTGATAGGAATCTCTAACCATGTTGCAGGAGTGCTAGTTCCTAATGCTTGTAGTGTTGCCTTTGGAATGTTTATTGTTCTTCTAATATCCTTTTCATCTGGTTTTCCTGTTCCATCATCTCCTCTTATTTCCATTATTCCAAGTGTTGCAGGAGTACCTGTCTTGATAGAACGTACTGCTATTTTGAAAAGGTTATCCTTGTTTGGTACTACAGGTATTGCGTGCCAAGTAGTATCAAGATTATCTGCTGCATCTGGTGTTTGTGAATCCTGTGCCATGAGAGTTGGATTGAATGATCCAAATGAATGAATAAATGGATACATTGATTCTGCTGAAGAGTCTGTCCATGATACTGGGCCTAACAGGTATCCTATCTTTCCACTTGGCCAACCTTGAGCATCTAGTCCTGCCAAATCATTAGTGAATAGAAAATCAGAGCTGTGAGATTCAGGATCTCTCATTATCAAATCCCTGTCTGCATCTACTCCCCAAGTTACATTCCCTATTGTTGCTAATCTTGAAATGAATCCTGCATAACTGTTTGCCTGTTCGTTTACATTTGCAATCTTAACTCCCAAGCAATCACTACACACTTGGTTTCTTGTAATGTTTGTTAGTTGTGGAATATTCTCATCTACCTGATGATCTACATCTGTAAATATATCCTCTACCAAATTATCTAATCTAGTTGTAGTATCAGTATCATCCAAAGTGATACCATCTGTGTCCTTAGCCTGATTTCTGATTATTGTTGTAATCCTTTCCTTTAACACAACTCCCCATCCTACGCATGATATTCTTAGTTGTTGTAATCCTGTTCCGTCTCTTATTATTGTAGCATCAAATAGTTTTCCATAGAACCATCTGGATAATCCTGCTGCTGACTTTCCTAGATATAATTGAACCTCCCATTGTCTCAACAAGTCTGCTCCTTTTCTGTCTGTCAAATCTGTGAACAAATCATTTCTGTCATCAATTACAAATATCAGATTTCCATATTCTCCGTTCTGTGCTAATTTTAAATCTAGATTAACCAAATCAAAGTCTCTAGTAGGAGATACTGCTATTGCATCTGCTTCATATGTGTACTGTAACGCTCCTGTATAATCATATATCTTTAATTGAGGAGCTAGTGGGTTAGGATCATATCCTGGAGTAATGGCCATTAGAAAGCACTTGTTCCTGAAGACATTGCTTCTAGCCTATCTTGGAATCTTATTCTGTCCAACAGTTCCTCATCTCCTCTCTTACCGTTAAATCTAATTGCAAAGACTTCCTGATTACTCATATTTAGTTTGGTCTTTGATTCGTGTATGATGTTTGTATTGTCAAAGTCACTTTGATTCATCTGTGCTACAAGTGCTGCGTTTTGTAAGAACCCTGCATCTATTGCTAATGGGGAATCCATTCCAATCTCCTTTGCTATTGCTGAAGCTGATCTGGAATCGATTCCTATTGATTTTAACATACTGAATTGAAACTCTATAAACTCTTGTGCTAATTCTGCTGCTACATTAAAGTTAGATCGTGATTGAGCAATATCTCCATTTGTTGATACTACACCTTCTTCCAGTCTAGCCATAAAGTCTTCATTCTGAGTGAATCCATATAATTTTGCTGTATGTATATAGCCTGCGTTAGCTATAAATTTTCTATCTTTTTGTAAGTGTCTTCTAGCTGATGCTGCACTTCTTCCAATTCTTCCTGTACCCCCTATTGATATTAATGAATTTACTATGTTTGCATATATTCTTCCTACTCCATTAGCAAATGACATCCTTGCTTTTCCCTCTGCTATTGCCCATGCTGGTCTTGATACTTTTGCAGTATGTGTGAACTCTTGTATATCTCTTGCTAATTGTAACCCCTTTGCCATTCTTCCTGCTCCTCCCATTTGATTAAATTGTGCTGTTCTTCCTCTAAGATGAGCCAAACTTCTTGCACTAGATAGCTCCAATGAATCAGCAATAGGCCCTAAATCTCTACCTGATTCATTAAGAACTCTACCTCTATTTGTATTACTATCAATTCCCATTCTTGCAGCAATATCTATTCCATATTTTAATCCTGGATGTGTTTCTACACCTGCTACGGTTTTATCAGGTAATAATCCACTAAACATTCCTGCATCTTTAGTTGCAATATCTGCAAATGCCTTTGCTTGATCTAATTCTATTGGATTATCTGATATATTTCTATATATTGTAGAATCTATTAATGCTTGTTTCGCCCAAACATTATTTCCTCCCTCTTGAAATCCAATCATTAAGTTATCTAATACTTTTACTTTTTCTGATGGTTTTAAGAAACTGAATAATTGTCTTTCTGTTGCTGTACCATAAGGATTAGCATTAACTGTATCTATAATTTCTTGTGTAGATGTTGCTCCCCTTGCTCCTGTTGTATTAGGAGTTGATCTACTACCAGATCCGACATTATTATATCCTCCTCCTCCTGTTGTGGTTTGCCCTCCTCCACCAGAGGGCGTACTAAAACCCGACTGACCAGACCGTATTCCTGATAATTGGGATGCGTATACTGATGCTAATTGTGTATTAGTAGTTAGTTGTACTGCTGCATCTCTCATCATCTCTAAGTATGCTTTATGAGGTGCAGATAATTGCTTAAGTTTTCCTGTTAAATCTCCTATTGATTGATTATAATTATCTAAGTTGATTCTGTCTTCTTCTAATAATCTTGCAGCATCATCTAAATCAGTATTAGTCTCTTTAAGGAATGGTAATGCACTTTGAAGTTTATCTTTTAATCCTCCCCAATTTTCTTCATATGCTTGCATTGCTACTGTTACTGCTGTAAGTGCTATTGCTATTGGGCCTAAAGCAATCATTAATCCTCTTACTGAGAATGTCATACCTTTAATTGCAAATGTCATACCTTTTGTTACTGTTATAACTCCTTTACCAGTCATTAATTGTATTTTTTCTGCAATGATTAATGCTTTGATTTTTCCAATCAATGCACTTTCTGCTACTGCCTGTCTTATAGTTGCTAATGTGTACATATCCTTTAAAGCTTTGATTGTTGTTAATGATGAAATCATAACGTTTGCTATGTTTGTTGCAAAAAGTAATTGAATATCTACTAATGCTCCTTCTTCAATTTTTTGCTTATCTGTCTTTACTGCTAAATCTGCTCTTGCTGTTGCTAACTCATTAGTTAATAATACTGCTTTTCGTGTATTCCCTAATCCTTTTTCTTCTAATTCATTTAATCTTAATTGTTTATTATTTAATAAATCCTCTGCCCTTGCAAGAGCAATCTTTGACATTGCTAATCTATTTGCTGCCCTATCTAAGTTACTAATAGATGTAAATGTCTGAACTGCTGCTGTGGATAAATTGAGCATACCTGTGGTTGCTGTCTGGAAGTTTACTGCTGATGCTGCTGCATCCGTTCCTGTTTTTCTAATTTGTGATCCTGCTTGCTGTGATTGTCCTCCAACCCTTTGCATTGTCGAACCAAATCTTGCAGCATCTGCTTCTAATGCCTTAATAAGACGTTGCATTTCTTTAGCATCTAATCTAAATCTAAAGGTTACAGTATCTCTTCCTACCATAATTCAATATTCCCAAAAATGATATAGAGAAGTAATTATCCTAATTTAGTAGTTTTAGTTTTCATTTGACCACCTCTACGTCTTCTAAGTGATAATCTCCTCTTTAATTGTCTTCTACCTGTTCCTGCCCTTACGAGAGTTGAACGTCCTGCAAAAGATATACCACCTTTGAACCCTGCTGAAGTACGTCCTACTTGTTGATACTTTCTACCTTTTCCACCTGGAATACCAGGAGGTGTCATTCTTCCAGCAGGAAGTTTAGCAAACCATCTATGATTCTTTGCTAATGCCTCCTGTAATACATCCAATACTGTCATATCAACAATATCAGATACTTGTTGAACAAAATTACGTGGATTTTTGTGATTTCTTGAACCAAATAAATGCCAAGATAATAAATCCTGTTGATCATTGGCAATGACTATTTCATGTAGAGATTTCTGTAATTGCCATGAATCCCTAAGATTACCTGTATCAACTGGAGTATTCATTCTTAACATATCAAGTGCAGATTCCCCTATTGCATCTAAGAATCGAGATTCAATATTAGGAATACGAAAATTTACTTTACGAAGATCCCCTAATAATTTATCCATTCCCTCAACTGTGGCCATGTCTACTATCTAATTCTTCTTCTTGTTGCAATATAGACAGTATATTTTGTATTTCTGTAAGTTTCTCTAAACCCATTGTTTGCTTTAACTCAAAGACCTCTTTCCACGTACCAAAACCTGAACGTACTAGATTGATAAGTGGTACTAACTCTTTGAGTTCTGGGTAATCCCTAAAAGCTATTTGCCTTTCTTTTGGATCTTTGGATCGTATAAAACGGATTGCTTGGCTCTTTCGATTGTGCCAAGATTCGCTAAAAAATTGTAAATTTCGGCCATTAGCTCCCTAAAGTCAGGTTCAGTAATACCTGTGTCTAATACTTCATCTACTGTTAATCCTAATCCTATCTGTGTTGTTTTATCCCACCACTCTTCATCTGTTCTTAATGCTTGTGATTGAGTAATATCTCCTTTCTCTTCTCTCTCTGCTGCCCATTTAACTTTATCCCTGAACCATTTCATTTCCTTCATAGGAACATCTTCAATAACTGGAACTTCTAAATTTTTGATAACCCATACATTCTTCTTAGTATCTAAGAATACCATGATAAATAATTATGTTTTTAGTATTTAAACTTATAGGTCTGTTACTGATTCTGCTCTACAAGTAATACTCTCAATTAAAGCATCTGTACTTCCTGCTGCATGAGTATATGAATAATCAGTAATGATTGCATTAGCATATGTGAATGTCTTGCTTGGGGAACTTGTGAATTTGTATGTTGCTGCCCTTGCTGTCTTTCCTTCATAGTCTGTATACATTGAAGTTTCATTTGAATTAGTTCCTGCAAATACATCTGCTGTAAATGTGATTGCACGATCTGCTGCTTTACAATATGTTATATCTGTTTCTCCGTTTACTGCCATAACTGCCATGTTTCTAGTTACTGTTGTACTAAATGATCTCTCTCCGTAATCTACAGAGTTCCAGGCAAATGGACTTCCTCCACCGTCACTATGTACTACAGGACTTGATGAGGTTTCTGCTGTTTGATAAGTTGGAGTTGTGTTACCGTCTGTGGTATTTGGAATGGTAATATCTTTTGCAACAAAAGTCATGTTTGCATCCCATACACCTCTTGATGTTGAGAGTGTTCCTGATGTTGGTCTTGCTCCTCTAATATGTTGATAATATTCTGTTCCATTTAGATTATAAGAATAGGTAAATGATAATGATTCGTCTGGGCTTGCTGTTCCTCCTCCTCCAGCATTCCATAGATATTTCCATAGTGCTGTGTCAATAGGACTGTATTTGATAGTGAAAGCGTATAATGATTGTGTTTTAACTGCATCGATAACATCTTCAGATCCTAATACTGAGACATCCATATGTTGAACATCTGGTTGAATGTTAATTTCTGCATTATTTCCAACTAGAACAAATGCTGCTGAAGATGGTGTTGTTCCAAAATCTGCTGGAGTAGTAACGGTATCGCCTTCTCCGATATATTGAAGTTCCTTTACAATGTCTTTTTTGGTTGTAACATTGTGTGCTGATACTGCCATGTTCTATCTTGTGGAAAATTTGATATAAAGAAGTAAATTATGTCTTTGTTTTAAAGTATATTAATTTAAGTTCTGCCTGAGATGTAGGTGTTTGGTCGTCCTCTCCTTCAGGTTCTAATCTTTCAAATTCTGGTTCGTCATCTTCAAACCAAGCAACTTCACTTGCACTTCCATCTGACTTGTTTAACCTGGTTGCTCCGTTTGGTCTGTTCTCCCATAAGATACGATGAACTTCATCTTCCATGTCAAGCATTACCTGTAAAGACTCTCCTTGAATTTCAATAAATAATGTTTGTACCCAACCATGTTTGTTATCCCCATTAACATCAAAATCCTCTGGATCTAATCTAGTTCGTGAAGCATAGTTTACCCTGACATCATTAAGTGCTGAACCATCTGCTCTTGCTAGTTGATCAGGTTCTTCAGTATCTGACTGAAAGAATGGTGTGATTGTTCCTGTTATGTTTGAATCTGTCCAGTTATCTTCTAATAATGCACGTATAGTCTTATCTAAATTCTCTCTTGAACCTGAAAGATTTGTAAATGTTACAGTCAAAAGTAAAACACATTACCCCATCTAGCATGATCCTGTGGAGCTTGATCCATATAGGATTTCAATAAAACTGTGATCTCATCTAGTATTTGAGCATTTGTTAATTGAGTCCTTTTACCTAAATTTCTTAGCATCTCAGATCCCATCAAATTTGCAACAGAAGCCACCTGAGTTGGAACTGTTGTAAAATCAGAATTACGATTAAGTACGAGATTAATCAAATCAGTTACAGTATTCTGTATTGATGTTACTACTGATGGAGTTGATGTTTTAGTTCCTCCCCATGCGAGTTTCTCCATTTCTGATGTACTTCCGTATTTAGCCAATGAAGATACTTATATATTATTAGTGATATGAAGTAATTTATGTCACAAATTTTTTCAATACCACTCGGAATGGAGTGGTTTAGACAAGCAAACAAATATTTAGAGAATTTGAACGTTCTTAGTACCTCAGAGTATGGTATAGTCAGAGTAAAACGTGATGTAGATGATAGTCTATTCTCAAAAGAATTTGATTATATAGCAACCCATATGGGCCTATAATCTCCCCCCCTTTTTGTTTGTAACAAACAATCACAAAAATTGTCTTATATCTATGACTAATATTGTCATCTTTCTATATCTCCATTTATCCCAGTACCAGAATGATATTGGGAACGTATTTTCCACATTATCATGTACTCCATCCACAAAATGAACAGTTCCTTGTAATTTAGCGTGACATATCTCATGTTGCACTACTGTAGAGTTCTGTAATGCTATATACTGATTATTAATGTCCTCTAGGTATAAATCCATTCTTCGATGTCCAGTTATTCCCCAAGCCATATCAAAGTTTATCTCCTTACCGTCTGCTGTCTTATATCCTTTAAAATGGTCTGCTGGGAACTCTCGTAGTGGATGTATATGAACATCCCATTTGTTTAACCATCTATATACAGACTGTGTACCAAGATTGATTAAAATATTATTTATCATTCCACGATACTGTCTCTTATTTAGATTT
>Ga0066862_10001324_pt1 | contig 10231 bp, 11 predicted proteins | sample ETN02SmetaG_FD_66431 | JGI IMG/M metagenome (GOLD analysis project Ga0066862, IMG submission 66431) | Marine microbial and viral communities from oxygen minimum zone, Eastern Pacific Ocean - ETNP2014F10-02SV255 | ecosystem: Environmental > Aquatic > Marine > Oceanic ... | reverse complement strand
AAAACAACCCCTCTTTATGGACACGAACAATCTATTATCCCAATTATACAAGGCGGGACTGACCCTGAACTACGAAAAAAATCTGCACTTGAATTACTTGAATTAGATTTAGATAATTATGCAATTGGAGGACTTGCTGTTGGAGAACCTAAAAAGGACATGCTATCAACAGTAAAACTAATGAACGACGTTATACCTAATCAAAAATCTCGCTATTTAATGGGGGTAGGTACTCCAATCGATTTAATAAATTGCGTATCAATGGGAGTGGATATGTTTGACTGCGTTATCCCAACCAGAAATGCAAGAAACGCACAACTATTTACAAATTCAGGGAAACTAAATATTAGAAACTCTAAATATAAAAATGACCACTCTCCTATTGACGCAAGTAGCCTCTCTACTTTATCAAAAAAATATTCAAAAGCATATCTGCACCACTTATTTAAAGTTAATGAAATATTAGGGCTAAGAATAGCAACGGCACACAACCTATACTTTTATATAAATTTAATGAAAAATATGAGAGAGAAAATCATTGAAGGAAGTTTTAAGGAATGGTCAGCTAGGTTTATTAATGATTATAGTTAAAGAGTACTCAGAGCTGTTATCATACACATAATAACTAAGTAGGTATCATTATGAATGCTTGGGACTGCCAGAAAATAATCATCTTTATTTATTCTAAAAACACCAAGCTTGGTATCTATTATAAATTCATTCTCTGAATCGCTAATTTTATTGCCTGTCAAAACATTCCAACTCTTTAAATAAATTTTATATTGATTCTCTTTAATATCTCTTTTTTCAATCTGGACTAGTCCAAGTTCTGTATCAACCTCAAAAATAGAGCTATCCTCAAATGTAATAACCCCTTTAATTTTAGTTCCATTTTGAAGTTTAAAGGAGTGTTCTTCTTTTGAAAAAAGTAAGGATATGCCTATAAAAATAAATAAAATTTGATATTTCATAATTAAATCTCAGAAATAATTTAATAATTGCTTATACTATTTTCTATTATATATTTAATATAATTTTAAATTTATTCTAAAAAAATAATTATGACTACAAATTATAAGAAATGGATCTGGGGTGGACTAGGATGGGCTATAGGAGGCCCTATAGGTGGAATACTTGGATATGCTTTAGGCTCAATGAGACAGCCAGGGAATTATACTGGCTCAACTAGAGGTGGAGATTTTCTGTCTGTAATACTAATCCTTTTTGCATCGGTAATGAAAGCAGATGGTGTTCAAAAAAAATCTGAACTTGAATATATCAAAAGATTTCTAGTAACCCAATTTGGTGTAGGTCAAGCAAAACAACTTCTTCAAATATTTAAAAAAATATTAGAACAAGACTATGAATTAGACGAGGTCTGCTATCAAATAAAATCTAAAATGGATAAGCCCTCTAGATTACAGTTAATACATGTTTTATTTGGCTTATCCCAATCTGATGGAGATGTTCACCCTGAAGAGGTCCGAGTAATCCATAATATATCCAGTTTGCTTGGAATTAGCGACCTGGAATACCAATCAATAGAGTCTATGTTCAAAGAAGATTTAGATTCTGCATATAAGGTCTTAGGGGTCGATTCCAATGCAACAGATTTAGAGATTAAAAAGGCTTACAGAAAAATGGCAAATAAATTTCACCCTGATAAAATAGAACATTTGGGTAAAGAATATAAGGAAATAGCTCAAGATAAATTTAAATCAGTTTCTGATGCTTACCATAAAATCAAAAAAGATCGAACTATCAAGTAATGAGTAAGAAAACTTCATCAGATATTAAACTGAAAAAATTCTATGGTTCTTCATTTGATGAAAAGCCAGGTGAATATCCATTTACCCATGGCATATATCCCAATATGTACTGTGATAGAAAATGGACTATGAGACAATATGCAGGTTTTTCATCTGCTGAGGAAAGCAATAAAAGATATCAATTTTTATTAAAAGAGGGAGTTACAGGTCTATCTGTTGCTTTTGATCTTCCAACACAAACAGGATATGATTCAGACCACTCCTTAGCATTTGGAGAAGTTGGCAAGGTCGGGGTTCCAATATCAACAATTGATGATATGAAATTATTATTAAAAAACATACCTCTTAAAGATATATCAATATCGATGACAATTAATTCAACCTCTGCAATTCTATTAAGTTTTTTAATTGCTGTTGCTAAGGAGCAAGATGTTCCTTTAAATCAAATTAGGGGAACTATTCAAAATGATATATTAAAAGAATATATTGCTCGAGGAACATTTATATACCCTCCAGATAGCAGCATGAAAATCATTACAGATATATTTGATTTCTGTTCAAAAAATATGCCCAAATTTAATACAATATCAATATCAGGTTATCATATGAGAGAGGCTGGCTGTAATGCGATTCAAGAATTATCTTTCACATTTTCTAATGCAATTGCATATGTTGAAGCTGCAATGGAAAGAGGACTTGACCCGAATGAATTTGGGTCTCAAATAAGCTTCTTTTTTAATGGTCATAATGATTTTTTTGAAGAGGTGGCAAAGTTTAGAGCTGCTAGAAGAATATGGTCAAAAATTATGCGAGAGCGCTTTAATGTAACTAACAAAAAAGCTTTAATGTGCCGATTTCACGTACAAACAGCTGGCTCAACTTTAACTGCACAGCAACCAGATAATAATATTGTTCGTACAGGATTGCAAGCGCTTGCAGCTGTAATGGGAGGAGCTCAATCAATCCACACAAATTCTAAAGATGAGGCGTTATCTCTTCCCGCAGAATCATCTGCACAAACTGCACTGCGTACTCAGCAAATAATTGCTCATGAGTCTGGTGTTACCAATGTAGTAGATCCTCTATCTGGATCTTTTTTAATTGAAAATTTAACTAATTCATTAGAGCACGAGTCTATAAAGCTGATTAAAAAAATTGATATGATGGGCGGAGCAGTTGAAGCTATAAAATTAAATTTTCAGGAACAAGAAATTGCAAAAACAGCCTATGATTACCAAAAATCATTAGAATCTGGGGAAGGAATTGTGGTTGGCGTTAATAAATATCAAAATGATGATGAAAAAAGTACTCCTAATTTTAAAATTGACGAAACTGCCATTGAAAATCAACTGAAAAGGTTAAAAGATTTTAAAAAAATGAGAGAGTTGAATAAAACAAAATCAAGTTTAAATAAATTAAAACATGCAGCAAATGATAATATTAGCCTAATTCCTTTTATTATTAAAGCTGTTGAATCAAAAGCTACTTTAGGTGAAATATCAGACACATTGCGAAGCATATATGGAGAACATTCTTAAAGCATGTTTTTTGTTCCTCTATTCTTATCTAATTTGAACACTAAAAAAATTGCTCGAAAAATAGAATATATAAGAACAACTGGGTCTACCAATAAAACAATTTATGACATGTGGCAAAATAATGAAATTCATTCGGGTGGTGCCTTAATTACTGACCAGCAGACTGAAGGTAAAGGGCGACGGGGAAATCAATGGATATCTTCAACAAATAAAAGTTTAACGTTTTCATTTATTCTAAATGATGAAGATGAGGTCTTAAACAATAAAATTTCATTAATATCAGGGATTGCAATTATTGATGGAATAAAAAAAATAGCCAATCTAGACTGTCAATTAAAATGGCCAAATGATATTATGTATAAAAATAAAAAATTAGGCGGCATCTTAATTGAAAAAAAAGAGGGCGTATTTATTGTGGGAATTGGAATAAATGTTAATGATTTAGATTTTGAAGAATCTATACAAAATAAGGCATGTTCAATTTATTCTATAACAAGCAGAAACACGCAAAGAGAGCCTCTACTTGCATTTATATTTAATAGTTTTGAAAATTTGCTAACTAAAAACATGTCTGAAATTGTAAAAAAGTGGGAGTCTGTTTGCAACCATATAAATACTTTTGTTAAATTCCATCACTCTAATCAAATAATTGAGGCTGAATTTGCTGGCCTTAATAAAGATGGAAAAGCAAAAATTAAGATTAATAACACTGAAAAAATATTTCATTCAGGAATTATAGAATTATGAATCTAACATGTATTGATATTGGAAATACTGAAATTGATATTGCTACTTACATTAGTGATAATGACTTTATAGTAGGCAACTTAGATACTCATGATAATACAATTTTTGAATTTATTGAATTAAACTCCACATCATCTCTTATTAATCAGTTTGACAATATAGCTATTAGCTCAGTAGTTCCTGAAATAGAAGAGAAAATAATTAAAAAATTTCAAAAACTAAATCTTTCATGCTTTTCTGTATCACATCTAAATAGTAAAATTTCTTTTGATGTTGAATCTCCAAATGAAGTTGGTAATGACAGAATATGCAATATGAAGGTTGCTATTGAAAAAGAACTGTGCCCAGCAATTATTGTAGATTTTGGTTCTGCCACAACTTATGATGTCATTAATAATCAAGGCTGTTTTATTGGAGGAGTTATCGCTCCAGGAATTGATGTATCAGCAGAAAACTTGTTCAAAAGAGCGGCTCAACTTAATAAGGTTGATTATAAATTGCCTCAATCAGTTATTGGAAAAAGCACCACGACCAATCTCCAATCTGGAATAATGTACGGTGGAATTGATGCAATAAATGGGATGCTAAATCGATTAAAAAAAGAAATGGATGAACAAATTAATAATATTGTACTAACAGGTGGTTTCTCAAAAATTTTATCTCCTTATATTAATCACAAACATACGCTTGACCCTGACATGACTATAAAAGGGATTAAACTAATATGGGAGCAAAATCAATAATATGAAAACCGTTTTAATTACAGGGGCAACCGATGGAATTGGAAGGCAAACCGCAATTAATATCGCAGAATATAAGCATAATGTTATTATAGTTGGTCGGAATGAAAAAAAATGTCGTACTGTTTGCAATGAAATTATGCAAAAAACTACAAATGATAACATTGAATATATGGTTTGTGATTTATCCTTAATATCAGAAGTAAAAAAACTTGGCTCTAATATTAAGAACAACTTATCTAAAATTGATGTTCTTATTAATAATGTTGGAGCTCTATTTGTTGATAGATCAGAAACCTTAGAGGGTTTTGAAAAAACATTTGCACTTAATCATCTAAGCCCATTTACTCTAACATTAGAACTTTTAGATTTTTTAAACGATAATAATAATTCTAGAATTATTAATGTTTCATCAGCAGCTCATTTTAATGTTATCGATAAATCAATTAACGAAAAAAATAATCGAACCTTTTTTGAGAAATTATTTTTTCAAACTGAGTTTGATATAAATGATATTCAAGCAAAAAATCATTATAAGGGGACCCATCAATACAGTTGCTCAAAATTAATGAATGTTTTATTTACTTATAAATTATCAACTGACTATCTAAAGGGGACATCAACGACTGCAAACTGTCTTCATCCTGGGTTTGTTGCATCAAAATTTGGTCATAATAATTCAGGATTTTTTAAAAACTTTATAAAGTTTGGTCAACGAGTGCAGGCTGTATCTTTAATTGAAGGGGCCCGTGCAAGTACATTTACAACGTTATCAGAAGATTTAGGGAAAGTAAGTGGAAAATACTTTGATGAAGATTGTTCTCAAATAGAAAGCTCTAGATTAAGCTATAACAAAGATTTACAGGATCAGCTATGGGAACAGTCTAATCTTCTAATAGCTAAATTTTAAAATCACTAACACAAAATACGGGACAATATTAAAAACGATAACTATCATTTTGTAACATAGCAAAATTATATAGATCGTCCTTTTAAAATCATTTTTATCACCCGGAAATAATTTTTTATTATTGTTGTAACTGAAGTTCGGGAATAACGCAAATATCATTACAGAAATAATTATAATTGAAACATTAATAATCGAACACCATTTAAAAAAATCTACTATGGTTTCAAAATTCATATTTAATTAAAATCTAATAAGATGATTAAGAAATCTTTTCATCTGGAGATATTTTTTCAATTGCAGTAATTGTAAATTTTGTTTCTTCTCCACCCATTTCAAGAGTAAAGTCTTCATTAATTTTTTTACCCAACATGGCTTGTGCAAATGGTGCTCGAGTAGTTACAATCATAGGATAAAGCTCTAATTCTGATTCAATAGGACCTAATAAATAATATATTTCAGCATCATCTTTGCCTTCTTCCCGAACTGTAACCTTATTACCAAACCCAACCTCATCAGTTTTGATCTCTCCATACTCTATAAACTTAAATGGTCCGTGAGATTGTAATAATTGCTTTTTATAAACGACAAATTCCATCTTTTCCTTGGCAGCTTTATATTCATAATTTTCTTTAAGATCTCCATGGCTAGCTGCTTCTTGAATCTGCTGTGCAGTCTCTGATCTTAATTTATCAATTGATTTCATTTCTTCTTCTAGTGCAATGTATGTATCTCGCAAAATTAAAGTTGCCATACTAATACTCCTTTATAACTATTAATAATTTAAATACGGCTGAGCTTTTTTATAGATAAGTAGCCTGGTATTTCTATACTCTTTTAACTTGCTTGGTTTAATTACTAGCTTTTCAGATTCAGCAATATTTTTTAATGAATTAGAATAATGCATTTTTTTATCATTAAAATCTTCAGAATCATGTGCAAGCTTAGATTGTGTTAGTCCAAGCTTATAATATGCTTGAGCTAAAATTTCAATATCTTTTGAACTTAGTGAATTAATATCAGATGAATAGCTTAAAACAACCTTATTAAATTGAGTCGCAGCCTCATGAAAATCATTATGCTCATAGAAGTATATGCCCCTTTCCATCGTTAGCACACTGTTCGATTTGCATGATAAAAATAGCGATAATGAAATCGCAAGTATTATATAAGCTATCTTATCTGATATCATATTCAATATTATGTAAATATTTTAAAAGAATCAAAGTGATTTTATTACATCTCTAATTTGTTCAGCAATATTGTCTATCTGCCACGCTTCAATTGTTAATGCAGGGGCAATCCTAACCGTCGAGTGATGAGTTTCTTTAGCATAAATTCCCCGATTCAATAATTCAACAGAAACCGTATGGCCATCTAACTGAGTTTCATTGTGCATTTCAAATGCAGTTAGGAGACCCTTTCCTCTTACTTCTTTTATCTTATCCGGGAATTCATCCATTATATCCTCATAATGTGAAATAAGTTGAGCTCCTCTAATACGAGCACTATCTGCTAATTTTTTATCAGCTAGTACTTTTATAGCGTATGTGCCAACAACAGATGCTAATGGGTACCCACCAAAGGTTGATCCTTCTGAACCGGGAGTTAATGTGTCAATAACATCCTTCCTACCAGCAACAAAAGACACGGGAAGTATCCCGCCTCCAGCAGCTTTACCGCAACCCATAAGATCTGGCTTTACTCCATATAACTGATGAGCAAAATTTGCGCCTGTTCTACCAAAGCCTGTTTGCACCTCATCCATTGCGAGTAAAATGTTATGCTTTTCACATAAAGATTTGACTTTAATCCAATAATCATCATCTGGAACTATAACACCAGCCTCTCCTTGAATTGGTTCAACGCAATATGCTGCAATTAATTCTCCTTTTTCTTCAAATAAATTTGTCAAGGCCTCTATGTCATTAAATGGAACTAACTCAATTCCTGGCACAAATGGTCCGAAATTTTTTCTTGCATCAGGATCATCAGACATAGATACAGCGGCAACAGACCTACCATGAAAATTCCCTTGTGCACCTACAATTATACATTGATTAGTTGGAATTTTTTTAATCTCATAGCCCCAGCGCCTACATAATTTAAATGTTAATTCCCAAGATTCAACACCGGCCACTTTAGGAATAACTTTATCCATGCCAGTAATGGCTGTTGATGCCAGTAAAAATGCACTCATATATTTATGCCTTATTGATCTAGGAACCGTTGGTAATTTCTCATTTTGTAAATGATGTATAACTGCCCCAACAATCTCTTCATTTAATTGCCCTTGATTAACTGCTGAATAACAGCATAGTCCATCAATTAATTCCTCTTCAATATATGATTTAACTGAATCTTCTGATGGTTTTCTGCAAATTAAAGTCGAAGAATCTTTCACATGAGATACAACAACATTTTCAAGTGGTTTATAATTCTGTCCTCCTTTTTCATGTTCAATTTTTTCATGTTCAGAAGGAGACAGGTCTCCAATTTTTATTCCATTAACAGATAGGTTGTCTCCATATCCATCGATATTAATTTGATTCATAATTATCCTTTATAAGTTTTGTGATTAAAAAAGAAATGTCTATACTCTGATTTTTATTAAGCCTTGGATCGCAAGCTGTTTCATATTTTTTATGCATATTAGATTGCTTTATATTATATGATTCACTAATGCATTCTGTAACATTTTCATGAGTAAGCTCAAAATGCACCCCAGATGGATTAATATTATTTGATTTTAATATTTTAAAAAAATATTCCAACTCTTTTATAATGTCATTAAAATCCCTGGTTTTAAAGCCTTCTTTGGTTAAAAATGTATTGCCGTGCATAGGATCGCACATCCATAATACATTTAAGTTGCTATCTGTTACTTTTTGAATTAATTGGCCAAGCTGTTTTTCAATTTTATTAATTCCATATCTTATTACTAATATTATTTTACCTTTTTCATTAATAGGATTTAATTTGTTTATAATTTCAATTATGTCATTATTATCAGTTTTAGAACCTACTTTTATTCCAATGGGATTTTGAATGCCTGATAAAAATTCAACGTGCGCATAATCAGGTTGACCAGTTCTATAGCCTAGCCATACCATATGCGATGAACAGTCATACCATAAATTGTTATCTGAATTTCTTCTCGTTAAAGCTTGTTCATAATCTAATAAAAGAGCTTCATGAGCTGTAAAGAAATCCTTTGAGAAAATATGACTATACATCTTTTCATTATTAGTTGACTGAGAGAATTTGATTGCCTTTTTTATAGTATCTATTTTTGATTGATCATTTTCCCTAGATGTAGAATTAATATTTTTGCCCAGCCCTTTTGTCATATCATAAATATTTTTTTCAGTTAAAGACCTAAGCAAATTAAGCGTTGCGGCAGATTGGTTATATGCTCTAATAAGCCTCTCAGGATTAGGAGATCTGCCTTTAAGATTAAACTTTTTAGAGTTAACGGCATCTCCCATATAAGATGGTAAAGATATATTGCCACTAGTCTCATGCTTTGATGATCGTGGCTTAGCAAACTGTCCTGCGATACGTGCAATTTTAATGATTGGCTTCTGGATTCCATAACTTAGAATAACTGACATATGAAATATTATTTCTAATTTTTTTTGAATTGAATCATGATTAAAGTCTTCAAACGTCTCAGCACAATCCCCTGCAATAAGTATGAATGCCGAATTATTGGCAACTTTATTAAATTGTTCTTTTAAATGCTCTATTTCATGCATAGGGACTAGTGGAGGATAAGAGTTAATAGCTTCAATGGTTTTACTTAATTTACCTATAGGCCACCTAGGAGCTTGACTAATAGGAAATTTTTTCCAAGAAGAGCTTTTCCAGCTATTATTTAATCTTAATACTTTTTTCATTTTTATGGTATTTGAATTGATAAATCATTATAAATTTATATAAAGTAATAAAAAACAGAAAGGAACAAATTTTATTTTAAAACATTTTATGCATTGTATAATATAATAATGAAAAGAATACTCCCCATAATACTTATAGGCTTTGCATTGATGAATTTAGAAGACTCTCAATTTCATTATATTGATCAAATTGACTCTATTAGAGAATTAGAGTTCTTATATAATGAGTCTTTAAATATGGGAGATACTCTAAAGTCAATTAGTATTTTAATGGATATAGTAGCACAGGTAGAGCCCTCTAGCTATTATAGCGATGAGTTTATATCTAATTATTATTACAAAATTGGGCACTTATATTTATTAATAAATGAACCAGAAAAATCTGAAACCTTCTTTTTGAAATCAATTGATTCTTATAATAATTCAATGCTACGCAATCAATTATTAATGGAGGCACCGCTATTAGATTTACAATCAATCTATAAAAATAAAAAAGATTCCATTAATTTTAATGTTACATCAAACCGAATTCAAAAAATAAAAGAATTAAAAAATCATTCTTTATTAGACTCTATTAAATATTCGAAAATATCTTTAGAGACTTTTGATGAAAGTATTAGTAATGAAGAAA
>Ga0066862_10001312_pt1 | contig 10263 bp, 7 predicted proteins | sample ETN02SmetaG_FD_66431 | JGI IMG/M metagenome (GOLD analysis project Ga0066862, IMG submission 66431) | Marine microbial and viral communities from oxygen minimum zone, Eastern Pacific Ocean - ETNP2014F10-02SV255 | ecosystem: Environmental > Aquatic > Marine > Oceanic ... | reverse complement strand
TCAGTCTTCCATATCTATCCGATAATACCCTAGCATAAGCATCGATCCTGCTATAGCGGTTTGCAGGCAACAGGGCACCGCTAACTCCCCATCTAGCACGGCCTATTATTAATTTTCAAATTTCTTTATTACTAATTATTGAAAAAACTCTTTGTTAAAACTAGAGTCTATCAAAACTACAACAATAACGCTATCATCTATAGATAGACATCGCGGTACTGTTAACAAAAAAATTAGCAATAAATACTTAGAAATCTTATACAAATATACTAGACAGATCTAATAATTCTGGTTTATCTGAATCAAAATACTAGTATATAACTACAATTTTTATTTCCTCAATCTCGAACCAGTCCCAAAAATTAGAACGGTCAAGCTTTATCACACCATTTTTGAAACTAAAACGAAGTCTTTTCCTGTATAAAGATTCAGTGAACCATTGAGAGTTCTCTCTTCGATAGTATATTGCTATATAAGGAGGACTATCAGAAACTAAATCAGGGATAATAAGTGTACATATAGCCTCATTAAACTCTCCCTCAGAAGTCACAAAATCAAGCTTAGAAAAACTATATACTTTTTTTATTAATGGAGAGTACTCTTTTGATTTATCTGTCGACTGTTGGCAAAAAACTAACGATAAAAGAATAATGGATTTAAATATAATTTGAGAGCGATTTGTCACCCTCAAATTTGGCACTACTTTTTACCGCGCCCAAATAAACCTTTTTTCTTTGGCTCTTCTTCTTTTGGTTCTTCTTCTTTTGTATCACCACCCGCTCCGTCTGCCATGTTTTCTACTCTTTTTTCCCAGTCGCTAGCATCCTCAGGCGCTCCAGGAGCACCATCACCCGAAGGTTCTCCAGATGCTGCTTCTTGAGGATTCTCCCAGATTTCCTTGAGTTTCTCATGCCTTTTGACTGAATTATCCCGCAAACCATCAAGCATTTCACTAACTTCTTCGTCAAAATCGGCGATGGTCTGTTCCATACGTCGAATTAGCTCTTCCTGCAGTGGTCCACCATAACCCTCACCTACTCTTTCCATAAGGTTGCCAAACTGTTCTATTAAGTATTGTTTTTGAGGATCTACCTTAGGCTTATCCTCACCATTACCATTATTTTTTTCGGCCATATTACCTCCAGTTATTACCTTTTATTTTGCTCATACTTATCTTGGGAAAGGATGAACGTTTCAGTAGGTGTCAACATCGTTGATAGAACCTCATAAAGCTCACCACTAAATATCAGACCCGCTGTGATACCATAGAATCTATAATACCAAGACTCATCCAACCTAGGACTTCGTTGACTATTGTATAATGTAGCCATATTCAAGCCCATTATTCCACTTAATGCGTAAATATAAGGCTTTAAACCTAAAAATTCATTATCAGAAAGTCTATACGAAATCAGCTCAACATAGTCCAGGTTGATTTTCTCTATAGCGCGAGCCGTTTGAATACTAATAATATTATTTTCAAATGATATCAGGGTTCCCCCTAAGCGCTTATTGTTATTGTGAACGACTTTAACGTATTGTGGCTTAGGAAGCCCATTTATTATTTCTGCAGCTCTTAAAAAATCCATTCCGGCGTACATAATCTTACGAGCTTCTTCTGTAAATACAGGTTGCAAATTTACCTTATTCTGAAATCTGGTGAATTGTTTGAGTGACATTTTTTTCTCATAGGTTTTTCTTTTTCCTCTATTGTTTACAACGATACGTACACTGTATTTCAAGTCGGAAACTTCATATATCTGTGCACTGATAAAATTTCTTACTTTAGGAAATATGCGATAAAAGCGGTTCTCGTGAATGTCTATTATAGTTCCAACACGCGGACTTAGAATAACAATCTCGCTCTGTGAAAAACCTTTGCCTAATAATAACAGTAAAAATAGAAAAATCTTCATCATAATATTTATTTAAAAACTAAATGCGGTTTCTACTTTTGTCTGCTTAATCGGTTCTAGTTCACCGGTACCGTTGTCTCTATAAAATTCGCTGTATTCCCAGATCAAACTCACACCCTTGCTCATTTCATAACCAACACGGTATCCCATTACAGTGTTCTCAGATGGGTTTTTAAAATCAAATGGGTCTTTATCATTATTTCTTCTATAGAAAGCAGTGGCTGTACTTAGCTTAGGAATATTATCTGTGTTAAGGGTCAGCACAGAGTTAAAGCTATTATATTCAACAGTGTCTGCAGTCATACTGGCATAGGAGACGCTAAAATTCACTAGATTAAATAGGTTCATATTTGCAGAACCAAATACACCATCGGAGCTCCAGCTATCATCATAGTCAGAAAAAATAGACATATCTTTTGTTCTTATTATAGTCTCTGTTCCTTGAGAAATACTAACTACTCTGTTTAAATCATAGGCCTGGTCAAAAAACTGAGGTATATAAGACCCTTTAACGGATCTGTATTCAATAGAAATATTAAGCAAGCCGAATAATGTTGATCTTAGTCCCGGTATAGTTAGGCCTGTTCCAGAACGCTTTGGCCGAAAAAAAAGTGTGTCAGCATTATCATCTATTGTTGCAACCTCAGGAAATAGTAGACTGTTAAACTCTGTGTAAACAGATAGAGATAACATATCACTAGACAACACAGGGTAAGATATATCAAAAGACCAGGCAGACACAGATGCCTTGTTATCGTTAATACTAAAAGGTCTTGCTTTAAGGGTTATGCTGTCATCCATAGTATCAACCAGATTATCACCGTCAGAATCAATATCAATCAGTGAGTCAGGGACCCCCACTCCATGACCAGGGTCTGGCCAACCGTCACCATCGGTATCATTCCAGAGAGAGCTATCAGTTGGAAAATCATCAAATATATCAGGAAAAGAGTCACCGTCTTTATCTTTTAAAGATGAAAACATATTCGCATCGGAAATATAGTTTAAACCTATTGTGATCGGTAACGAATCAGAGACCCTATACTGTGCTCTCAGTCCCAAAATGGTTCCACCTCTAGAAAAGTCTTTAATATTTGATAAAAATAATTCACCGCCGATAGGACCTATGTTAAATCCAGTATTTATCCCTACTCTTCTAACCGTTGGAAACTCCATCATGTTAGAATAACCCTGCATCAAGCCCCCCTGTCCGAGTGTCATGTTTTCAATAGAACCATATTTAACCCACGCTGGGGAAGATTTTTCACCATAACGTATGTAAAGAATTTTATCATATATTAGATCAGGATCACTCTTAAAGTCCCACTCATCTTCACGCACATTACCCTCATTATCCATGTAAACGACTAGGTCTAGCCCTATACCAACACCGGCTATATTTATCTCTGGTCTAAGTGCAAGCTGATTGTATAGTGTACCATCTATTGTAGCTGAGCCAACCCCTAGGCCCATCCCAAAAGGCTTTTTTGGAACATCAGGTTTACCCTCTGGTTTAGACGCGCTCGCTGATTCCTGTTTAACAGAGGTATCATTATTGTTACTCCTATTTCCCGATTCTGGTTGTCCACTATCTTTATCATTAAGATTATTATTTTGATTTTGTGAATCAAAGTTTTGAGGTTCAGCTGATGACTGAGAAGGCTCTACCCTTTTAGAAGGTGGTTGATTATTTTGAATAACATCTTCTAGTTCTGGATCTTTAGGGTAATCACTAGAACTTGCTGGCGCCTGCATTAAGCTTCCTGTGGACCCGCTTAAAGCCTTCTGCCCTGGACCAACACTTACTGTTTGTCCGCTGACAGAATTAAATACATCAAACAGGCCCTCTTTCCCGACAAACTGATCTACACCAGATGGATCAATCACCGCGGAAAATTCTGTACCTTTCACACTTGCTACGCTCACAGGAGAAACGACTCTGAAAGTCTTGTTTCTGTTTTCTTTTTCAATCTTATTAAGAATTGTACCAAACTCAATATTTAGTGAACGAGTATTTCTTGTGTCCATAAACTCAAACTGTGAGTTTGCCTTGATCTTTACCACAGATCTATCATCTAAAAATATTACAGCTGCAAATCCATACTCTCCCACTTTTATAGCGTCACCATTATTTATTGAACCACCAGCCTGTGCAGCTTCAGCATAGGTCTGCATACCTAATCTTTTTATATAGACCAACCCCTCTGACTTCATGATTCTTGCAACCGACTCGCCGTAACTAATAGATAAACAGAATAGAAGAGTTAATATAAATGAATATTTAGAAAGGTATTTATTCCGCATTGTTTTCCCTCTGATTAGAGCCAGATATTAGCAACCTATTTAATTTTCTACAATATACTTAGATAATCCAACCATTTTACAAAAATGATATTGTTAATAGTTATCTCCAGTATTTACGCTTACTAGTGCGTCCTATACCTGGATTAAAACCATTAGTTGGGTCTAGCTTCTTATAAAAGCTTGACAGTGAAGTTTTGGCAAAATATTCATGGCCAACATTATGCTCCGCAGGATACTCAGCACCTCTATCGTCATAGGTTTTTAATAATTTTTGCTTTAATTCTTCAACGTTTACACCTTTTTTAAGAATATAATTTTGATGTAATACATGACAAAATAGGTGGCCATAATATAGTTTCATTTCAAATAAACTATCTATCTCTAGAGGCAATTTTTCAAACCATTCTCTTTCATTACGAGGGAAAGCAATATCCATGGACATCATTGCTCCCAACTTTTTTTGATTGATGGCATGATAACGACCTTGTGCACTAGCAGCAACAAAACGATGTAAGAGGGCTTTTTCAGCTTCTTTTTTAGTGCATTCAAAAAAGTTTCCTTCATTCTTTGTGAAGAATTTCTCAAAGTATGCTTTTGCTTCATCAATACCTTCATCAGACATTTCAATTACCCAGTAATGCTCATACTGATCTCGGTATTGTTCCATACGGCGCGGTAGGTGATTAGGCCAAAAATTACTTAAAAACTGCATCAATCTATCTGAAAGATTATTAGGAAGAAATCTAAACTTTTCAGCTATGAGATCTACTTTTCGTTTAAGCTCAAATAACTTTGGAATAAAACTAGGGCCCATTTTATCAATCGCTATAAAGGTGTCTTTACTATATTTTTTAGCAGCATCATAGCAGTCTCTATGTAAATATTCACCTGAAGTAGGAAGATTTTCAAACTGAGATAATATATCTCGACGAATTTTACCCAACACATATGAACTATTGGTGCCTAGATAAAACACCTGATTACGCTTTGGTATTGGATAAGTATCTAAGCGTACAGCAAAAACAGCAATCTTACCAGCACATCCTGAGGCACCATGTAAACGTCTCCCATCTGCATTAAAACGTGCAGGTGTATTTGCATCTACATCTCGTATTCGTTCTTGATATTCGTTATCTGATGCAAGCTTATTCGGGAATTGTACTTGGTCTTTATTATAATTTTGAGTTTGTAAATTGGTCAAAATATTCTCAGGCGTGTTACCAAGCTCAATTCCTAAGTCGTTGACTAATACTAGTTCTCCTTGTGAATTAATTTGTGCATATAGTGAAAGTTCTGTGTAAGCTGGCCCTCTTTTTACCAATGCTCCACCTGAATTATTACAGACGCCTCCTACAATCGAAGCACCTATACAAGATGAACCAATAACAGAATGCGGTTCTCTACCATAAGAAGCTAATTTATTTTCTAGCCCAAACAATGTGCTGCCTGAAAATCCTACAATTTGTTTACCACCATTTATAATATGTATATCGCTAACTCTCATAGTACTTATAATCAGAATAGGACGATCATAATCATTACCATAAGGCGTAGATCCACCAGTTAAGCCTGTGTTTGCGGCCTGCATAATAACAATAATGTCCATATCCACACAAATCTGCAGAATTTTCCATATTTCAAGTAATGTGCCTGGCTTGGCAACAGCTACTGCTTCCCCTTCTCCATATCGCCACCCTTTACAATAAGGTTGCTTGCTCCACTCAGCGGTATGAATATATTTTTCGCCAATAATAGCTCTTAAATCTTGAACCAGTTTACTTTTGTCCAAAGTGTATTTCATAGGTTTCTAAATTAAAGTTAATATTTATTTTAATTCTATAGATTAATAAATAATACGGTTAAAATGATAAGAATTATAGATTTATTGATACCATTGTAGTTTATTTAAGTATTTTGTAACTTGGTATTATATCTGAGGGTGTCTATGATTTTACTTTTTTTAAGTCTATCATAGATAATATTCAAAAAAGTAAACATGAATTATAAAAGACTACTAAATATAACATTAGTTATTTTACTGTCATCATACGCGTACTCAAGCGAAAAAGTTTCTATTGCTGGTGTGGTCATCGACAGCAAAGGTAAACCAGTAAAAAAGGCTGAGGTTGAACTGTTAACTGCAAAAAAAGAAAAAGTAGCCAAAACTAAAACTTCAAAAGATGGTACCTTCAGCTTTAAAGATCTTAAGACTCAGAATTATTATCTAAACATTACCAGTAAGAAAAAAGGCTCTGCAGCAGTTACAATCAGAGCTTGGCCATCCGGCAATATTGATATTAAAGACTTAAAAGTTAAACTATCGGAAAAAGGTGAAAAGCAGAAATCATCTTTTGGGCCAAAACCGACCCTAAGCAATAATAATATTGGGGCAGCACCTGCTCTAAAAAAAGGCGGCGCATTGGCTGGAAGGACAACAAAAAAACCACCAAAAAAAGTGGAAAAAGTTTCATTAAGTGGAAAAGTTCTAAATAAAAAAGGGAAACCAGTAAAGAAGGCTAAAGTCATACTGATCGATGAAAACTATAATGCGGTTGAAGAGATAGAAACAAATAAAGAAGGTTTGTTTAGTATAGAAAAACTCAAACCTGCCAACTATAACTTAACAATCTCTCAAAAGAAAAAGCTGGTAAAGTTTAAACTCAAATCATGGCCTAAAAACAACCAGAGTATTAATAATATTGATGTAACTCTAACAAAAGAGAAACAGAAAATAAAAACCCTTACCTTTGGCCCTGAACCTCCGCAGGCAAATGCTGGACCTGATCAAGAATTTGCTTATGAGAAGACCGTAACGATAGATGGAAGTAAGAGCTATAACCCTAATAACATTATTCAATCCTACGATTGGAAAGAAATATCTGGGAAGCTAAAGATCGAAGATCCTACCAAATCAATTTTTGATTTTCAATCGCCAAAAACAGATCAGACCTTTGAATTTGAATTAACAGTTAGAGGTCCTAATAAAATAATCGATGAAGACACTGTAAAAATAGTCGTATACAATAAAAATATTTTTCCAATAGCGGATGCAGGTGAAGAACAGACTGTAGACCTGAATGAACCGATTATATTAGACGCTTCAAAGAGCAATGATCCAGATGGTGAGATTCAGTCCTACCAGTGGAAGCAAATATCAGGTAAAAAAGTTAATTCTAAAAACTGGAATCAATCAGTAATGACTTTAACGACTACCTCAACACTAGAGGACACTCTTTTGTTCGAACTTAAGGTGGAAGATAATTATAACTCTGACCTTGATACTGTAGCCGTTTATACTGTTGATATTCCAGAACCCCTGATACTACTTACAAGTAGCTCAAGCGCAAACGAAAGTACTGGCCTGGCAAAAATCTCGCTGGGCGTATCATCTAAATCTGGAAAGATAGCGTCTGTACATGCTAAAACATATGATAGCACTGCAACAGGAAACGGCAGAGACTATACTACAATTGATAAAATTATGTCTGTGCCAGCTGGAAAGGCTAGAATTACTTTTCCTTTGAATATTAACAATGATAATATCGATGAGTATGATGAAACGTTGATCATAAAAATAATTGATACTACGACTACCAATGCAAACACAGGAGCAACACGTACCCACATGTTAACAATTATAGATGATGACCTTCCACCATCAGTTGAATTTTTATCTTCAAATACAACCGTATCAGAGTCTGTTGGCAGACACTATCTAATTCTTACACTGTCAAATCAGAGCGGGAAAGATATATCTGTAAACTATCAGGTTCAATCAACTAGTTCCGCTATGTATGGCCAAGACTATACTATTGAATCAGGAACCTCATATTTTCCAGCGGGTAAAACCAGAGACACACTAAACATATCAATAATCAATGATCCTATCGATGAGCCTAGGCAATCTATCATCTTAGCACTTAGTCAACCCGTAAACGCGTCTATCGGATTAAAATCTATGCACACGGTAAAGATTAATGATGATGACCCTCCTCCATATATTTATATTGATAATGAAAAAGGTAGCGGCCTTGAGTCAGACAGCTCTCAGTTTATTGCTTACTCGCTGTCAAGCTATTCTGAAAAAGAAGTAACTGTAAACTATAGAGTTAGTACATATGGCACCACATCGAAAAAAAATAAAGATTATATATTAGAAAATGGTTCCATGATTATTCCGGCAGGTCCTCCTGGAAAATCTGGCATAAGTTTCTCTGTAATAGATGACAAAATAGATGAGTATGATGAGCTTTTAATTGTTAACCTTATTGGCGATCCTGAGAACGCGACAATTGGCTCAATCACTCGCTATACTTTCACCATTATTGATAATGATGATAGGCCTACTTTAGAATTTAGTGGAGACGATCATGGTAACGAGTTCTCAGCGGCAACAAGGATTAAAATTGGTAGTAAATCCGCTGGGATTATTGAACTTGGAGGCGATATTGATGTCTTTAGGTTTGATCTAAAATATCCCATAACTGTGCTCACAAAATCATCAGGAAATACGGACGTTTTCGCTGAAATTTTAGATAATGCAGGACAATTGCTCGCATCTGATGACAATAGCAGGGACAGTAATAACTTTATGATAAAAATTCCATTATTACCTGGTCCACATTTTTTAAGAGTAAAACACTATGCACCCGATGGAACCGGGGACTATATTATGACGCTTGAATCTTCAGAGATGTATGATAAACAGGCAGACGACCTTATTCTAAAAAAAACACAGGCCTATTTCCACCTTGGGCACATTATATATAATGCCCAAGTTAATAAGGATCAATCCTATATTGTGGACAGAATTCAGATTGATTCGGTTTCATATTCTCTAGACTCAAAACGGTTTATTAAAATCATAGTCAATGATTCAATTCTAATTAACCCTTCACACTGTTATGTGCCAAGCTATGGCAGATATGAAAACCTAGGCATAATCCAAAAAAATTATATTTCAAATCCACTAAATGTTGAAGGGTTACCACAATACTTGCCTGAGGAATATCTTGATAATTCATTAGTATTTGGTGTTGTAAGAGACTCTCGTACTAGAAGACCTATATTTGGAGCAGAGGTTAGAGTTTATGCTGCTGCTGCACCGTCAAGTATAGCGAGTCAGACTAATTTGATTAACCTAACGGATGGTGAAACCTGGGATGGAGGAAATAGATTGCCGACAAAACGTGCGTTATATAATGCACCTAAAATCAATAGTTATCCCGAACAAAAAGGAAGAAGAATCACTGGACTAAATGGAAAATTCGCTATTGCAGTGCAAGACACTGGATTCTTAATGATTCGTGCTAATGCTCCCACAAACAACTACAGAGTACAAGAAAAGAAAATTAGGATACGGAATATAAGAGGAGATTTTTACGGAACAGATATATGGCTTATTCCAAAATAAGTTTTACCAAGTTTCTAATATTTTCTTTTGTTTTTATTTTTAATTCAGGTTACAACATGAAAAACTCAGAATATGCCACTCTTGGTGGTGGTTGTTTTTGGTGTATTGAGGCAGTTTATCAAAGACTTGATGGGATAATCTCTGTTGTTCCAGGGTACGCCGGAGGACACTCAAAAACAACCACTTATAAAGAAGTATGCACCGGAAAAACTGGTCATGCAGAGGTGGCAAAAATACATTATAATAATGATATTATAACTTTTGAACAAATTATAAATGTCTTTTGGCAGGCTCATGACCCGACCACTTTAAACAGACAAGGAAATGATGTCGGTACACAGTATAGATCAGTTATTTTCTACCATAACAATAAGCAAAAGAAGATCGCAATAAATTCGAAAAAAAAAGCGAATAAGTCTGGATATTGGGCAAATAAAATTGTAACTGAGGTTACAGAAATCTTTAACTATTCAGATGCTGAAGACTACCACAATAACTACTATGACAATAATCCAAACCAAGCCTATTGTCTGTTTGTAATCAAGCCAAAGCTGGATAGACTAATAGATGATGGGATTATAAAATAATATATTAAAAAATTTAAGAATAATGATGCTCAAATTCCTGCAT
>Ga0066862_10001309_pt1 | contig 10282 bp, 8 predicted proteins | sample ETN02SmetaG_FD_66431 | JGI IMG/M metagenome (GOLD analysis project Ga0066862, IMG submission 66431) | Marine microbial and viral communities from oxygen minimum zone, Eastern Pacific Ocean - ETNP2014F10-02SV255 | ecosystem: Environmental > Aquatic > Marine > Oceanic ... | reverse complement strand
AATAGTGATGATATCAAATTAGAAAAATCTTCATTAGAGCAAATGAGAAAAATGTACGAACAATATTATGCGGTAACAGATGAAAAATTTAACAAAGATGAATTTGAAAAAATTGTAACTCAAGAAAATAGATTGATAACGAAAGGTATTGAGGTAGGACACATTTTTTATTTTGGAGACAAATATTCAAAAGCAATGGGAGCCTCTGTTGATTTACCTGGTGGAAAAAAAGATTTTGTTAGAATGGGTTCTTACGGAATTGGTGTATCAAGGTTAGTAGGGGCTATAATTGAAGCAAAATATGACGATAAAAATGAAATCATGAAATGGCCATTGTCTGTTGCTCCTTATGATATTGCTTTGATACCTATGATAAATAAAGATGATACGACTGCTTTAGATAAGGCAAACAATATTAATAAAGAATTAATTAAAAATAATATTGATGCAATTATTGATGATACGAATGAAAATTTTTCATCAAAAATCAAAAAAATGAATTTAATTGGAGCACCATATCAAATAATTATTGGTAAAAAGAGTGATGGCGATTTACTAGAGTTCAAGGAAGCGGATGGAGAAACTCAAAATCTACCATTAAATAAAATTATTGAAATTATAAACAAACAAAAAAATTCAAATTGATTTCTACTTTAGAAAAAGAAATTACTTTTAGATTTTTAAAAGCTAGAAAAAAAGATGGCTTTTTAAATGTGATTTCAATATTTTCATTTATAGGAATAAGCCTTGGTGTTGCTGTTTTAATTATTGTCATGTCGGTAATGAATGGTTTTAGAACAGAATTGATTAATAAAATTGTTGGATTTAATTCTCATGTAACTGTGAAATCATATGAAGACAAAGGTATTGACCAAAGTAAGTTAAATAACAAAGATTTAAAATTAATCTCAGAAAATATCATTTTTAGTAATTCAGGTGAGGCAATAATATTTAAAAACAACACATCTAAAGGAATTGTTTTGAGAGGTTATAAGGGTGAAGATTTCTCAAAATTAGAAATTATAAAAAATAACAAATTTAAAGGAAACAGATTAAAATTAAGTAAGAATTATATATCAATAGGTAACGAACTAAGTTTTGCATTAGATCTTAAAATTGGTGATGAAATTACACTAATGTCTCCATCGGGTGTTGAAACAATAATTGGAAGCATGCCAAAACAAAAAACATTTATAATAACTTCAATATTTAATAGTGGTTTAGCTGATTTTGATAACAACATAGCTCTTATTAATATAGAAACATTAGATGAATTTTTTGGCTATGAAACTAAAGATAGAAATCTAGAAATTTATTTAAAAAATCCTAACAACATTGAGTCTCAAAAACATTTAGTCCAAAAAATTTTTGATAAAGAATTTGTTTATAGTTGGGCCGATATGAACAGTTCATTATTTTCTGCGTTAAAGGTTGAACGTAACGTTATGTTTATAATTTTATCTTTAATAATTATAGTCGCAGCATTTAATATTATTTCTGGATTAACAATTTTAGTTAAAAATAAAACTAGGGATATAGCTATTTTAAAATCTATAGGTGTACTAAATAAATCTATTGTTAAAATCTTTTTTTTAATAGGCGTAATAATTGGTACTTCAGCAACTATTTTTGGAATTTTTTTAGGAGTAACTTTCTCAGTTTATATAGAAAATTTTAGACAATTTTTAAGCTCAACATTTAATATTAGTTTATTTCCTGAAGAAATTTATTTTTTGAGCAAAATGCCATCAGAAATTAATCCTTCGTCTATATTATTGATATCAGTATGCTCAATTCTAATAACAATAATTGTATCAATATTTCCAGCGTTTAAAGCAGCAAAATTGGATCCCATACAAGCACTAAAATATGAATAAATTTCTTCAATTAAAAAATATTTCAAAAAACTTTAATACTAAAAAAAAGATTAAGGTATTAAAAAATTTATCTTATGATTTTAGTAAAGGAAAAATTTATGCTTTAATGGGTCCCTCAGGATCTGGAAAATCAACTTTACTCAATCTAATTTCTTTAATAGACAGACCTACGCTAGGATTAATTAGATTTAATAACGAACAAATAAATTTTAATAATAAAAATAATAATGATATTTTTAGAGCTAAAAAAATTGGTATTGTTTATCAACAAAATAATTTACTTCCTGATTTTACAGCCTTAGAAAATATATACTTGGCAAACTTATCAGTAAATAATGATAAAGATTTAGCTATTACAAAAGCTAAAGAATTATTAAAAAGAATTGGATTAATAAATCGATCAAATCATTTTCCATCACAATTATCCGGTGGAGAGTCACAAAGAGTAGCTATTGCAAGAGCGATTATTAATGATCCAGAAATTATTCTTGCTGATGAACCAACTGGTAGTTTGGATATAAATACCGCAAAAGAAATTTTTCAACTTTTAGAAAATCAAAAAAAATCTAACAGACTAATAATATTTGCAACCCACAATAGATTTTTTGCTAATAAGGCAGATTTACTATTGGAGATTAGTGATGGTAATATAAAACCTTCACATGCCTGAGTCTTCAATTCAAAATTTTAATCATCTTAAAATTCATACCCAATATTCAATATGCGAAGGAGCAGTAAAAATTGATGATTTACAAGATTTCTCAAAATCTAATAAAATTAAGTCATTAGCTCTTTGCGATACTACAAATCTATGTGGAGCATTAGAATTTGCTGAAAAAATTTCAAAAATTGGAACACAGCCTATTATTGGAACTCAAATTAAATTTAAATTTGGTGACACTATAGGTTTACTTCCTTTGTTTTCTTTAAATGAAGAAGGTTATAAAAGAATAATTAAACTTTCATCTCTCTCTTTTCTTAAAAATGATGAACTTTCCGATCCACATGTTGATTTCAATAATCTATTAGAAGATAACGAAGGTGTTACTATTTTTTCAGGAACAGTTTTCGGACTATTTGGTGAATTGTTTAACAAAGGTAAATTTAGTGAAATACATGATCTTTACAAAAAACTTAAATCTACTTTTGGTGATAGATTTTATTTAGAAATACAACGTCATAATGATCAAAATGAAATAGGTTTTGAAAAATTTAACCTTAAAAAATCTTTAGAATTAGAAATACCTATAATTGCAACAAATGAAGTATTTTATCTTCATCAAGATATGCACGAAGCTCATGATGCATTAATTTGTATTGGTAACAAAACATACGTTAACGAAAAAGATAGAATAAGATTAACCAATCAACATTATCTTAAAACTAATTCAGAAATGTCAGAATTGTTTGCAGATTTGCCAGAAGCTCTAGAAAATAATTATAACTTTCCCTTAAGATGTAGTTTTAGACCTTTATTTTCAAAACCAATTTTACCAAACATTAGTTCAGAAAAAGGAGGAAATGCAGATGATGTTTTGAAAAAAGATTCTTTACAAGGTTTAAGAATTAAATTTGATAAAATTTTTGGAATTAAAGCTAATGACCTCGAAAACAACAAAACATATTTAGATTATAAGGATAGATTAGAGCATGAATTGTCAATTATAATAGAAATGAAATATTCTAGTTATTTTCTTATTGTATCTGATTATATTAAATGGGCAAAAAAAAACGATATTCCTGTTGGCCCTGGCAGAGGTTCTGGGGCTGGATCTTTGGTTGCTTGGTGTCTTTCAATTACGGATGTAGACCCAATCAAATTTAATTTAATTTTTGAAAGATTTTTAAATCCTGATCGTATCTCAATGCCTGACTTTGATATAGATTTTTGTGAGGAAAAAAGGGATCTAGTTTTTGAATATTTAACAAAAAAATATGAAGATAGTGTCGCTCACATCATTACTTTTGGGAAACTAAAAGCAAGAATGGTAATTAGAGACGTAGGAAGAGTATTAGGTTTACCTTATGGTTTTGTTGATAGTATTTCAAAAATGATACCGTTTGATCCATCTAGACCACAAAGTCTATCTCAATGTATTGCAGGCGAACCAAGATTGCAAAAACTTGTAAATGAAGACCCTAGAGTAAAAAAATTAACTGATCTGTCATTAAAACTCGAAGGATTAAATCGTAACGTTGCAACACATGCTGCTGGTGTTGTTATTGCTGATAAAAAACTTACAGAGGTTGTTCCGCTATACAAAGACGTTTCAGCAAATTTGTTATTACCATCTACCCAATTTGATATGTATTCTGCAGAAAATGCAGGATTAGTAAAATTTGATTTCTTAGGATTAAAAACATTAACTGTAATTAATAATACTCAACAATTAGTCAAAAAAATTGATAAAAATTTTGATATTGAAAATATCAGTTACGAGGATCAAAAAGTATTTGATTTATTATCAAGTGGAAACACGGTTGGATTGTTTCAGGTTGAGAGTGCCGGAATGAGAGAAGCCCTAGTTCAGATGAAACCTAATCATATCGAAGATATTATTGCTTTAGTTGCTCTTTATAGACCAGGACCAATGAGCAATATTCCAACCTATAACGATTGTAAACATGGAAGACAAACACCAGATTATCTTCATCCTTTATTAGAAGACATTCTAAAACCAACATACGGTGTAATTATATACCAAGAACAAGTAATGCAAATTGCTCAAAAATTATCTGGTTTTACTGCAGGTCAAGCTGATCTTCTTAGAAGAGCAATGGGAAAAAAGAAAAGAGCAGAATTAGAAAAACAAAAACAAGGTTTTATTGCTGGGGCATTAAAAAATGGAATAGCAAAAGACGTAGCAGCAGGAATTTTTCTAAAGATTGAACCTTTTGCTGAATATGGTTTTAATAAAAGTCACGCTGCTGCTTATGCAATAATATCTTATCAAACTGCCTTCTTAAAAACTTATTATCCTAAAGAATTTATTGGAGCATCAATGACAATGGATATTTCAAATCAAAATAAGTTGAGTGAATTTTATGAAGAATTAAAAAGATTGAATGTTGATGTTGTAAGACCTGATGTTAATGAATGTTTTGCAGATTTTAGAGCAATCGATGATAAATTTTATTATGCTTTAGGTGGTATAAAAGCCGTTGGATATGAAGCTATTTCTAATGTTGTTAAGGAAAGAACTGAGAATGGTAAATTTAAATCTATAAATGATTTTTTAAATAGAGTTATTCCTAAAGATATGAACAAATTACAGCTAGAAGGTTTAGTTAAAGCTGGAGCCTTTGATAGTATAAATGAAAATCGGCAATCACTTTTTGACTCAATACCTAACTTTATTCTTAAAACTAAAAATATATTTGAAAATAAATCAGCAAATCAAATAGATTTATTTTCTGAAGAAGAAACTTTACAAAATAATATTATTAACGAGATAGAGGATTGGAAATTTGAAGAACGCCTATCTAAAGAATTTGAAGCAGTTGGATTTTTTATATCAGATCATCCATTGAATCAATTCACGGAAATTTTTGATGATTATAAGATTATTGATTTCTCAAATTTTAATTCTAATGATAAAATAAGAGAAGCTAATATTGCAGCAACTTTGTTAAAAGTCCAAGAAAGAAAAACTGCAAAAGGTAATTCTTATGCTGTATTAAAATTAACTGATTTAAGTAGTGTTTTTGAAATATTTATTTTCTCTGATATTTTAGAATTAAACCGTGAAATTTTAAAAGAAGGTAACTCGTTACTTTTAACTTTGGTAAAAAATATATCAAATGATGAAAATAGATTTAAAAGAATTAATGTACAAAAAATAGGATCTATGCTGGATCTATTTAATAGTCCAATTAACGAAGTATTTTTTGAGGTTAATTCTCATGAAAATCTGGACGAAATTTCAAAAATTATAACCGAAGATGGTAAAACGGAGGTAAATATAAGAATGACTGTTGATAACAAAACCTTAGAGTTTAAACTTAAAAATACAAGGAATCTTGACCGCAAATCACTTAATCTTTTAAGAAAAAGAGAAATTTCAAGCACTATAAATTAAATAAAACTTGTTAAATTCATTAATTATTAGTAAATAAAGCCTAATTTAAATTAACACGCACACAGTTGTTGGTTTTATACCTCCGGTCCTTAATTGGAAATTACTGTGGTGGCTTAACCGGGAATAAATATGAAAATACCTAACATTACAATACAACAATTATTAGAAGCGGGCGTTCATCTTGGACACAAAACTTTAAGATGGAATCCAAAAATGAAAAAATACATTTTTGGAAAAAGAGATTCAATCCATATAATAGATTTAACTCAAACATTAGAACTAACTAAAGTTGCTTTAGAGAAAATTTATTCAACAATTACAAATAACGGAAAAATATTATTTGTTTCAACTAAAAAACAAGCATCAGAAGCTATTGCTGAAGTTGCTAAAGAAACAGATCAGTATTTTGTAAATTACAGATGGCTTGGTGGTATGCTTACTAACTGGGGGACTATATCAGGGTCAATTAAGAAAATGAAAAAATATGAAGCTGATCTAGTTGCTGAGAATAGAGGGTTCACTAAAAAAGAACTTTTAAAAATGAGCGTTAAAAAAGATAAACTTGAAAGATCGTTGGGAGGAATAGCAGAAATGAAAAAAACTCCTGATTTAGTTTTTATAATTGATACAAATTATGAATCGTTAGCAATAGCAGAATCTGTGAAATTAGGAATACCCATAATTGCCATTCTTGATAGCAATTCTAACCCAGATAATATTGATTACCCAATACCTGGAAATGATGATGCTCGTAGATCAATAGATCTTTATTGTAATCTAATTAAAGAAACTATTAATAATGCAAAGAGCTCAATTCCAGTCCGTGAGCCTAAAAAAGATACAACAAAAGATAGCAAAGAAACAATCCAAGGAAAAACTGTTCAAGAAATAGATAGAGAAAAATTAGAACAAAAATTTTCTAAAGATAAAAAGGAGACATTAAATTAATATGAGTGATATTGAAAATGTTAAAAAATTAAGAGAAGCAACAGGCGCAGGATTTAAAGATTGTAATCTTGCAATAAAAGAATCAGGTGGGGATATTGATAAGGCTATTGAGATTTTACGTGTTAAAGGAATTTCAAAAGCATCAAAAAAAATGTCTAGAGATGCTAAAGAAGGTGTTGTTGCTGTAAGTGGCAATGAAATCAAAACATCAGTTATAGAGGTTAACTGTGAAACAGACTTTGTTGCAAAAAATGAAGATTTTACAAATTTTGTTAAAGAACTTAGTGAATTAAATAATGAAAAAAACTCTAATTTAGATGAGTTAAAAAGTTCTAAAATGAAAAATGGTGAAACTGTTGAGAATAATGTGGTATCTTTGATCGCTAAAATCGGTGAAAAAATCACAATTGGTAAAGCCAAAACTATTAAAAATGCTGGCACTGTTAATAATCATTATCTGCATACAGTTGTAAAAGATAATATTTCAAAATTAGCAGTTATTGTTTCATTAGAAACAAAGGATAATTCAGATTCTGTTAAAAATTTTGGAAAACAATTATCTATGCATATTGCTGCCTCTAATCCATTAGCACTGACATCAGATTTAATTGACCAATCAGTTATTGAAAAAGAACAAGAGCTTGTAACAGAGGAGCTTAAAAATTCTGGTAAATCAGAGGATATTGCAAAAAAAATTAGCTTAGGTAAGATGAATAAATTTAAAGAGGATAACTCTCTTTTATCTCAAGCCTGGGTTATGGAGCCAAAAAAGAAAGTGCAAGATATAGTAAAAGAACTTTCAATAGCTGATTTAAAAATAAAAGAGTTTTATAGAATAAAGATCGGAGAGTAAATGTTTGACGAAAAGTCATACAATATTAGAATGGATAAAGCTATTGAGGTATTCTCAAAAGAATTATCTTCTTTAAGAACAGGTAGAGCTAATGCTGCTATGCTAGATTTGGTTAAAGTTGATGTTTATGGTCAACAAATGCCCATTAACCAAGTTGGTAGTATAACTACACCAGAACCTAGAATGATAAATATCCAAGTTTGGGACGTTAATAACGTTCCTTTAGTCGATGCGGCAATAAAAAAGTCAGACTTAGGTTTAAATCCACAAGTAGATGGTCAGTTAATTAGACTTCCAGTTCCAGAACTTAATGAAGAACGTAGAACAGAATTAAAAAAACTGATTAAATCAATTGGTGAAAAATGTAAGGTTTCTATTCGCAATATTCGAAGAGAAGCAAATGATGAATTAAAAAAACTTTTAAAATCAAAAGAAATTGGTGAAGATGAAGAAAAATCATCTGAAAAAAATGTCCAAACAATTACAGACGATCACATCAAAGTTGTTGACGAAAAGGTTTCTTTAAAAGAAAAAGAAATAATGACAATTTAAGATGAATCCATTAAATCATGTAGCCATTATAATGGACGGCAATGGAAGGTGGGGTTTAAAGAATAAAAGTACTAGAAACGAAGGTCATAAAGCAGGCCTTAATACAATAGAAAAAATAATTAAAGAAACTATAAATCAAAGAATTAAATACCTTACTTTATATGCATTTTCTACAGAAAACTGGAAAAGACCAAAGAAAGAAATAAATTATTTATTTAATTTACTAGAAAATTTTCTTCTAAATAAAATAGAAGATCTTCATCAGCAAAATATAAAATTAAACATAATTGGGATTAGAAATTTTTCAAAAAAATTAAATAAACTTATAAATTTATCTGAAAAAAAAACATCAAAAAATAAAACGCTCCAAATTAATCTTGCGCTAAATTATGGTTCTAAACTTGAAATTATAAATGCATTAAGAAAAATGAAAAAGAATAATGACAAGATAAATGAAAAAAATTTATCAAAATGCTTACAAACAAAAAATAGTCCTGATCCTGAAATATTAATTAGAACAGGTAACACAAATAGATTAAGTAATTTTTTATTATGGCAACTAGCTTATGCTGAAATTTTTTTTGAAAAAAAATTATGGCCTGATTTTAATGAAAAAGATTACATTAAAATAATCAAAAAATTTAAAAAAATAAAAAGAAATTTCGGTAAGATTTAATGACAAAAAATTTATTAAAAAGAATAGTTACTTCATTTTTTTTATTTTCAATTTTACTTATTGTTAATTTTAGTCATCAATTAATTTTTATTTTATCAATTTTAATACTTGGAACAATCGTTTGTGTTGAGGCTAACAATATGTTTTCAAAGTTAATAGTTTCTAATTTTTCTCAACGCAGAGGTGTTACTAAAAATTTAAATTTTAAATTTATGATAATAAACATAATAACCTTTTGTTATGTTTTTTTTATATTTTGTCAGTATTCATATGAAATTCATAGACTGGAAAGTCCTATCTTTTTTCTTTATGTAATTAGTATATGTTTTTTTACTGATATAGGTGGATATGTGTTTGGTAAGATTATAGGTGGTAAAAAACTAACAAAAATCAGTCCAAACAAAACAATATCTGGTACAATAGGTTCATTTATATCTTGTATAGCACCATTAATAATATTTTTAAATCTAGGTTTTTTGGATTTAGAATTTAGTTCAAATAACATTATTTTTTGTTTTTTAGTCTCGTTAATTAGTCAAATAGGTGATTTATTTATTTCGTATCTTAAGAGAAAAGCAAAAATTAAAGATACAGGTAAAATATTACCTGGACACGGAGGAGTGTTAGATAGGGTTGACGGTATTATTTTTGCTGTGCCGTTTTCATATTTTTTACTAAAATTGATTTAAATGAAAAAGAAAATAGCCATACTTGGATCAACAGGATCTATTGGAAAAACATTAATTGAAATAATTAAAAAAGATAAAAAAAATTTCAAGATAGAACTTCTTACAGCTAATACAAACTATCAAGAAATACTTAATCAGGCAAAAATTTTTAATGTAAAAAATATAATTATAACAGATAAAAAATCATATTTAAAATTAAAGAAAAAGAAACTAGGAAATATTAAAATCTATAACAATTTTAACTCTCTTAATATTATTTTTAAAAATAAAATTGATTATGTTATGAGTTCTATTTCTGGAATTTATGGACTAGAACCAACAATAAAGATTATTAAATATACCAAAAAAATAGCAATCGCAAATAAGGAAGCTATCATCTGTGGTTGGCACCTCATCAAACGAGATATTAAAAAATTTAAAACATCGTTTATACCGGTTGACTCAGAACATTTTTCAATTTTTTATTCCTTACAAGGAAACATTATTTCAAATATAGAAAAAATATATCTAACAGCTTCAGGAGGCCCATTAAACAATATATCTAAAAAAAAATTTAAGTCTGTTAAAATTTCAGAAGCAATCAATCATCCAAATTGGAATATGGGAAA
>Ga0066862_10001306_pt1 | contig 10311 bp, 7 predicted proteins | sample ETN02SmetaG_FD_66431 | JGI IMG/M metagenome (GOLD analysis project Ga0066862, IMG submission 66431) | Marine microbial and viral communities from oxygen minimum zone, Eastern Pacific Ocean - ETNP2014F10-02SV255 | ecosystem: Environmental > Aquatic > Marine > Oceanic ... | reverse complement strand
AGTGACCTGTAATAAAATAATCATAGCCTTCTTTTAAACGATTATTAGCATGCGTTGCCATTTCATCTGCAATACGTTTATTATATTTATCTGAATGTTCATAATGCTCACCTTTTTTTGATACCCATCTTCCAAATGCGTAACCAATAGTTGGATGAACCCATCTATATAACCATATAAATAAACGAGAACGAATTATTGCTCTTAATAAACGATATCCTCTATCCCAAGATAGATAGCCATCTCCATGAGTAACATAAAACTTTTTACCATTTGAATTAAATGATGTATCAGAAAAATAAGTTTTATCGAATAAAACTTCTGTGATGAAATCCTGAACCCAATAATCATGATTTCCAACGATATAGTGAACTTTTATACCCTTTTCTCGAATTTTTAAAATTTCATGGTAGAATGGTACAAATATTTTAGGAATTACATCTTTATACTCAAAATAAAAATCAAATAGATCTCCATTAATAACAAGAGTTCCTCCAGTATCACTGACGTGATGAAGGAATTGAAAAAGAATTTTTTGCCGCTCTGACTCAGAATTAGACTTTTTCAACATCAAGTGGATATCTGATATAAAATAGATAGGTAAATCCATAGTAGATAAACTAATAGTTTCTCGACGGCCAGTCAATCCTGAAAGGGAAAATTTAAATTTATTTTTTTTTAACATTTTTTGTTGTTTAGCGTCGAATTTGAGGAACTATAAACTTAAATTCAGTGTTACATATATATGAAACAATTTCTTTTTACTATATTAATCCTTTTAGGAATCAATTTAAATGCACAGTCATTTGGTCAAAATAAAGTGCAATATAGAGATTTTGACTGGGACTATATTTCCTCTCCTAATTTTGATGTCTTTTATTATGGAGATGAGGTGGAGCTTGCTACATTTACAATGGAAGCCGCAACTGAAGCTTATGAACAGATAGCAAAACATCTTCGATGGAACTTGAAAAAACGTGTTTCAATAATTGTTTATCATTCTCACAATGAATTTCAACAGACTAATGTGGTTGGTGTTTACATGCAAGAGGGTATTGGAGGGGTAACAGAATTATATAAAAATCGTGTTGTAATGCCTTTTGAAGGAGATTATGCCAAGTTTAGACACGTGTTGCATCATGAATTAGTGCATGCTATGATAAACGATATGGTTTATGGCGGAAGAATGCAAAATGTTATATCTAATAATATTTCACTAATGCTTCCCTTATGGACAAATGAAGGCCTTGCCGAATATTTATCCATGAATTGGGATACAGAAGCAGATATGATTATTCGTGATTTAGCTATCAATGAAAGAATTCCTACTATAAGAGAACTAGAATACTTTTTAGCTTACAAAGGAGGTCAATCAGTCTGGAGATTTATTGCAACGAAGTATGGGCGGGAAAAAATTGGTGAAATTTTTCAATCCATGAAACGTTATGGAGACGCTCAAAAGGGATTTGAAAATGCCATAGGTATGGATTTTGAAGAACTAACTGAGCAATGGCATAAATATATTAAAAAAGAATATTACCCCGATGTTGAGGGTAGAGATGAAGTTAAAGATATAGCAAAACGATTAACTAACCACAAAAAAGCAGGCAACTTCTATAATGTATCACCAACTATTTCACCAGATGGTAGTCATATTGCAGTTCTTTCTGATCGTTCAGGTTATATGGATATTTATCTCTTAGATGCAATTTCTGGAAAAAAAGTAAAAAGGTTGATTAAAGGAAATCGCTCGATTGATTTTGAGGAATTAAAATTTTTACAACCAGGCATTAGTTGGTCTCCTGATAGTAAGAAAATTGTGATTGCCGCTAAAGCTGGTTCTTCAGATGCACTTTATCTTATAGATATAGAAACAGGCAAACAGGAAAAAATTCCATTTGAATTGGACGGTGTTTTTACCGCATCATGGAGTCCTGATGGTAATCAGTTAGCATTTGTTGGTAACGAGGGTGGTGCTAGTGATATTTATTTATATGATTTAGTCTCAAAAAAGCTTGCTAATCTAACAGGTGATGTTTTTTCAGATAGTGAGCCATCCTGGAATTCTGATGGAACTCAAATTGTTTTCGTTTCAGATAGAGATAAAATCATAAACAAAAATGACATGTCTTCAAAAGGAATGTTTTCTCATAATTATAATCAAAAAAATATTTATACTATTAATCTTGAATCAAAAACAATTAATCAGATTACTGACACTGAATACAATGAGAATTATCCAATATTTTCTAATACTAAAGACATTATTTTTTACACTGCAGACTATCAAGGTACTTGGAACTTATTCCGTCATGATATATCAACTGGTGAATCAGATGTTGTAACTAATTTGCTAACAGGATTATTTCAATTGAGTTTAACGAAAGATGATGGATCATTAGTTTTTTCTGGATATTCAGGACTAGGTTGGGATGTCTATAGATTAAATAATCCATTAGAATTAAAAAAGACAACTGTTGAACCAACAAACTATATTGCTAATCGCGAAATAAATGATAAAGAAGAACTAGTAGATTTAAGAAAACATAAGAGGAAGGGTACGCAAGCATTAACTAAGGATTTTTCAAATTACATTTTTGCTTGGGAATATGAAAATTATAATGAAAGAGATCTTGAACAAGAACCTCTTACTATTAAACCAGATTCAGCATTGATTAACAATGATGGCGAATATATTCCTCAGGCTTATAAAACAAAATTTAGTTTAGATGTAGCTCAAGGTAGTTACGGTTACAATAACGTTTTTGGTCACCAAGGATTACTTGTTTTTTACTTTAGTGATCTTCTAGGTGATCACCAATTGTCTCTCGCTGTGGAGTCTCAAATATCACTAACAAATGGTGATTACTTTTTAAATTATGCTTATTTAAAAAATAGGTTGGATTATTACTTTACTCTTTTTCACCAAGCTGACTTCTTCTTTGTTGGTGGTTATTATAATCAATATGGTTTTCCTGTTGAACAGTCGGCAAGGATGCGACATTTTGGATTTGCTGCAGTAGCATCGCAACCATTTAATAGATTTAATCGTTTAGATGCGGGATTAGTTTTTCATAATTTAGATTATAAGTTATTTGAAATAAACTCCTTTGAGAACCAGAATACTATTATTGATGAAGATGGATTTATTTCTGTCAATCCAACATTAAGTTATATTTATGATAATTCAGTATTTGGTTTTACAGGGCCAATTGATGGATTTAGACAAAATACAACATTTGAATTAAGTCCAGCTATGGGGGATAAGGGATTATCTTACCAAAAATTAAAAGTGGATCTTAGAAAGTATCATATGATCAGTAGGGATTATTCATTAGCGGGCCGTTTATTTTTTGGAACAAGTACTGGGAAAAATCCTCAAAAATACTATTTAGGTGGTATGCAAAATTGGCTATTAGGTACTGGCAGTACTGATGGTGTTTATGATGGAGATACAAATGAATCAAGATGGCGAAATGTCATTCTTGATAGTCAAAATCAATCTCTTCTTCAGGACATATATTTTTCTGAATTTGCCTACCCATTACGAGGAGCAAGGTTTTCTGAGAGGTTTGGCACAAATGTTTTATTAACAAACTTGGAATTTCGCTTCCCATTAATTCAATATTTGCAAATTGGTTTTCCATTTAAAATGGCATTAGGAAATATTCTTGGACATGTATTTATGGACTTTGGAGCAGCTTGGGATGATAAACGTGAATTCACTGACTTTGAATATCTTCAGGCAAAATATGGGAATAATCTTCCTGATAAGTTTTCTCCCTGGGTACGTTCAGTTGGTTATGGAATTAAATTGCCTATTTTTATGTTATGGAGAATTGAAGCAGCTTATGATTGGACTGACTCTGGCTTTGGCAAGCCTCAGTGGTATTTATCTATAGGGTATGATTGGTAAATAACTTTCTGTCCAATTAACTTGTTTCTAGTTATAGCCTAATGGAATTTCTATCCTATAAATGGCTAAAATGAAATCTAAAATTGTTTACCTTTGTTCAGCTTGTGGAAATGATCACCCAAAATGGAATGGTCAGTGTCCTTCCTGTAATGAATGGGGTACTCTAAGTGAGTATAAGGTTTCTAATAAAAAACAATTCCAAAAAAATGGAATAAAAAGAGATTCTCAAAAATTAGAAGATGTTCTAATTAAGGGAGAATCTAAAAGATTATCAGTTGGCATACCGGAGATGGACCGTGTTCTTGGTGGCGGGTTATTATCAGGAACATTGATTTTACTCGGAGGAAACCCAGGAATTGGAAAATCAACGCTTGCTCTTCAGATATTGCCATCTTTCGATCAAGCAGTACTTTATATTTCTGCAGAAGAAAGTGAATCTCAAGTAGGTCTTAGGGCACAACGATTAGGTGTGAACTCTAAAAACCTCCATTTATCATCGGAAAATAATATTGATTCTATTTTAAATCAGATATCAATAGTGCATCCAAAATTGGTTGTTATTGATTCAATTCAGACAGTTTTTAATGATGAATTAGATTCATTACCTGGATCAGTTTCGCAAATTAGAGAATGTGGACAAAGATTACTACAATTAGCAAAACAAGAGAATATTTCAGTAATTATTATTGGTCATGTAACTAAAGAAGGTATAATTGCTGGCCCAAAAATGTTAGAACATATGGTTGATACGGTGCTTTATTTAGAAGGAGATGATAGGTATGATCATCGAATTTTACGTTCTGCAAAAAATAGATTTGGAACAACTAATGAGGTTGGCATTTTTCAAATGGAAGAGAAAGGATTAATCGAGGTTAAAAACCCATCAGAATTATTTCTTTCAGAACGACAAAATGATATTACTGGATCTGTAATATTTTCTTCATTAGAAGGTAGCCGTCCTATTTTAGTAGAGATTCAGGCCCTAGTTTCAAATGCAAACTTTGGAACACCGCAGCGTAATGTGAATGGATTTGATTATAAACGACTTGCTATGCTGCTTGCTGTTTTAGAGAAGAGGTTGGGAGTTTTAATGGGTACAAAAGATGTATTTATTAATTTAGTTGGAGGATTAAAAGTGAATGACCCTGCTGCTGATTTATCAGTAATAAGTGCGGTTGCATCAAGTGCAAAAAATAAATTGATTTCAGATTCAATAGTTTTAATTGGTGAAGTTGGATTAGGAGGTGAAGTTCGCTCGGTTAGTGGTTTAAATGTGAGGATCAAAGAAGCTGAATCGTTAGGATTTAAACATGTAATTGCTCCTCTATCTAGTGTTAATCGAATAAAAAAAGATTCAAAAAAAATAAAAGTCACTGGTGTTTCTAATGTAAATGAAGCTTTTCAAAAATTGTTTTAATGAAATTCTCAATAACTTCCAGAGATCAGATTTCTTCTGCTCGAAGTGGACTTCTAAAAACACAAAATAGTGAAATTAAAACTCCAGTTTTTATGCCTGTCGCAACCCAAGGTTCTGTTAAAACTATTGATCCTGATGTTTTGCATGATTTAAATAGTCAGATTATTTTAGGTAACACATATCATTTATACCTACGACCTGGAGATGACATCATTCATAAGGCTGGAGGATTACATTCATTTATGAATTGGAACAATTCTATATTAACTGATAGTGGGGGATTTCAGGTTTTTTCTTTAGCAAGGTTAAATAGTATATCAGATGATGGTGTTCAATTTCAATCTCATTTAGATGGTAGTAAGCATTTTCTTACTCCAGAATTATCAATGGAAATTCAAAGAAATTTGGGGTCTGATATTATTATGGCTTTTGATGAATGTCCTGATGGGAAAGCAGATAAAACATTGATTGATAGAGCAGTAAAAAGAAGTACTCTATGGTTTAATCGATGTCAAAAGTATTTGAATGAGAATAAACCTCTTTATGACTGGGGACAAACACTTTTCCCAATTATTCAGGGAGGAGTTTTCCCTGAATTAAGAAAGCAAAGCGTAAACGAACTTGCACAATCATCTAATTGTGGAATTGCGATTGGTGGACTAGCTGTGGGAGAAGAAAAAAGTGCAATGAATGATATTGTTTCTTTGATGGATGAATTATTACCAAAGGATCAACCGCGTTACCTTATGGGAGTAGGTAGACCAACTGACTTAGTTCAATCTGTTCAATCAGGGGTCGATATGTTTGATTGCGTTTTACCAACACGTAATGCTCGTAATGGTCAATTATTTACAAGTGTTGGAATAATAAATATTGGGAATAACAAACATAAAGAATCCTTTGAGCCTATAGATTCAGATTGCAAATGTTATACCTGCAAAAATTTTTCTAAGGCCTATTTACGACATTTATTTAATATTAAAGAAATAGTTGCTTTTCGTTTGGCCACCATTCATAATTTGACCTATTATATGACACTAATGAAAACAATAAGAAAAAATATTGAATTAGGAATTTTTTCAAAATGGTCTGATTCTTTTCTATCTCAAATGACACAATACAAAGGTATGTGATTTGTATTTAATTAAATCTATTTTACTCTATACAAGTTTATTAACTAGTAACTATGAGATTAGTTTTGTTCGATTCTATGCAAATGAAAGTGACTATATCTCAGATATAAGATTACTAGCGACTCAAAGATTTGCTCAATCCCATATGCAAGTATTCTATAATGATCAAAAAATACCACAAATTAAAGAATGGTTAGATGACAAAGGTGAAACAATAAAATGGGAAGTTTTAGATTATAAAGAAAAAAGATTGATCAGAAGATATTTTTTGAATATCGATCAAAAACCTGATAGTTTAATTCAGTTTGGTCAAGATGAACCTTGGTCACAGGAGTTTCGTAAATCTTATGACAAAAGTAATAGACAATACTATGAAGGGCAGGAATCAAAATTTATTTTAAATGAATCGAGTCAAATTGATTTGATCCAGTTTACTAATGTTCAAGGAAAATTGTATGGTGAGATTGATTTCATTTATAATCATTTGGGTTTATTAATAGGAGAGGTTTGGCGTGAATTACCAAGCCAAAAAATTGTTAGACGCTTTGCTTATTCTATAGATATGTTGACAATGAAAAAAGAAATTTGGGAGTATGATAAAAATGGACAAGAAGTGAGTTATGTTGTTTTAATTCAGCCTCCTGCTGATGAATTATATAAGACATTACCCCCTAGGTTTGGGAATAGGCTAGATGAGATTTCAGTACTTCTAGAAGATATTAGATCGAGAAATATCAAAATTCCTTTTGATGTATTTATTCCAAAAACTGATTATGATTTAATGATTTTAACAAATAATGATAGTTTAATGGTTGAAATTATAGAATTAGGGCAGCAAAAAGTCACGTTTAAAATTATAGGTGAATCTGATCAATTAACCATGCCAAAAATTAGAGTAAAATCTATCACTTCAAAGTATGGTGAGAGAATTTTCCCCTAATCTTGCATCAGGGCACTTGTAGTAGGTAAATTGATTAGTAGTAACCACATACCTAATAATAATTGAATGAAAATAATTAACTCTTTAATACTTATTGGTTTCTTTTTACTTCAGACTCTCTGGTCTCAATCCTATCCGCCTCCTACTAATTTGATAACAATACCTTCTGCAGGAACGTTAGTACGAGGTAGCTATGCGCTACAAATGCGTGTTCAAAAGGCTGGAGGGCTAACAACTTCACTAAGTGTAGGTATTACAGACCGTTTCCAATTTGGATTATCTTTTGGCTCAGCAAATCTCATTGGAGATGATAGTTTGATTTGGCATCCTAGACCTGAAGCAAATTTAAAATACAGATTGATAGATGAAACTGAATCATTTCCTGGTCTTTCTATTGGATTAGATACTCAAGGACAGGGGAAATTTCACAGTGCAGATTCATTAATGAGATACGATGTAAAGGCTATGGGAATGTATATTTCCACTAGTAAAAATTGGATAACTCCCTTGGGAAATCTTGGATTCCATATGGGATCTAATTATAATTTTACTGAAGTAAATGACGGTGATGATGACATAAATTACTTTTTTGGTTTTGATATGGAATTCAATCCAGAATTATCATTCATTTTAGAATATAATGCTGCACTAAATGAAAACGATATGACAGCAAAGAATATGGCTATTAATCGAGGAGGATACTTGAATGCTGCTATTCGATGGACTTTTGTTGAGCATCTTCATATTGAAATGAATTTTAATAATTTATTATTTGATGAAGATCAAGTTGACTATTTTAATCGTGAATTAAAGATAACCTATATTGAATACTTCTAAGTTGAATATTTTTTTATCAGTTAATGTCCAACCTTAAAGAAAGTAAAATTTCATCAAAAAAAATCTTTTCAGGAAAACTGATTAATTTATTTTTTGATAAAGTTAAACTTCCAAATGGAAAAACTAGTACAAGAGAATGGATTGATCATCCTGGTGCTGTTTGTATAATCCCAATTTTGCCAAATGGCAATATTTGTTTTATTCGCCAATTTAGATATGGACCCAGAAAAGAGTTTATAGAGATTCCTGCAGGAAAATTAGACCAGGGAGAGGATCCTTTGGACTGTGCTCATAGGGAGCTAGAAGAGGAAATCGGATACAAAAGTAATAAAATCACCTTTTTAACAAATATTTATCCAGCAATTGGGTTTTCCAATGAAAAAATGTGGATGTATTTAGCGGAAGATCTTCAATTATCAGAAAAAAAACTTGATGAAGATGAATTTTTAGAAGTTTCTCCGTTATCTATTGAAAAAGCTATAGACTTAATTTATCAAGGGAAAATCACAGATGTAAAAACTATTATAGGTATTTTTTGGTTAGAGAAATTTTTAAGTGATAATAATAAGATATGAAAAAAGACTTTTCAGATAGAATCAAATCACGTGCGATTAAGCTTGGTTTTGAAAAAGTTGGAATTTCAAGAGCTGAGCCAATATCTAAAGAAAAAGAAAATTTAGAAGCATGGATAAATGATAATGGACATGCATCAATGGAATGGGTAGTAAAAAGAAAAAAGGAAAGGGGAGATATACATTCATACTTTCCAGATGCAAAATCAGTAATATCAGTTGGAATGAATTATTACAATGGTATGAATCAATCTGATTTAAACTCTGATTATAAATTTAGTAATTATGCTTGGGGAGATGATTATCACGAGGTGCTTAAGGTTCGATTGATTTCACTTCTAGAATGGGTTCAGGTAAAATTTCCTAATGTAAAAGGTTTAGCTTGTGTAGATACTTCACCTTTAATGGAAAAAGCATGGGCTCAAAAAGCAGGTCTTGGCTGGCAAGGTAAGCACACAAATTTAATCACTAAAGATTATGGGAGCTGGTTGTTTTTAGGTGAATTGGTTATTGACATGGAACTTCATTATGATTTGCCATTTGAAGAAGATTTATGCGGTACTTGTATGTCTTGCATTGAAGCTTGCCCAACTCAAGCACTTACTGAATATAAAATTCAATCAGAAAAATGCATTTCATATAAAACAATAGAATGCCGAGATGAATTTTTTGAAGATGACACGCAGCTTGATAATTGGATTTACGGTTGTGATATCTGTCAAGAGGTATGTCCTTGGAATTTAAAGTTTAATCAAGTGACTCAAAGAGACGATTTTAATCCTCGACAAGAAATATTGGATTGGAAAAACATTGATTGGGAAAATTTAAATGAATTAACATTTAAAAAAGTATTTAAGGGATCTGCTGCGAAACGAGCAAAGTTTTCAGGATTAAAACGAAATGTAATAAAAAATTCAAGGCAAAGGAGTCCTAAATGAAAAAAGTAGGAGTACTACTATCAGGTTGTGGATTTAATGATGGTGCGGAAATTCATGAATCAGTATTGACAATGTTGTTTTTAGATAAATCCGGAGCTGAAATGATATTAATGGCGCCAAATATTGATCAAATGCATGTAATTAATCATTATACTGGGCAGGAAATGGAAGAGTATCGTAATGTACTAGTAGAGTCATCTAGAATTGCTCGAGGTGAAATAAAAGATATGGCCGAGGTTACAGGAAATGATTTAGATGCATTAATTATTCCTGGTGGGTTTGGAGTTGCAAAAAATTTATCTGACTATGCTATGGCAGGTTCAGATTGTTCTGTAAATCCTGATGTTTACAGATTAATTGCAGAATTAAGAGTAATGGAGAAACCTATTGGGGCTATATGTATTGCGCCAGTGATGATGGCAAAAGTATTAGGAGAACAAGAAGAATCTGCAAATATGACAATTGGGTACGATGAAACTACATCTACAGATATTATATCTATGGGTAGTAAACATGTTGAATGTCCTGTATCAGAAATGATTATTGATGAAGAAAAGA
>Ga0066862_10001305_pt1 | contig 10311 bp, 10 predicted proteins | sample ETN02SmetaG_FD_66431 | JGI IMG/M metagenome (GOLD analysis project Ga0066862, IMG submission 66431) | Marine microbial and viral communities from oxygen minimum zone, Eastern Pacific Ocean - ETNP2014F10-02SV255 | ecosystem: Environmental > Aquatic > Marine > Oceanic ... | reverse complement strand
AAAAGTAATTGTTCCAATTACTAATGCAGAAGTTGAATTAAGAACACATCATTCTGCCAAACAAGAGTTTGGTTCAGGAGCTGTAATGGTTTGTAGTTATGGTGATCAAAACGATGTAGCATTATTCCGAGAATTAGAATTGGAAGAAATTGTTGCAATTGGATTAGATGGTAGAATGACAGAAGTAGCAGGAGAATATGCAGGATTAAAACCTAAACAAGCACGTACAAAAATTATTGAAGATCTAGAATCGAGTGAATTTTTGGAAAAGACAGAAGATATTGTTCATAGAACCCCAGTATCAGAAAGAAGCAAAATTCCAATTGAAATTATTCCAATGGAAGAATATTATCTTAAACAAAAAGAATCAGTTGAAAAAATAAAAAAATTGGGCCAAGAGGTAACATTCCACCCAGCGATGCATAAACAAATTCTAATGAATTGGTTAGAATCTATCAATATCGATTGGCCAATTTCCAGAAGGAGATTTTATGGGACAGAAATTCCAATTTGGTATTGTAAAAATTGCTCTGAACCACATGTTCCAGAACCTGGAAAATATTACAAGCCTTGGAATGAAAAATGTCCAATTACAAATTGCAGTAAATGTAATTCATCTGAATTTATTGGAGAAGAAAGAACATTTGACACATGGATGGATTCCAGCGTTTCACCTCTTTTTGTTAGTAAATTTGGAAAAGATGATGAATTTTTCAACAAGGTGTATCCAGCCAGCATAAGACCGCAAGCAAAAGATATTGTCAGAACATGGCTATACTACACACTTCTGAGATGTGAACAATTAACAGGAAAGAAACCATGGTCTGACGCCTGGATAATGGGGTATGGTCTTGATGAAAAAGGAATGAAAATGAGTAAGAGTAAAGGAAACGCAATAGATCCTTTACCAGTAATTGAAAAATTGGGGGCAGACACTTTTAGATTTTGGAGTGCAAGTGAAATTAATCACGGATATGATTTTAGATGTAATGAACAAAAAATTGAATCGACAAGAAAGTTCCTTAGTAAATTATGGAATGTTTCAAGATTTTTGTCTAGTTTTCCTGTAATTAAATCAGGTACACTAAATGCATCAGATAAATGGATTTTATCAGAGTTGGATAATTTGATAAAAGAATGTAAAAAAGGATATGATGATTACAACTTTTTCATTCCAGCAATTGCAATTAGGGAATTCACCTGGAATATTTTTGCAGCTCACTATATTGAAATGGCAAAAGCAAGAGCTTATGGAATTGAGTTTTCTGATGAAGAAAGAGACGGGGCAATATTTACACTGCATAAAACATTGTCAACAATTTTAAAATTATTAGCACCAATCACTCCATTTATCACAGAATATTTATGGAAAATTTTGTATTCAGATGAAAGTATTCACAAACAAAAACAAGTTGAATCAGAAAATACAGAAGATCAAAGCGACATCACAAAAGAAATTACAGAATTTAATTCTAAAGTTTGGAATGAGAAAAAATCTCAAAACTTATCCCTAAAAGATTCAATAAAAATTGAAATTCCTGAAAACCTAAAACCATTCATTAAAGATTTAAAATCCATGCATAATTTATTAGATTGAAATTAATTTTTCAAAGAACTAACAAGATTCACAAAATACTTGTGTAATGAAATATCTTCGACGAGTTCGGGATGAAATGCAGTACCAATTACATTTTCTTTTTTAATTGCAACAATTTTGTCATTGTATTTTGCCAAGATTTCGATATCTGAACCAACATCTGAAACAGATGGTGCTCGTATAAAGACACCATTGAATTTTGGAATGTTAATGGAATCCATAGAAATTTCAGTCTCAAAAGATTCCCTTTGTCGTCCAAAAGAATTTCTCTCAAGTGTGATATCAAGAATATCTAAAAGAGGTTGATCAGTTTTTCCAACAACTCTATCATTTGCAGTATTAGATAACATAATCATGCCTGCACAAATGCCTAGAACAGGCATTCCAGAGTCAATTTTTTCTTTTAGAACTTTAAGTGAGCCATTTACCAGAGAGAGTTGTCCAATAGTAGTACTCTCACCACCAGGAATGATTAATCCATCTAATTGAGAGATTTCATCAGGTGTTTTTACATCAGTAATTGTACCATCAATACCTAATTCATCAAAAGCCGATTTTGTGGACAAGAGGTTTTCTTGAACATCGCCTTGAATGGATAAAACACCAATAGTGAGACTCATGCTGAACCACCACGATCTTGCATACGTAATTCTAAAGTATTGACATCCAATCCCAGCATTGATTGTCTTTCATCAATCATTTTTTGTGCTTCTTTTACTTTATCTGATTCATTCCAGAAAGTAGTAGCTAAAACGATTGCTCGGGCTCTTTCTTTTGCATCATCAGAATTAAAAATTCCAGAACCCACAAAAATTCCATCACATCCAAGAGACATCAGATAAGCTGCATCTGCAGGAGTTGCAATACCACCAGCAGCAAAATTCACAACAGGTAATCTTCCAAGTTTTGCAGTTTGTTCAACAATATCATAAGATACCTTGAACTCTCTTGCCATTCTAACTAAATCTTGATTGTCACCAGAATCATAAATTGATTTTATTGTTCTTAATTCATCATTTACTTTTTTGATATGTTTGATAGCTTCTGCAACATTTCCAGTTCCAGGTTCACCTTTTGTTCTAATCATTGCAGCTCCTTCTTCAATTCTTCTCAAAGCTTCTGCCAAAGATCTTGCACCATTAACAAATGGTGTTGTAAAATCCCATTTCCAAATATGACGTAATTCATCAGCAGGTGTTAATACTTCTGATTCATCAATCATATCAACATCAGTTTCTTTTAGAACCTGTGCTTCATTGACATGACCAATTCTACATTTAGCCATCACAGGAATTGTAACTGAATCCATAATATCTTCAATAATTCTAATACTTGCAGTTCGTGCAACCCCACCTGCCTTTCTCACTTCAGATGGAAGTTTATCTAAAACCATTACAGAAACTGCACCAGCTTCTTCTGCAATTTGTGCTTGTTCTACAGTAGTAACATCCATCACAACTCCATTTTTTAGCATATGAGCAAAACCTCGTTTTAAAGTAGATGAACCTCGTAAAATATCAGCAGAATTAGTTTTTTCAGAAATTATACCTTTTGCATCAAGCCTTTCTCCAGATAAGGGTAGCATAATGTAATTTTCACTAAAGACTATTTGTACCTATTCACTAATTTCTAAAATTATCTTATCTAGTTCAGATTCAACCATAGTAATTATTGGCGGAATAAAATCAGATGTGGCATTTTCTTCAGGCCAATGAATTTGATTTGTTCTACCATTAAGAGTGATTTTGACATTTGACTTTTGATAATCTGTAACATCATCTAAAATTGAAAAGGATTCAGATGGAATTGCAATAAAGCCAGTTTCTTTGATTAATGCTTTTATTTTATTAAATGTCTTTTCATCTAATTTTGAACGAATGTCTGGCTGGAGATAACCTTGCTCAGTAACAGAATATTTTGTATCACCATTATTTTTTATCAATAAAATTTCAGTTTTTTGGGCTCCAGTTCTTTCAGTTACACCATAAGAGATTTTTTTTAATTGATGTTTTGTGTATTCTATCTGAATTTTATCAATAGAATTTGCAGCAGAAATTGGAATTTCATTTTTTGTAAGTAATGGGACTGAGATCAGTAACGCTACAATTACAGGAATTGCACCTAAAGCCAAGTAAATGGGTTTTACCATAATTAATTATCAATCAAAATTAAGGCATATTGCAAATAAATCTTGGTTAAAAATAACTTAAAATTCAAGTCCATTTCATTCTTGTTTGTGGGGTCGTAGCCTAGCCTGGTAGGGCGACAGTGTCTACGAAAAAGATCACCGCTAAGGGCTCCAAAGGTTAACTAAGCTAAACTGACTCACGGATGATGTAAGTTTGGAGCTGTAGTGACCCGTAGGTCGCCGGTTCAATTCCGGTCGGCCCCACGTTAAAAATTTCATATGTGTGCTTTTAACAGAGAATTTTCAAATTTGTTTTTGAGTCCAGATTATTTATTTCTCAAAACATTAAGTGCTGAACCAGACTTGAACCATTCAATTTGTGATTTGTTGTAAGAATGATTTAGTAAAATTTCTTCTTTATTTCCATCAGTGTGTGAAATAATACATTTAACTTGTTTTTGCGGTTCTAATTCATTTAGATTTTTAAGACTGATTTTATCATCTTCAAGAATTTTTTCATAGTCATCTGGATTACTAAATGTCAATGCTAGAACCCCTTGTTTTTTCAAATTCGTTTCATGAATTCTTGCTAAACTTTTAGTAATTACCGCAGCACATCCCAAAAATCTAGGAGTCATTGCAGCATGTTCTCTACTGCTTCCTTCACCATAATTATTATCACCAACAATTATCCATCGCATTTGTTTTTCTTTATACTGTCTTGCAATTTTTGAAAATGGTTCAAGTTGATTATTCAAAACATTCTTGCCGTGACCAATCTCATCATTAAATGCATTAACTGCACCCAAAAGCATGTTATCACTAAGGTTATCTAAATGTCCTCGAAGAGATAACCATGCACCTGCAGGAGAAATATGATCAGTGGTACATTTTCCCTTTGCTTTAACTAAAATTGGTAATTCCTCATAGTCATCTCCATCCCATTTTGAAAAAGGTTCCAAGAGTTGTAATCGTTTACTTGTTGAGTCAATTATCACTTCAACATTATCAGAATTTTCTGGAGGTGCAATAAAAATTCCTTCAGGTTTCATAAAACCTTCTTTTGGAACTTCTGGAGCAGGTTTAGGAGGATCCAGCTTGAATTTTGTGCCATCTGACGCTGTCAATTCATCTTTTAACGGATTAAAAGAAAGTCTGCCACCTAAAGATAATGCAATTATCATTTCAGGACTTCCAATGAAATTCAAAGTAGTTCTTTGACCATCGTTTCGTCCAGGGAAATTTCTGTTAAACGTAGTTACAATAGAATTTTTTTTATTTTTTTCTAGTTCAGGTCTATTCCATTGTCCAATACATGGACCACATGCATTTGCCAGGACAGTTGCACCAATATCAATCAAAGAACTCATTTGCCCATCTCGTTCAATAGTTCCACGAATTTGTTCAGAACCAGGAGTAACTAGAAGAGGAATTTTTGTTTTAATTCCTTTTGCTTTTGCTTGTTCAGCCAAACTTGCAGCTCTGGACATATCCTCATAAGATGAATTTGTACAACTTCCAATTAATGCAACAGAGATTGGATCAGCATAATCATTTGATACAACATCATCAGACAATTGAGAAATAGTTCTGGCTAGATCAGGGGTGTGTGGTCCTACAATATGAGGCTCTAAGGTTGAAAGATTAATCTCAATTACTTTATCAAAGAATTTTTCAGGATTATTTTCTACTTCAGGATCGGCAATCAAAGATTCTTTATTTTGATTTGCTAATTCAGCAATTTCACCTCTGTTTGTATATTTCAAGTATGTTTCCATTCTTTCATCGTATGGGAAAATAGAACATGTTGCACCAATTTCTGCGCCCATGTTTGCAATGGTTGCCTTCCCAGTACAACTAATAGATTTTGTTCCAGGACCAAAGTATTCAACAATTGAATTGGTACCTCCAGAAACGGTTAACTCATCTGCAACTTTTAAAATTATATCTTTAGGAGCTGTCCATCCACTAAGTTCTCCAACAAGTTTGATTCCTATTTTTTTAGGATAAAGTAATTCCCAAGGCATTCCAGCCATGGTTTCAGCTGCATCCAATCCACCAACACCAACAGCAATCATTCCAAGACCTCCTGCATTTGGAGTATGAGAATCAGTTCCAATCATCAATCCTCCAGGAAAAGCATAATTTTCAAGAACAACTTGATGAATAATTCCAGCACCTGGTTTCCAAAAACCACATCCATATTTTGCAGAAGCTGATTGCAAAAATTTGAAAACTTCACTATTTTCATCGAGTGAAACTTTCATGTCAAGATCACCTCGTACTTCTGCTCTGATAAGATGATCACAATGAACAGTGGTTGGTAGAGATGCTTGTTTCAAACCTGCTTGCATGAATTGAAGCATAACCATTTGTCCAGTAACATCTTGTAATGCAACTCTGTCTGGTTTAAGAAAAACATAATCTTTACCACCAGTGAAATTTTTTTCATCAATATCATGTAAATGCCCAGACAAAATTTTTTCAGTAAGAGTTAATGGTCTTCCAGTAACATTTCTAAATTTAATAATATTTTCTCTCAGTTTCAAATAAACATTAGAAACTAATTCGGAAGTTGTTTCAGTATTCACAGTATGTGGCAAAATTATCCCGAATTTAATATTTACAATCAAAAAATTTTTAAAATTTTTTGAATAGGCATAAAAATTCTCAACAATTATAAGCTTAAAGCAACTTTCTAATGCAATGTCAGGGGACTCTAGATTTGGTCAATAAGGGTTTCCCAAAATTTGGAATGTCACAAGCAGGTGCATTCGTTGCGGCTCTTAAAAATTACAATTTACCAGATTTTATCCTAGTACTTGTTGCTAAAGAATGTAAATCGGATCTTCTTGAAAGAGGTCGAATCGATGACAGATTACAAAGTATGAATGATGAATCTTTAGAATTACTTCATAGAGTTTTTGTTGGTTGTGAAGAAGATGCTGCTGGTAAATATGCACAATACAGATTTTACGCATATGTTTCAAGCATGTATCACAAATGTGAAGTCATAGTAAATGATTCAGTTCCAGGAGAAACAGGTAAAAATCATAAAGTTCCCGTTGCAGTAAAAAATAATGGAATGTATATTGCAATTGCATACAATAAAGCAACTGGAAATCCAGTAAACAAAAAAGAAATCACCAGATTTTATGATATGGTTGATGATATCAAAAAAGGAGATCATGGAACAATGTTAACTGATGGTATCTATGGTTCATCAGTAAACTTTAGAGGAGATGCATTAGTAGAATTAAAAACTTTAAGTGAATCAAGAATCAATGATCCTGAAAATATGTTAAATTTCAAAACAGCAAATTTTGAAAACAATATCTATTCTGTTACAAAGTGTTAATTTTAAAAATTATTTTACAAACTTAATTGTGAAGTATCCATTGTAAGAAACATAGGTTTACCATTAGTTTTTTGAAAATCTTCTCCATATTGTTCAAATTCTAATTGTTCAAACAAATGTTTTGTCCAAACATCATGTACTTCTTGAAGGAATTTTTTGTGACCTGTTATTCGTAACATTTCATGAAGCAGTTCATGAGAAACAGTAGTACAATTTTTTTCTGCTAAAAACAATGTATCATTAGATTCTTTAAGAGATTGCCAAAAAACCATTCCGAAATTTTCAGCATGATATCCTTCACATGTACAGTCTGTCCAAAATGGTTTGAAATGAGTCAAATAAAAATGATAGATTTCTTTTCCTCTTTGTTCATGATCTCGCAATAACGCAGGAGTATCAAGTTTTTGAAGAACACTTCTAGGTTTTGTAATCATTTCATCACATTGAATTTCATAATCTTTTCCAAATTTTTCTTTAAGCCATTTCTTGTAAAACTGGCTCATTTTTTGAACATATTGAAATTCAAATTGTCGTTTTTCACGATCTTCTTCTTTTACAACAAAAATAAAATGTAAAATCATGATAATAAAAAAGGAATTTGACTAGGTTTGGCCTTCAATACCCATCAGGGTAAGAGTTGAACGAATCTTTTCGATTTTTCTGATTTTCCAGGTAATTGTTTCCCTTAGTTTTTCAACAGTATCAGATTCGATCTTGGCCAAAATATCATATGCACCAAAAGTTCCATGGACTTCTTTAACGCCTTCTAAACCTTTTAGTTGTTGAATAATAGATTCTTCGGAACCTAGTTCACAGTTTATTAAAACATAAGCTGTAGCCATAAAAATAATTGGACAAATCGACTATATCAATAAACCGGTTATGTTCAATTTTGAGATATTTTCAAAATTTCATCCCAAACCAATTTTGGGACAGGCATGACAGATAATCGTGAAATTCTAACTAATTCCCAATCTTTGAATTTGATATTTTTTTTAATTTCATCAAGAGTCACAGGACGTTTCAATGTTTTTTTGTATTTTACATCTACAACAATAAATCGTTCAAAATTTTCTTCTGGATTCGGATAGGGATTTGAAGTGATTTGCATAATTCCTACTGCTTGTCTTTCACTGCCAGTATGATAAAATAGTACAAGATCACCAGATTTCATTTCTCTCATATGCTTTAATGCTAAATTATTATGAACCCCATCCCAAATGGTAGTTTTGTCTTTTTTTAGATTTTCAAAATTATATCCTCTAGGACCGCTTGGTTCTTGTTTTGCTAACCAATAATTTACCATTTCAATTTCAGTGTAATTGATAGATGTTTAATCGTTTTTGTAACAGTTAATGTTCCCCGGTTCTGACTCGCACAAAATCATGGGAACATAGCCATATGCCTCCTCGCGTTCTGAAACCGGGGTTGCCCATAATGTAGCACACCTGGGTGAATTAGAAATCATTGGTATCATCACGATCGCATCATCCCAATCCGTCTGCGTGCCTGCTCTTGGGCGTTTAATGATAGGACTACTCCTACTAAAAACCATTGAAGAGATTATTCATTCACAAAAAGATTTTTTAAAACTAAAATGGAATTCAAATAATTAAAAAATATGGAGATTAAAAATATAACATTATTTTTGATTGGAATAATTGTATTAATTTTAGGATTTTTAATTATAAGTTTTGATTATCCACAAATTCAGTATTTTGAAAATATTGATTTGAAATCATATAATTTACTTGTTGAAGAAAAAAAGAGTATGTATCAAAGATTAGTTATTGAATTTTCAATTGGCATAGTAATTTTAGGAGTTGGAGGAGTAGTTGTGATAAGTTCCTTTCTAAAAAGATTTGAGAATTGATTCAGATAATGATATTTCAAATCCAACAACAGGAACACGGATTTTATAATTTTCAATAATTTTAGAATTGATTTCACCAATAATACCAATTGGTTTTCCATTTAACATTACTTTTGCACAACGTCCTTCTTCAAAAGATGGATGAGTAGCAGTTTTAGTTTCAATTAAAATATCAAAGCCAGTTTTTAACGCAGATTGAAGAACAGATTTGATTTCTGAAAAATTTGTATCCTGATGTGCACTAATACATGAAAAATTAATTTTTTCAGATATTGGGTTATCTAAGGTGAAAACAGTTCCAGTTTCAAACATTTTTTGTGGGTATGATTCATGAATATTTTTTGAAAGGTTTTCTAGCAATCCAGGAAGTATAGAATCACGTAAAATTGTATGTTCCTGACTTTTTGAATCAAGTACAGAAATGATTTTTTCAGTATTTCTATTAGTCATTTCATAAAGAACACGTTTACTTGTTAAACTTGAATTTAATGCTTCAAGATATCCAATACCAATCATAATCTGACTAAGTGATTTTAATTCAGAAGAAACAGGGTTTGTTTGTCCAAGAGTTTGAGAAGGAGACAAAGCAGGTTCAAGATTGTTAATGCCATAACCCAAAGCAGTTTCTTCTACTAAATCCATAGGTCCAAAAATATCAAATCTATATGCAGGAATGGTACAAATGATTTGTTTTCCTTTAGATGTTGCATTCAATCTAGATTTTTTCAAGGATGAAATTATTTTTGAAGTTTTTAGATTCAATCCTAGAGTTTGATTGATCAATTCAGGAGTTATTGAAATTTTCTTTTCTTTAAATTTGGGTGTTGAATTTTTTGACCCAGATATTTGAACGGTTTCTAAAATAAATCCTGCTTTTTGTAAAATTGTTGCAACGACAGAAAGCATGTCTTCAGCATCATCTTTGTTAATTCCAGTTACCTCAACAAAAAGATTTTTTGTTTTTGTTGTCACAGTAGTTACAGCAGCATTAATGATAGGAGGAAAAGAAACAGTTTGTTGATTTGAATCCAAAATTATAGGAACCTTAGTAGAATTACCAAGAATATTACCATAATCTTTTCCTAAATCAGTATCCGTAATAATTTGAGAAATTGAAAGTATTTTTTCAGAATTCAATGGAATAAATTTATGATTTTTATCAACAGCTGTGTAATTCAAAGGAAAAGAGATTTTATCTAAATCATGAATTCCGATTGAGGATTTTTTTCTTTTTCGTCCTATTCCAAAATGAAGATCTTCCTGCATTGTCATGAATTGTTTGATAATTTTATCGTCAATTTTTCCATTTTTTGCAACTATTCCAGTAACAAAAGGACGAATTTTTGAGACTTTAG
>Ga0066862_10001299_pt1 | contig 10327 bp, 13 predicted proteins | sample ETN02SmetaG_FD_66431 | JGI IMG/M metagenome (GOLD analysis project Ga0066862, IMG submission 66431) | Marine microbial and viral communities from oxygen minimum zone, Eastern Pacific Ocean - ETNP2014F10-02SV255 | ecosystem: Environmental > Aquatic > Marine > Oceanic ... | reverse complement strand
TCGTCTCGGGACTGGACTCTATGACCTCGATGTCAGATGCGTGCAGGGTGTTCGACCATGCTCCTGTGTCGATCTTTGCGAGGATGGGGGCCCTGCTGAGCTCGGGCAGTCCTACCCACTCCCTCCATCCCACTATTGCCGGCCTGATCACGTCATCACCACATCCGGGGACGTACGGGGTTTCTTGAATCCGACGGAGTCTGGGTTCGGAGTTTTTCTCTGGCTCTGGCGGCACGATCCCGAGCTATCTCCTCCGACTAAGGTCAATTTTGTCATCGAAGAATAGTAAGGCTCGCCATCTTGAGTCTCTTGTTGGGAGTACCTTCATGCCCCTGAATTCTGGATTGTTTGGAGAATGGAAGTTCATCAATGGGGAGAGCCTGGGCTTCCTTGTCCTTTCCATGCTATCTAGTTCTTGCAGATACTCGTCTACGATTTGCAGGAGCTCGTTCATTGAACCTGCATCAATCCTCTTCCTCGTGATTAATGGTATCTCGGACTCCCATGAGTCGTACCACTCCTCCTCTTCCTCTTCTTCCATGTTAGATTTCATTTGCCATGGGGTATAAGGCTGATGATTTCTGAAGATTTGCTAACTCTTCTCGTCGGTCAGGTTTACATATCACATTGCTAAATTGCTCTCATGAAGTATACCGTAGTTTATGCAGAAAGGATGAGCACGCCTGAGAAATATGCTGTTTTTAACCAAAAAGAATGGGACAGGCCTTGCCTTATTGAACTGGTACAAATCAGGATTAAGGATGGTTGGGTGCCGATTGGTGGTGTTTCTTATGGGAAGCATGAGGAGTTTGAAGAGAAGGTCTGGGCTCAGGCGATGACGAAGATACAGGGTGAAGAAGAGTAGTAAATGACTTCATGGAATCGTTGAAGTACAAGTCTTCACGCGTATCCCTAATGGCGCAGATAGAGACCGCACTGAGTTACGACGACGTCCTACTACTGCCAGCAGAGTCAGCAGTTCTCCCAGCCGAGGTTGATCTCTCAACCAGGTTAACAACAGGCATAGACCTGAACGCACCCATAGTGTCAGCTGCGATGGACACCGTCACCGAGGCAGAGATGGCTATCGCAATGGCCCAGAGCGGGGGGATAGGCGTTGTCCACAGGAACATGCCCATCGAGGAGCAGGCTGTGGAGGTTGACAAAGTCAAGAGGTTCGAGTCGGGGCTAGTCCTCGAGCCAGTCACGGTTGAGCCGACGATGACAGTTGGAGAGCTAAGAATGAAGAAGGACCAGTATGGTTTCTCCGGTTTCCCCGTGATTGACGTGGATGGCGGAATCGTGGGAATGGTCACCAACAGGGACATCAGATTCGTTGAGGATGAGGAGACGGAGATTTCAGAGGTTATGACAACGGAACTGGTCACAGTTCCGGAGCACGTCGATCTGGAAGACGCGAAGAGGCTTCTCCATCAACACAGGATCGAGAAGCTGGTCGTAGTCAATTCTGAAGGGGGCTTCTCGGGGCTGATCACCGTTCGCGACATCAATCGGTCCCGGGACAATCCGCTATCTTGCAAAGACGAGCGTGGTAGGCTCCGCGTGGTCGCTGCTACTGGGACGGGGGAATTGGGAATCCTGAGAGCTCTGGCTATGTTCGAGGCAGGAGCTGATGCAGTAGCTGTGGACACTGCCCATGGCCACTCCCATGGGGTCCTGGAGACGGTACGAGCCATCAGGGACCAAGCGGGCCCTGATGCACAGATCATCGCAGGGAACGTGGGTACTCCCGAAGCGGCAGAAGCGCTGATAGAAAGCGGTGCGAATGCCATCAAGGTCGGGATCGGTCCCGGATCGATATGCACTACTAGGATTGTCACTGGAGTTGGAGTCCCCCAGTTCACTGCGGTGATGAGCACGGTAGAGGCTTGCTCCGAGAGGGGTGTCCCCGTAATTGCCGATGGGGGGATCAAGTACAGCGGGGACATCGCCAAAGCGATAGCTTCCGGTGCAGATTGCGTGATGGTCGGGTCTCTTCTTGCGGGTACCGATGAGTCTCCTGGGGAGACCATCCTCTACCAGGGCAGGGCATACAAGCAGTATCGAGGGATGGGGTCCCTGGGCGCAATGAGCAAGGGATCTTCCGATCGTTACTTCCAGTCATCTCAGGGGGACACCAGGAAGTACGTTCCAGAGGGGATAGAGGGCAGAGTACCCTCCAGAGGACCGGTTGACCAAGTCCTATACCAGTTGATGGGTGGGCTAAGGAGCTCCATGGGATACACAGGGAACCCGACGATTCAGGCGATGAAGTCCGACTGCAAGTTCGTTCGGATCACTAATGCCGGACTCTCGGAGAGCCATGTCCACGATGTGGAGATTACTCGAGAGGCACCCAACTACAGGAGGTGATCAGATGGAGCAGTTGCATCTCGGAGGAGGGTGCTTCTGGTGCATAGAAGGAGGGTTGCTAGGACTCAGGGGGGTTCACGAAGTAGTCCCCGGATACAGCGGGGGGCACGTTGAGAATCCAACGTACGAGCAGGTATGCGGAAAGGAGACTGGGCATGCAGAGGTTGTGAGGGTGACTTTCGATCCAGAAGTGATACCGAGGATGACTGTTCTCAGGGTTTTCCACACACTCTTCGACCCTACACAGCTGAACAGGCAGGGCAACGACGTTGGCTCACATTACCGGAGCATCGTCCTGTACTCTAACGAAGACCAGAGGAAGGATGCGGAAGCCGCCATCGAGGAGGTGTCCAAGTACTACGACAAACCAGTGGTCACGGAGGTTGTGAAGCTGGAGAAGTTCTGGGTGGCGGAGGACTACCACCACGACTACTTCGCTAGGAACGGGACGTCGAATCCGTACTGCGTTGCGGTTGTAGCACCGAAAATCGCTAAGGTCAGGTCCCTTCACGCAGAATTGTATGAGTGAGTCCGAGCTGAGGCCTGAGCCTTGGGCCTTCCACCTCCTAGGTCTGATTTCCCCACTTCTTGCAATTTCCGGGAATATACTCGGAGTGATTGAGGACCAGTTCTTCGTTTCCATGGGGGTGATCTTCGTTTGGGGGGTTGGCCCGATCCTGGACATCGTGATGGGAGAGTCGAAGGTGGCGAGACCCCCTAGAGATTCGGGCACACCATTCGAGGTCATACTATGGATGCACGGGATCCTCCAGCTTGTCGTGATTGGGACCTTCTTCTGGTTCGCGTCAAATGAGGGGCTGACGATGTGGCTTTTGATCGGTGGTCTCTCATCCGGGCTGAGCGCTGCCGCCTCGGCTATCGTGACCGCCCATGAGCTGGGGCACAAGAAGAGAGGTAGTCCCGGATGGAGGCTTGCTCGGGTGATCCTGTTCTCGGTCAACTACACGCATTTCACCTACGAGCACAATCACGTCCATCACAAGTGGGTGAGTACTGACAAGGACTCTGCCAGTGCAAGAGCGGAACAGGGGCTGTGGTCCTTCTGGCTCAGCACCATTCCGGGACAGTTCGCCTCTTCCGTGAGAGTCCACAACAAGAGGGGGAAGACAGGTTTGAGCAATCCCTCGTACCGGGGACTGCTGCTCCAGATTGTCGCATTGTTGGCAATCGCATTCCTGCCAGGCGAGATGGGGTGGTTTGACGGAATCCCAGTAGCAATAGGTTGGCTCGTTCTTTCTGCAATCAGCATCCTCACTCTGGAGTACGTGAACTACATCCGCCACTGGGGTCTCAGGAGATCGGAGGACGAGCGTTTCTCGGCCGAACACTCGTGGAACACGGAGGCGAGGTGGTCGAGGTGGAGCCTGCTTGAGTTGACTCGTCATTCTGACCATCACCTGCGTGCCAGCGTGCCATTCTGGAAGCTTAGGCCCTACGAGGGCACGCCCGAGCTAAGATGGGGTTACTACGCATCATGGTGGCCCTGCCTTATCCCGCCTATCTGGAAGAGGGCGATGCGAAGCAGGCTACCAGATAACCGGCAGTAAAGCATCCTTTACCAGCGCAATTCTCAATAGTGCCTCAATGAGCAACTCGCACGTGGTACCAGAATCGTCCGAGGTCGGATCCCCTAGCACGACCTCTGCGCTTATTCACACCGGTCTGCTTTCGGTCGGACTGAGCAACCTCTTCTGGAAGGGCAGCGAGATCAGTGCGAACCCCGACGAGAAGGTACTCATACTGGCAATGGGGCTCTTCTGCCTGGCCATACCATTCCAGGGGCTTTACATCCTCCTTTCAAGGATGATCAGGGAGTACGACTCCTCGGCGAATCTGGTGATGCCCGAGTCAATCCTCAGGTTGGCATCAATCTGCGAGATGGTCAGTTACGGTTGCGGGATCACAGGATTCTGTTTGATGCTGATGCGGACGTCGACCATCCTAGGCGGCATTCTGCTCGCCTCGGCAGTACTGGTCATACTACTTGCTAGAGCTGCTATGGTGAAGGCCTACGAAGCCAACCAGACTGCGTACTAGAAGGATATTCAAACCCCGTTCCGTCGGTTGGGCCATGCTCGATGGCCTGATGGATTATGGTGACAGGGACAAGGGGGCCGATACTGCACTACTGACGCTGCTCTTCCTTCTTCTGGCACTATTCTTCATCTCAGAATCGGGGTCCCTAGAGGCCTCGCAGACCCAAGAGCAGGTTGCGACCTCGGGCATCTTGCCGGATAGGGCCCTCATGTCATTCCGAATGGCTTGCAGCTTCCTGGTGGTCATCACACTCTCATGGGTGGCCTTGGACCCAAAGGGGAGTGGGGACTTCCCGCTGTACTTCAAGGAGCGAGAGATCAGGTCACGGAAGGTAGTCGGGCCGACGAGGCTCGCTGCATTTACGATGTGGCACTTCGCTCTGATCGGTTTATCCTTCGGAGTCTCTGGAGCGGCCACGTGGATTCACGCATCTGGGGGCTTGGTCCCCAAGTGGATGATTGTCGCCTCACCGATACTGTTCTCTACCTCCTATGCGTGTGCTATCCTGGTGACTTGCGTCATCTCGTTCCACATCATCGGTGACAACCTCGCCAAGGGGCATCGAGTCTCCCATCTCTTCACGTGGTACGAGATAGTGATGCACAATGCCAACGTAGCACTGCTCGGGATCTCGCTACTGGTGAATGACATGGAAGTGGAGTTGTCCTTCATGGCTTTCCCGGCAGTGTTCGGAATTTTTTACGTCGCTTGGGCCGCCGTCTATGCCAACTTCATCTCTGGCGTCTTCATCTACGATTTCATGGACTACAGGAAGAGTGGTGCCCCTGTAATCTACCTGGCACTGCTGTCCTTGCAGACAATCTTCTTCTTCGTGGTGATGGCGCTTGACATGATTGCCGAGTGGGATCTCGTCCTAGCCGCTGTAATCGTTTCCGCGATGACTTGGCGAATTTCCACGATCAAGGACCCCAGTCAGGGATAGAGTCGCCTCTGGGACCACGAGTCATCCGTCCTGTTGAGAACGACCCTCTCATGCAATCTGCTCGGTCTACCCGACCAGTACTCGACGCGTTCCACGATGATTCGGAATCCACCCCAGAAAGGTGGCAGGGGGACTTCGGTACCCTCGAACTCGCATTCCATCTCCTCGAACTTCCTGAGCAGCACCTCTCGGGATTCCAATGAGCGGCTCTGATCCGATGCCCAAGCAGCGATCCTGCTATTCCTAGGTCTAGATGAGTGGTACTCTTCCACTTTCGACCTCTTCATTTCGTAAGCCGTGCCCTCGATCCTGACCTGCCTCTCCATCTCCGGCCACCAGATGGTCGCGGAAATCGCTGGTGTTGATTTGATCTCAATGGACTTGTCACTCTCCATATTTGTGAAGAAGCCAATCTCTTCCCCCTCCAGGAACTTGAGAAGAACCATCCTACTGCGAGGAGCTCCGGATGCATCGACGGTGGCTAGGCTCATCGCGTTGGGCTCGACAACCCCCCTTTCTCCTGCTTCGCGTATCCACTTCGAAAGGAGATTGAGCGGTTCGTTTGGGTCATCCACGATGATCTCTCCACCGTCACGATACTCTTTGCGGTCGTCCTTCATCTGGCATCTCGCATGGATTCGCATATGTATTGGTGTCGAAAGGGTGTGCGAAACTGAATGAACTAAAGGGTAAATTCCCAGCGGAGCCCATGGGTTGGGCTTTCGATGCGGGCAAGATCATTCTAACCGCCCTGATTATCTTCTCAGTTGCCCAGATGTCCGAGAGGAGCACTCTGATGGCAGCAGTGCTGGCATCGATTCCAGTTGTCAGCGTACTCTCCATGATGATGATGTTCCACGAGGGTCAGACGGCACTGGAAATCTCCGCATTCGCGAGAGACATCGTCTGGCTGCTCATCCCAAGCCTGCTGATGTTCATCGTAATGCCATGGTTGATCGAGTCTAGGAGCTGGGAGTTCTACCCGGCTCTGGCTGCCGGTCTTGCATGTACAGTTTCTGGTTACTTCCTGATGGTTCAGGCTATGGAGAAGTTCGGCCTTTCGGCTTAGGTGATTCGATGCCTGTACTCAACGTCGCACTAGTCGGTTCGGAAGACTTGGCCAGGAAGTTGGGGAAGAAGGGGGATACTCGGGACATAGAGTCGTATGTCCACAAAGAGAGCAGGGGCGGCGAAGTCAGGGTTCTTTCCCTTCTTCGGCCCCTAAAGTTCCCAGATAGCATCAGACCAATGCTAAGCGTCCTTGATGTGGCCAAGGCGGGATTGCTAGAGATAAGAGAGTTGAGTGCATCAGTTGGAGAGGCGATGGTCGCACTGGGGTGTTCTGGGATTTCCAAAGGTAGCGCCATCATCTCGCCTGACGATGGAGGGTGGATAGACTCGGAGCAAGTAAGGGTGATGCTGGATCAAGCCGGCTTGGGAGAATGGGATATCGTAGAGGGGCGGTTTGACGAACATGGGATCAGGGAGAGGCTGTTCGAGATCCAAGACGAGTTGGCTAAAACGATGGATATATCGAACTCTTCTCCGCTTATCCTACCTGTTGACCAGCACTTCAACGTCAAAGGAGTGGGTTTGGTGGCCATAGGATACGTCCAGTCCGGGAGAGTCTCGAAGCATGACGAGGTGGAGGTGATGCCGGCATCCGATGTTGGTGTCGTAAGGTCTCTCCAGGTAATGGATGATGATGTTGATGTGGCAATCACTGGAGACAGGGTCGGAGTGGCCTTGCGAAACCTCAGGGAGCAGTCGCTTCACAGGGGTTGCATGATCTGCGTTCCCGGTGAAGAAAGCCTAGCAAGACACGAGAAGTCATCTTTCGAGTTGGAGGTCGCACCCTTCCAGAGGAGGGTCCTGTCAGTAGGCGAGGTTATTCACGCGGCTTCCGATCTGCAGTTCTCCGTCGGCAGGGTCTCTGCTTTGGATGGGGACTCGGTCACTGTAGATTGGGAGACTCCCTTCTGGATCCGAACCGATGGGAGCTCCAGAGTTCTGATTGTTCAACTGGATGCGACCCCGATGAGGGTGATGGGGACGGCGGTTGGCATCGAGGCGGTTGGCTAGACTGCCGATGCCTCGTCAGGAGTGGTCAATGTCGCTAGGTAATCGGAGACCATCTTACCGAGCTTCCTCTGATCCCCCTCCCTATGCAGATTCACCCTCATCGAGGATGCTCCGGGGAGCCCTTTGGTGAATGAGACGGCGTGCCTCTTCAGATTCTTGTTGGGGCTATCCGAATATATCTCCTGAGCCAGCTCTAGGTACCTGTCCCAGCACCAGTGTCTGGCTATCGCATCGCCTCCCTCCCCCCAAGGGGGTTCCGAGTCGGTCCATCCCAAGTCCCTCTTGATCTCGTGGAATATGGATGGCCGCCCTATGGCTCCCCTGCCGATCATCAGCCCTGTCGCGCCTGTCGCCTCTAGGCATTCCAGTGCCGATGATGAGTCTGTGACGTCCCCGTTTGCGATTACCTCGATGCCTACTGACTCGGATATCTCTCGTATCTGGGACCAGTCTGCCTCTCCGGAATACCTCTGCCTCAGAGTCCTGCCGTGGACGCAGACCCGTTCCACTCCCTCCTGCTCCAGTCTCTCGCAAATCTCCAAGGCGGTATTCGGACCGCTTCCCGTACCCAGCCTCATCTTCACCGTGATCGGGACCTCGGTGGCCTCGATGCAAGCACGAACCATGCTGACTACCCTATCCGGGTCCCTGAGTAGTGCGGCACCCGCGTCGTTCCTGCAGACCTTGGGGGCCGGGCATCCGAAGTTGATGTCAATCACATCCGCCCTGTCCTGCAGCATCTCGACCGTCTGGACCATCTCCTCCGTGATGCCACCGAAGATCTGGGGGATGAATGGGGACTCCCTTGGATCGCTCTCGACCTTCAACCAGGAGTACGTGTTCTTGCGTGTCAGTCCCGATGCGGCTGTGAACTCGGTCACGGTCATGTCAGCGCCGCACTCCCTCGCTAGTATCCTGTATGCGAGGTCAGTGACTCCCGCCATCGGGGCCAGGAAGAGGGGTGGCGTTGATGCTTCCATCGTATTTGGGGCCCTGTACTATGCTTTGAGACCGTCGAGCTCAGAAGGTAGATTCCCAGTCATCCACGTTCTCCGCGAGCTCGAACTCGAGGTCCGACTTTAGGGTCCCGCGTAGCTTCAGCGTCTCGCGGGCGAGTAGCCAGTAGACTAGTGCGAGCGACCGGCGTCCCTTGTTGTTGGCAGGCAGAGCCAGGTCCACGTTGCGGAGCCTGTTGTTGGCATCGCAGATGGCCACGACCGGCAAGCCAGACTTGACTGCCTCCGAGAGGGCCTGAGAGTCCGCTGCTGGGTCCGTCACCATGATCACCTCGGGCTCGATGTAGGTCCTGAGCCTGGGATTGGTTAGCGTTCCGGGGATGAACCTCCCGACGATGTGCTTGGCCCCTATTGCCTGGGCGAACTTCCTAGCCGGCCTCTGGCCGTACTGCCTAGCGCTGACGACGAGGATCCTGCTTGGGTCGTAGTTGGAGAGGAAGTTAGTGACGACCCGGATCCTTGAGTCGGTCTGGTTAACGTCGATGATGTGGAGCCCGTTGCTGTCATTCTGCATGGTGTCCAGGAACTGTTTCATGTCAGCCGATTTCTGGTTGGTCCCTATGTGAACAGCGTGAAGTTGGTACATATCCAGCGACACAAGGGGCGACGTACTCTCCGACATTCGGTTTCCTCAGCAGCGCGGCCACCTGCCCTTGGTTGATAAGCGCTACGCAGAGGGGTAGGCCGTCCAGAGCCTCAGTCTTCTAGTTCTGAGAGGAAGGTGCACTCCATCTCGCCATCGGCAGTGACCTCGTGAGAGCTCGGGAAGTGCACGCATGGCTTGGTCATGGTCGCATATAGGTCGAATGAGTCGTGGAACGACAGTTGCTCGACCGGCGTGGTAACCCCCCAGCCCCTCGCCTCGACCTCCAGGACCCATGTTCCCTCGATGAAGTCGAGCTGCCAGTCCCACCTCTCTCCGGGGTAGTCCTGCGTTGCGCGGACCTCCCAGAACGGGACTCCTCCAGACTGCTGTGTGCCCGGCTCCCAGAGCCTCGCCTCGACGTAGCGAACCTGGTTGGTTTCGTTCCCGACCAGGTCCTCGACCATGCTAGAGTAGGGGAACTGTGCCCTGAAGTTGATTACTAGGCTGGAGACAGTCTCGTCGAAGACGAGGTTTGTCGTGTTCGTGTAGAGTACCGAGTCGAGCTCCGTACCAGTCTCGAATTTCTCGGACCAGCCGACCGTCACGTCCTCGTCTATGTACACCGGTGGCTCCCTCCAGCTCTCCATGATCTCACGCTGTATTGACAGTGCCAGGCACCCGCTGCCCATGGTGGATGCCATCAGCAGGGAGGCGAGGATGAGGGCCTTGCGGGATGCTCCCATGTGAGGTCCGGGAGGACTCAACGTCTTCAACTCCTTCGCTCAAAGGTGCCTCTCGGTACTCATAGGGCACGTCAGCGCCTAAGCTCGGTCACCCTTTGTCGTCATTGAGGCGTCCCAGCGTGGGAGGGTTCGGAAATGAATGTTCCAGTTGGCTTCGGACCCGTCTAGAATCCCATGCCGCCCATGCCGCCCATGCCGCCGCCCATGTCGGGCATTGCCGGTGCTGCTTCCTTCTGCTCGGGGTCATCGGCGATCAGGGTCTCAGTTGTCAGCACCAGTCCTGCTATCGAACCTGCTGACTCCAGGGCGTTCCTGGTGACCTTGGCTGGATCCAGGATTCCGGTTTCCACCATGTTGACGTACTCGCCGGAGCGTGCGTTGTAGCCGTAGTTCTCGTCGTCGTTGGCAAGAATCTTGCTAATCACGTCGTCACCATCGGCGCCTGCGTTAGCAGATATCTGCCTGGTTGGCGCTGCGAGGGCGTCGTAGACCAGGTTGATCCCGATCGCACGGTCGCCATCTGCCG
>Ga0066862_10001297_pt1 | contig 10331 bp, 4 predicted proteins | sample ETN02SmetaG_FD_66431 | JGI IMG/M metagenome (GOLD analysis project Ga0066862, IMG submission 66431) | Marine microbial and viral communities from oxygen minimum zone, Eastern Pacific Ocean - ETNP2014F10-02SV255 | ecosystem: Environmental > Aquatic > Marine > Oceanic ... | reverse complement strand
CTCATTGTAGATGATTTACACAATGCCATTAAAAATAATATACTCACAAAGAAAAAATTACTTAAAATCACAAAAGGTTATTCCAAAGCAAAAAGGGATTTCGAAAGGATTAGATCATTACGAGACTTTTTTGTTTCTTCGAGAAGTGATGAAGAATTAGAGGAAATATTCAAAATTTTCTCAAAACCTGAAGTAATCAAATTAATTAATGAAAAGGGCGATATTGAAAAACCATTGGCACTTGGAATTTCAATGCTAAAAAATGTTCCAGAATTTCGTAAAATGGCGATTAAAGCCGGATTTATTGTCATGTTTTCATAATAAACAATATTATCTATCGTAAAGTTTTACGTTGTTTATGGGATTAAAGCAACATGTTTTAGTTTTGATTATCGCGACAAGTATTTTTCTTTCAGGATGTACTTTTCCAAGTCAAGATATCGGCGATGAAAATACAAATCCAGAAGACATTATTGATGAAGAAATAGAAGATTTATTTCCGCAATTATTTGTAGAGGATACTATAGTAGGTTATAGTGAATATGCAAGAATAAATGGGACAATAATTGATGAGTTTCCTAGTAAAGTCACAATATACATCACACTAATGCCCACTGAAGGGAATAGTAATGATCTTGAAGGGCTTACACCCTTTAACGCTAAAGAAGATGGTACTTGGACAAGGGCATTGCCAATATATGAGCCTGGGACTTGGACTATTGGAGTATATGCAACAGATATTAATCAGCAATCATCTGATACTGAATATATCAATCTTGAAATGATGAAACCTGATGAGGGAGTACCAACAATCAACATTCAATCAATTGGCCCTTATCTGAAAGATGAAAGTGGATATTTAGAAGGAACCGTTGAACATATGTTTCCGAATACGTGCTTAGTCCGATTATTGTTAGAAAATGGCTATGAACAAATCCTAGAAACAGAGGAAAATGGTAATTTTGATATTGAAGTTGGCATCATAGAGGACAATACTTCTGCAGTAATAGAAGCTTATTGTGGCAAATGGAGTGAATCTTCAACCTCTTTAGAACTAGCATTAGTATTAATTGGTGCTGATGACTTTGATAGTGATGGTATTAATGATGAATTTGATTCATGCCCAGAAGGTGCTTCTGGCTGGATTTCAAACACAATCTTGGATTTTGATTTAGATGGGTGTAGAGATATTGATGAAGATAATGATGATGATAATGATGGAATAATTGATTCTGTTGATTTTTGCTCAAAAGGAGTCATGGGGTGGATTTCTAACTTAGATACGGATTATGATGTGGATGGATGTAGAGATTCTGACGAAGATAATGACGATGATGGTGATGGTTCCATGGACGCATTTGACCAATGTCCAAAAGGTGAAAAGAATTGGGATTCTGCACTATCAGATCATGATTCTGATGGGTGTAAGGATGATTCAGATGAAGATAATGACGATGATAATGATACAATATTAGATCTAGATGATTCATGCATGAGAGGGATGATTGGTTGGATCTCAAATTCAGAAACTGATTGGGATGGTGACGGTTGTAGAGATTCTGATGAAGATACCGATATTGATGCTGATGGAGTAATAAACACTAATGATGAATGCCCATGGACAACAGATTACACTTCAGTTGATGATGAAGGTTGTGATGATTATCAAAGAGATTCAGACAAGGACGGAGTCGTAGACTTGCATGACGATTGTGCAGGCACTCCACTTGGAATTCCTGTTAATCAAAACGGATGTGGAGATAGAGATGGAGATGGCATAACATTTGATTTGGATTTATGTCCAAATACTCCTCCTGAACTGATTAATGAAGTTAATGAATTTGGATGCTCGGACACTGATTTTGATGGTATTACTGAAGATATTGATCAATGCCCAAATAGTCCTATTGAAAAATGGACTATTGATCAAAACGGTTGTTCTGTAAACCAATTACCTGTTTCATGGAATTCTGGACCTTATGGTACAAATCCTATGGATTACGTTAAGAATTTTAATTTTAATACACTAAGTGGCAATAATTGGAATTTTCAAAATAAATGGACTGGTCATGACAATTACTTATTTTTTGGTAAATATGCAGCAAGTAGTTACAATACAGACTTGTGGAATCAAAATGTAGGAACTCTAATAGATAAATTACCAAACGAAGGAACTCATTTCTTCTTTGCATCATTTGACACAACATATCATTCAGATGTTTATTCGAAAAAATCTGATGTTGATTCATACCTCTCTAGTTTAACTCCTGAAGAAGAATCATATTGGATAGATCATATACACTACATAGATCAGCGTTTTTTTAGTATGAATGGAGGATTAGGTGACGTAATTGGAGATTGGCAATCCTTTTATTATGGGATAGATAACTTTCAAAGATGGAGAGAAGTTGGAAGCCTATATGATTGGAGTTCAGGATATAAATTAGATTATCTAGCTCATGAATCTCAAATGTATACTAATGAATTTGAAGTTGAAATTCGGCAACAAGATGCTGGAATTACACCTGTAACAATATTTGATCAATGGCATAATGGTGGTTGGAATTCAGGCTACAATAGTTATTCTAATGCAACATTTCCTAATTCAACTGTAATGTCTACATTCAATACACTTGAGTTATATTTTTATCATTCTTGTGACGAACACAAAACAAGATATGATTCAGATGGAGATGGTACAAATGATGCAGGGTGCCATGAATGGGATTACCTAGAATACCTGAAAATTTGTGATGAAGTTAACAACCATTCTACATGCGGTACGGAATTTTCTAGATACATTACAACTTATGGACGAGAAGGGCAATGGATTACTGATGTATCTCCATTTCTTTTTATGATTAAAGATGGAGGAACCCATGAATTTAAATTTTCAGGAGCCAATAAAGGAGGTTTGAAATTAATTGCTTTACTTTCTAATTGGAATGATGACGGATTAAGACCCAGTTCTGGAGAATATCTCTTTAGTGGTGGTTCCTTCAGAGGAGATTACAATAATGAACAAATTTACAAAAGACAACACAACCTTACAATTCCACAAGGAATTGTTAAATCTGAAATTGTTGCACTAATTACGGGTCATGGATTTAATGATGATAATGCAAATTGTGCTGAATTTTGTAACAGTGAACATCGATTTTTGATGAATGGATTTGATTCTCAACAAGATTTCCCACATGCTGGAAATGCTACGAGATTATCAGATGGTGAAGGTTGTATGAAACAAGTTACTGATGGTACTGTTTCAAATCAACTTGGTTCATGGCCATTTGCAAGAGCGGGCTGGTGCCCTGGTATGGACGTAAAGCAATGGAGGCATGACATGACCTCATGGATTGATTCTTCTGGAGGCCCAAATAATATTCAATACCAAGGACTATACAACGGAGTAGATTATCAACCAGTAAATGATGATGGAGGAGGAAGTCAAAGAATAGAAGTTGCTTCTTGGATTGTATATTATGAAAACAATAGTGGTGGTGCCACAATTAGTTCTCTTAATGTCAAAAAACCTACTTGTGATTACAAAGAAGAGGTTTTTGACATTGAATTTAAAACTAAGAACTACCAATCAAACTTTCAATCTCATCTAAATTCTTTGGACATTTTGAAGATAGAACGTCTGGGCCGTCATCAGTAATTAAAACATCATCTTCAATTCGAATACCAATGCCTGCCCATTGTGAATCTAAATCATTTAAATCAGGCCTCCAATCCCCAAAATATAATCCTGGTTCAATTGTAATCACCATGCCTGCTTCAAATTTTCGTGGTTTTCCATTAGGTTTGTAAATTCCCACATCATGAACATCGAGGCCAATCCAATGCCCTGTTCCATGCATGAAATATTTCTTTAATTCTGGTTCGTATTCTCCATCTTTATATTCCTGCCATAAATCGGAAATCTTTGCTTTATTATTTTTATCTTTATGGTATTTACAAAATTCATTCCAATTCATAGGGACAAGGGTAGAAGAAATAATACCTAATTCTACTAGTCCTTCTTTTAGAACTTTACTTGCAGCTTTATGGATGTCAATATATTCATTTCCAACTACACATTTCTCTATGGCGGCTAATTGTGATTTTAAAACTAAATTATATATCTTCTTCTGAGATTCTGTGAATTTTCCATTTACTGGCCATGACCTAGTAATATCTGCAGCATATCCTTCGTATTCTGAACCTGCATCAATCAATACTATTTCTCCATCATTACATTCTTTATCATTCGCACGATAATGTAAAATTGTAGCATTTTCACCACATCCAACAATACTTGGATATGCCCAATTACTTGCTCCTAAATATCGAAAACATCCTTCGATTAATCCTTGCAATTGCCATTCCCCAATACCGGGTTTTCCATTTTTCATGGCTTCAATATGTGCTAATGATGATATTTCAGCAGAATGACGCATTAATTTAATTTCTGCATCTGATTTTATTAATCTCAATTCAGCAATTAATCCTGAAGGATCTATTCTTTGAGTTGGCCCAACCCCTTTTTGTTGCCTTGCTCTTGTTTTTGAATTTATTGAATGCTCTACAATTTTATCAACAGAACTATTAAGTCCCGCTGAATGATAAACTATATCTACATCCATCAATTCTTTAATCAATTCTTTATTTATTTTTTTAATAGAGGATGCTGAATCAATTGCCCAATCTTCTAAAGCACCTTCAATCCCTGGCCTTCTACCTTCCCAAATTTCTTTTTCTGTATCTTTTTCCTGAAGAAATAATTTTGTTTCCCATGAGTTATTTCTTTTAACTACAAGCATTATTGAATCTGGTTCACTCCAACCAGTAAAATACAACAAATCACTATTTGTTCTATACACATAATGTACATCATTACTTCTGACTCTTTCTGGTGATGAACAAAGAATTAGTGCTGATTTATCTCTTAATTGAGAATATAATTTTTTCTGACGATTTCGATACTCTGACTTGCTAATTGGTGACGGCTTGGCCCCTAAAAGTTCTGCCGCACTATCGAATGACATTAACACCCGGAGTTAGTACTTAGAAAAATAGTTACTGCTTTTTATTATATTTTGACCATTTTGGTAACGGATTCTCTTCGATTGACTTTTTCTTGACGAATAATAGAACTATTACACAAATAAATGCGGTTAATAATACCAAATTTATACCATTCATTAAATCTGAATTAGAACTTTTTATATCATGTGAATCGGGATTAACATCAACTTGATTAAGGATTAGGGAAACTTCATCAAATTCTCCATCTGAATCTTTTACAACCAATTTTAATTCGACATTAGATTCTATATCCTCAATATTAATTATGGTATTATTTGTACTAGAAAATAAGACTCCATCGAGATACCAACCAAATTGTAATTCCTCAATTTCATTCACTGAATCGGTTGACAAATCAGCACTAAAAAATAATTCATTAATTTCACTACCATTATAATCGAATATAGCGTAATCTATTTGTTCATTATTTAAATCACAAATAATTCCAATTGGAACTACGTTTTCTACTTTAATCACATGTGAGGTTTGATTTACATTTCCTGCAACATCAACTACTATCAATGTAAATGTATAGTTTCCCTCATTTAAGGGTAAAAAACGTAATTGATTTGGACTAATTAGCATTTCTTGAGTTGGGAGGCTTGTCGTACCATCAGGCCCTTCAAAAATCCACCCTTGCAGAATTTCTGTATTTTCCTTTTCAAATAAAACATCAAAAGAGGATTTAGGATCAAAACTCCCAGTTGCATTAACATATACCCAATCTAAACTTTCTTGTACAGAATCATCTGCATTAATTACTGCAATAGGTAGTGTACGGTCAATTTCAAAAAAATATGTCATCCCCCACAGTGAATATACCTCAGAATTAAAATCTAAAATATATATGCCCTCAGAATAATTTTCAAGGGACATTGAATAATGAATTTTATATTTACCTTCTTCTATTTCTGTTTGTGCTATAGAAATCATTGAAGAATTATCACTAAACTCTAATCCTGAAGTAATATAATCAAAAACAGTTACAGATGCTTTTTCTTCAAAAGAATTATTGATTTCGCTTCTAGAATATATCTCTGCATAAATATCTAATTGATTATTAAATTCTAATGGTTTTACATCCAATAAATTCAATGTCGGAAAATTAACGTCTGGAATCAATATTGGATAAATGTATGAATCTGTACTTTCTTGATTTTGATCTGTATTTTCAGAATTTAACCAAATAGCTAAAGTCTCTGTTTCTAATACCTCAGAAGTATAATCTAATTGGGAAATATGTACTTTACAACTACACTCTCCATCAAAATCAATTAGGATTTTCCATTCCCACATATTTCCATTATTTATAGAAATTAGTGATTCTGACATCGTTGTTTCAGTTGTTCCATAAAAGTAACTTCCAAGAGAGTCGTAACCTTCAATCCTATATGAGAAAAAAGGTATTTCATGCGATGAAACTCCTGTGATGTATTCGAAATCATTAGAACTGAGGATTTCCCCTTGTTTTTGTAATAAATAAAATTCATCTGCAGGTTCAGATTCAGCATTTACATCGCTAAAATTTAATATCAATATTGAAGAAATTAATATTAATCCAACAAAATAAAGTCTTAATCTTACTCTCTGCACAAATATATCGTATTAGAAGTGCTTATTGAATGTTCGATGCTTATGTGCAATCAAAAAATCTAACACAATTGACCTTGACCTGGGAAACTCAATGCATCTCTTGGATTAGTATTCCACTTAAATTCACACCAATTTCGGTGGCCGTCAAAGTCTTCATCACCATTTTTATCAGCCTCATTAAAGGGGTTATAATCGAAATGATATTCCCAACCTGTAGCCATACCATCATCATCATGGTCTTGATAAAATACTTCTGGACCGTCTTCCCAGCCATCTCCATCTGTATCATTTAAAATTGGATTTGTGCCATTGACATATTCTTCATAATTTGTATAATTTTCTAAGTCATCATAAAATTTCTTTCCTGGGTAATTTCCTGAAACTTGAGTTGGATCAATATGGCATTCACTATTTTGACTATTGTCCCAACCAGGACAATATTTGTTTAGTAAACTAGTGCGATTTAAACCATCATTATCAATGTCTTCATCCCCATCCTTAATTCCATTATTATTACTATCAACCAAAGCAGGATCCAATACTCCTCTTGCACCAAATGATCCTAATGTCGCATTATCAACTAAACCTAGTTCCATTGCCTGCATACTATACTCAACTTCCCAGCCATCAGGTAACCCATCACCATCTGTATCTTTGACAACGGGGTTTGTATCCCATCTATTGGGTCCTTCTACTGAATTCATCAATGTATCATTATCTACATCAAAGAATGAATCAGGTAAAGACCCAAACATTGGATTTAATGCCCATCTACCCCTACAATCACATAAATCGTTTTCTGGAATATTGAAGTTTGTAATATTTATTTCCCATAATTCATAGGTGGGTGAGCTTGGGAATCCCGTTTTCTCATCTCCTGATTTGGCATCGAAATTTGCCCACAAATAAGCCCCTGCATCTCTTGAACATTTGTTTGAAGGTTCATTAATTCCAACAGTACATTGAGGGTCGTCCCACAAATCTTTAGAAATCCAAAGACTATGGGAATTCGTATTTTCCTCAGCAGAATATACTTGCATTTCCCATCCATCTAGCATTTCATCACCATCTGTATCATTATTCAATGGATCTGTTTGTTCAAAGTCTTCATGGAATGGTCTTGGTGTATAATATTCAGCACCATCTTTCAATCCATCATTATCTGTGTCTCTATCACTAGCATTTGTAACATAACCATCCTCGCCTAAACTGACTTCTTCACCATCTCTAAGTTGGTCATTGTCAGTATCAAACATACATGGTGATGTAAAATAAATCCCATCTCCATATATGTCAGGGTGTCCATTTACTGCCTCAAAATAATCATCTAGACCATCTCCATCAGTATCTGAATTTGAAGCGTTAGAACCTGATTTACATCCATTACTCACATAATTAAATTCACTATAATCATCTAAGCCATCTTTATCAGTATCTTGTATTCCTGGATCGCTTGTTACTAATCTCTCTTTAGTACCATCTTTCTCAGAAGCTATTACGACTTCAATAAACCATCCATGAACTTCAATACCATCTGAAAGTAAATCTCCATCAGTATCCCAGTCATTTGGTTTCGTTGATCTAGTATCTACTTCCCCGTCTCCATCCATAAATTTCGCGTTATACTCATCAATGTTGGTAAATCTTTCATGTTCCTCTACAATAACCATCCAAACATCCTGTCTAGAGTCTATTACTGATGCTGGCTTATCTACATCATTGGGGTCTCCTGTTGTTACTAATATCTGATATACATAGCCATCAACTGGAGAATATAATTTCGCAGTACCAGGAACTCCACCGGGAAGTGTGTATAATCCTCTAGCAATTTCTTCATTCTTTGACACTTGTTGACCCAATTCCACTCCAATCTCAGTTACTGTGGTCGTATAGACTAAATCCGAATAAGTTACTGCTCCATCGCCATCTTGATCCCATCCATCTAAATCAGGATCTAAATTTTTATCTCCTGCCCATGCAGGATGTAATCCGTTTTCTTTTTCCCAACCATCTGGCATTTCATCGCCGTCTGTATCAACAAGCCAAGGACTTGTAAAATTCTCATCACCAAGAATTAGTGCTGTTTCATATTCTTCATAATTACTTAATTCATCAGAATCCCAGTCATAATATGCATCGGAACCATCAGCAGGATCTAAGAGATTTGTTGATTCTGAATCATAAGGGTGATCTAAGGCACTTGCAAAACAATGTTCAAATCCATCAGGCATTCCATCTCCATCTGTATCCCAATCAGAGGGGCCATTCAAATGTCCATCTCCATCCATATCTTCTAAAAACCAATCAATACTGTTTTCAGAGACATGAGTAAATGGTGCGGCTCTATCTTTTGATTCAGAAGATTGACCACACCATCTTGTCCAACTAATAACTCCATACCTTGTTTCTTCATTGTCAGACAATAAATCATTATCACTATCAGAATCTAAAGGACTTGTTCCAAACTTTTCTTCTAAGAAATTTATTAATCCATCAGAACCATCAAGATCTATGTCTAATACAGCATCACAACTATAACGTCCATTGAAATCTCTTCCAAATTCTTCTGCAAACTGGAACAACGGACCTGTTTCTGAAAGTAATTCATCAACTTCATCCTCACGTGATTCGGTAAGTAATTCACAACCCCAATTACCATCTAAGGGGTCAAATAAATCAACAGTAACTCCAGGAGCTCCAGGGACTTCCTTTGTAATTCTATGATCTGCTTCCCATTTATCACTAAGTCCATCAGCATCTGTATCTCTAAGATTGGGATTTGTCATCAATTCCGCTTCTTCAGCATTTGTCAATCCATCTTTATCTGGATCTCCTGTTGGTCCATTTTCTGGACTTCCTCCATCATCTGGTAATGCAGTTCCTGCACAATACACAATTGTTGTACCTGTAATAATGAATTTTCCATCATCTAATTCATAGATTCCATTTTTAGGTACCCAAGGTTCAGACTCTTCAATTGTTTTCTCAATTCCATTAGGTAGAGTATATGTTAGATAAGTTACATTATATGTGATTTCAATGCCATTAACTATAGCAGTTTTTTGCTCATTAGAAACTTCAGAAGTAAAAAGTATGTCTTCGTCAGTGCAATCTGAATCTACTGTGTCTTGACTTGCTGTATCATCTACACCTGCATCTCCTGGATCATTAGGATCTAATCCGTTCAATACTTCCCAACCATCAGATAATCCATCTCTATCGGTATCCCATACAGCTGGATCTGTACCATACTGTGTTTTTTCAATTTGATCAGATAATCCATCTCCATCGGAATCTTTGATTGTTTGTGTTACATCTTGGTCATCGATTACATCTCCACCTGCATCCTCATAGCGAATTGTTGTATCCATTATCCCTGAAACACCAACAAATAATGAACCAAATATCATGGTTGCCACTATAGCAACGTAAGCCATTTGATTGTGTGACAAGACCATTTTTTCCAGCTCGTAGTCCTTCGGACTATCAACTCGAACCTTTTGACTAAAATAAAGATTGAGGGGTTTTGAACATCATGTTCTTTTTTATTAATTGCTTGCAATCACTGATTTTGAGCACAAAAGGAGGTATCTAAGGCCTTTTTCATCAATCCATGTAGCTTTTGCATCTCGCCCTTCCGATCTAGCCCAGCAACCGAGTAAAACACC
>Ga0066862_10001291_pt1 | contig 10348 bp, 11 predicted proteins | sample ETN02SmetaG_FD_66431 | JGI IMG/M metagenome (GOLD analysis project Ga0066862, IMG submission 66431) | Marine microbial and viral communities from oxygen minimum zone, Eastern Pacific Ocean - ETNP2014F10-02SV255 | ecosystem: Environmental > Aquatic > Marine > Oceanic ... | reverse complement strand
AAAGACTTTCAGGCCTATACTTCTCAGCCCAAGATTCCATTATTCACCTAATTTCATTGTAAAATGCATTTTTTGATATCTAAGTATTGATTTAGCATTTCTTGCTACAATCCAGAGGCAGAAAAATATGCAAGTTCCACAAAAAATCATGACAGTTCCAAATGATGATTTAAATTCTTGGCTGTTTAATTTGAAAACCGATATATTCCAATCAGTATTGCCCATATAGATTAGTGATGTTCCAACCATAGCAGCAAGGAAGCCTGCTAGAATTAGAGCTCTACTTCCAGTACGTTGGTATAATTGTAGAACAGGAGAGATAATTGTCAAAAATAAAGCTAATCCAAATAATGTAAAGAATAAGCTCATGAATTTAGTTTGATAATAATTAATTGTAGAAGTAGGAAATCCTCCAGACATAGCACTTTCAGCAATCATTGGCATAGGCGCATAGGCAGCCACAATACATCCTACAAAGACAAATCTTGCTATCATTAGGAGTAATTGTGATCGTTTACTATCTACCTCTAATTTTTCAAGTTTTTTGTAAGTTCTTTTCAAGACCCATCTAGAAATTGCCATGGTGCTTGAAGCAAGAGGAACAAAAACAGCAGTAACTAAAATTAGTCCACCAATTAATTGCCCTATCATATCTCCTCCTGAGTCTTTGCCCATCAAAGATGAAAGTGATAGAATTTTGTCTGTACTTGTATAAACTAAGATTCCTTGACCAATATACAATAGAGCAAGAAGAAGGCCTGCAATGAAAATTCGAGTTCCGAAACTACTGTAAATGTATGCGTCTGGTTGATCTCTAACAAACCTTACCATCGAATCTACTATCAGAGAGCTGTTAATTAGGCTAACTCAAAGCGCAACTGTTCAGGATCTTTTTTTCCAGCTAATTTTTCTGCTAATGTGCTTCCTATTCCAGGTATTTCATTTAATTCAGAGGGTTTTGCTTCTCGTATTGAACTCTGGCTTGTAAAACCAGCATTGAATAAAGACCTTGCTCTTACTCTTCCAATTGAATCGATTTCGAGCAAAGGTAGTAATTCTTTTCTGACTCCATTAGCGATTCGAATTTCCAATTCTGCAATCATCTTTGTAGTATTAGGCGATAATAGTTCAGACAATTCAGACATTGAGTAAAGAATCCATCCAGCAGTTTCCACCTTTGCACGGATATCTCCAGGTGTGGTAGAGTATCTTTTGATAAGATGTTCTTCTGGTGTCTCTTCTACCCAATCCATCAACATCAATGCAGTTTTTAAGTCCCAAAGATAAAATTCTAATTCGGTATGTTCTACGGGTGGCGGTAGCATTAGATCAGCCTCCATTTGCATTAAATGTGTAAGATATGTTTCCATTTCGTTTTTCCTTACATACAATGAATAAATATCTGGAGTTCTTGCAATCGTGTGAAGCAAACCTAATGGATTTGCAGATACTTCAGATTCAAGAGCTCTTCTTATTATAACTCCAGAAAGTGGATCAATGTATAGTTGAGAAACTTTTTTGCCGAATGCAGTAGCTTTCAGTTTCTCTTGAACTGAAGCATTTGCCGGAATGAACTCTCCATCCATTTTCCCCTCAATCTCAATTAAATCCTCCTTCTCTAAAAAATCGAGAACTTTGTTAATTCTGTGCTGGGTTCTCCATAGTTCACCCTGTGCCCCAAATAAGGTTTTTTTTAGGAAAGAGTGCATTTCTTCAGTTGTACTAATAGTTCCAGAGGCAATCAAAGAAAGTAAGTGAGTTCTTAGAGCAGGTTCACTACCTAATCTTGAAAGAACTGGCTCAGTTTCACCTTCAAAATAAGTTTCTACGATATGAGTTTTTTGTTCATCATTTTTTGCAATTAAAACACCTTCACCATCTACATCAAAACCAGGTCTTCCAGCTCTACCTAGCATTTGTTGAATTTCTAAAACAGGTAAAGGTTGATTGGATTGAAAACTAGAGTCCCAACGAGTTAAATCTCTGATGATAACTCTCTTAGCAGGTAAATTTACCCCTGCAGCAAGGGTAGGAGTTGCGCATAAAGCCTTGATTCGTTTTTCTCTAAATCCTTTTTCAATAAGTTGTCTTTGTCTATTAGTCAAACCTGCATGGTGATATGCTACACCTCTTTCAATTAATTTTGTGAGATTTGAGTCTACAGATGTAATTTCATCAGCTCCACTTTTCAATTCATTAGTGTATGTTTTCAATGCTTCAGTTTCTTCACTTGTAAGTCTTTTGCCGATGAGCATACTAAGTCTTTTTGCTTGAGCCTCGGCCGATCTTCTAGTATTAACAAAAACTAAACATTGGTCAGGTAAATTATCTAGAGCAATTCCTTCAGTTCCATCAATATCAATTCTTTTAAATTCAGATTCATCCCACTCAATTTCGTTAGCAATACAGATTCCTTTTTTGAGAGGAACAGGTCTAAAATCACTTTCAACTAAAGTAGCTCCTAACCATCTTGCAACTTCTTTTGAGTTCGACACTGTTGCAGATAATCCAATAATCTGGATGTCGGGATTAATTTCTCTAAATTTAGAAAGTGTAACCTCCAATGTAGGTCCTCTATTCGAATCATTGATTAAGTGTATTTCATCAGAAACTAAACAACCTACTTCAGTCAACCATGAGGGATTATGTCTGATAAGTGAATCAGCCCTTTCAGATGTGGCCACAATAATATCATATTTTGAGAGTCCTCTTATCTTATCGAAATCTCCTACTGAAACTCCTATCTTTGCACCATTAAGAATATTTTTACAAATGTCTCTTAATTCAGTAACTTTTTCCCATGCTAGAGCTCTCAAGGGAACTAAAAACATGCCTTTCTTACCCTCTTTGACTGCCTTCATCAATGCATTATAAGCAACAACTGTCTTTCCTGCAGCAGTAGGTACAGACATCAACAGGGATTCATTTCTTTCTATTACTTCCATAGCCTCTTTTTGAGGTGGATACAATTCTTTAATTTTAAGATAATCTAATAATTGATTTAGCAACCTTACCAGCTCTCATCTTGCTCATTAATTCCAAATTCAGGTTTACTTTGAAAAGTGAAATAAAGAGCAGAAGCACCACAGAGTGTAGATAGTAAAAGACCACCTAATCCAACAATAGCAGCTGCACAACCAATTAGAACAAGATTGTAATTCTGTCGCATTACTAAGAGAGCACCTCCAACAAATGAAAGAATGGCACACACCAGTTCCCAAATCATTCCGACTTCTATAACACTACTTACAAAATCTTCATCTATTTCTTCGCCTTCTTCATCTACTTCTAGACCCATTTCTTGCATAACGTCATTATACTTTACAGTAACACCTTGGATTTTCTCATCATCATTTAGAATCCCATTCATTGTTGTTGCAGTACCTAGCAAAACAAATCCTGCAATTATAAGCAATAATGCTGCAATGTTCGGTTTGTTGGTTGAGGGGTATAAAGAAACAATAGAAGTTTCTTTTTCAGAATCACCCCAGTCTAATGATTCATATTCAGTTTCTTCCCATTCATTGGACTCTTCATTATCCATTGGTAACCCATTTCTAAAGCCGTAATAATGTTTGCTCTATTTTGTAAGTGCTTTCAAAGTCCCGCTAGTTTTAACAGGTTTGATTCCTAATTTATCACTATTCTCTTTTATTAAATTTCTTGTTATAACTGATTTTGTATGGTCTATTAGAATAATACTTTTTTCATTTTCAAAATTTATAATTTTCCAGCGAATTTTACCATTAATTAATTCTGAGTTTTGCTTTAAGAACGTCTTGATACTATTCAGTTCGACTTTTTGCGTATGTTCAAAAAGAATATATCTTTTTCTTCCTCTTTTTTCTTTAACTACCAATTATTTTAAGGCCTCATTTATTTTTTCTAAAATATGTTCAAGTTTTTCAACTCTTTTTTTTACTTCAGCAAGTTCTAGGCTTAATTTTTCATTTGTTTTTGATCCATTTTTTGCTTTTTCAATAAGCCATGCATCAGTTTCTTCTTTCTTTTTCAGCATTTCTTCCACTTCGCCATTATCACTAATCTCTTCAGCAATTAAGTTAGATTCTTCTTTTTCCTCAGAAACTTCTCCACTCGTTTCTTCAGTTATTTTTTCAACTGCATTATCTCTGTCATCTTGATTCTGAGACTTTTCTCTTTCATAATCTTCAACAGTCATTATGTTTCCTTCACTATCAGATTTTATGATATTTTCTTCTTGTAATTCTTCAAGAGAGGGTGCAAATTGGGACATTTCTCCACCAGCATCTTTGAATGCTAAGAACAAACTTCCAGAGTCTAATTTGTAGCCTTCTATTTTCAAAATATTTATAATTGTGGTTTTTGCATCAGTCAAATCGCTGCTATTTGGTGGATATGCCATAATTTTTCATTAGTAGCTTAATTTTATAGTTTTCTCAACTCAATGCGTTTAATCCCCCCTAATTCTCAAGATTTGTGTCACTTACAGATAAGATAGCTGAAATTGAGGAAGAAATTGCCAATACCAAGTATAACAAGGCGACACAGCACCATGTTGGTAAGCTTAAAGCGAAATTAGCACAGTTAAGAGAAGAAGTAGTAACTAGTTCTTCAGGCCCTAAAGGCAGTGGCTACGGTGTTCGAAAGGCAGGAGATGCAACAGTTGCACTTGTAGGCCTCCCAAGTGTCGGTAAATCTACACTTTTGAACAGTTTGACAGACGCTGAGAGTGAAACAGGATCATATGCTTTTACGACTTTAGATGTAGTTCCAGGAGTTTTAAAATATAAAGATGCTAATATTCAAATACTTGATTTACCGGGATTGATTGAAGGTGCAGCAAGAGGGGCTGGCCGAGGTAAAGAAGTACTATCAGTTATTCGTTCAGCAGACTTGATTATCCATATAATTGATGCACTAGAGCCTGCCCCTCATGTTATTTTGAAAGAATTGACAGATTCAGGCGTTCGTTTGAACAGCCGTCCGCCAAACGGGAGTATATCAAAAACAGGAATTGGTGGAATTGAAGTTATTTCTACAACTGAGCAAGAGCTGGAGGATGAAGCCATAAAGTCTATAGTTAGGGAGTATGGGATTGTTAATGCTCAAGTAGTTTTTAGGGAAAAAGTAACGATAGATGATGTTGTGGATATTCTTTCAGGTACTAGAGTATACACTCCCTCATTTAATGTGATAAGTAAAGTAGATATGGTTACTTCTTCAGACATTAAGAAAATAAAGAAATTATGTGGTTCAGTACAAACAATTAAGGTTGCAGCGCCCTCAGGAATAGGTGTTAAAAAATTGAAGGAACAAATTTACTCATCCCTCCAGTTTATATCTATTTTTATGAAACCCCAGGGTGAGAAGGCAGATTTAGAAGAACCCATGGTAGTCAGGAAAGGTACTACAATAACTGAGATTTGTCAAAGATTACATCGTGATTTTGTCAGGAAATTTAGATATTCTCAAATTTGGGGTCCCTCTGCAAAGTTCCCAGGACAAACGGTAGGATTAAATCATAAAGTACGAGATGGAGATATTGTAAGTATAATTACTCACAGGTAATTTTTTTATTGACCAAGATATTGCCTTAATGTGTCCGAAATCATAACTGGAATTGAAAATACTTTGGATAGTGGTTTACTTATTTTTTCTATATTTTCAGCTTCAAGTTTGTGTTCTTTGATGGTAACTATAACTAATAAAAACAAGTCATTTTTATTTTGGATTTTTAAATGGAGTCTTATTTTATTATTATTCCCTCACAAATATTTTAATGAGGATATTGTACAGAGTATTCCTTTTGATTCTTCAATTGAAACCTCAATTCCAATAGTTTTGATAAGTTTTCTGTTTTTTTCATATGATTTAATTACTGGGACTAAAAGGGGGAAGAAAGTTTCGAAGAAATTTAAAATTATACCAAAATTATTTCCACTTGAGGAGATTAAAGAAAAAGAGCAGGTTGACGGAACCACTAGACAAGTAACAAAAGAAATTATTGATAATGAACATCAAATTCTTGAAGAATTAGTTGGAAATCTATCACCAAATAACCTTGATGAATTAGAGGAGGGTTATGGTGTGAAGCTAAGTAATATGGACGAAAAAGTGCCCCTTGCTAATCAAAATTTCCCTGAGATAGAGGGTAAACTTGATTCAGCTGAAGAAGATCAAGAATATTGTGGGAAATGTAACGAACCTGTCAGAAGTGAATGGAAAGCTTGTCCATTATGTGGAGAATTTCTTGAAGTTTATGAATAAATATCTAATCTTCTAATCGTTTTACTAAATCTGCCTTTTTACCTGCAGTTGAGAGTCCTTTTTCTTTAAGCTCAGCCCTTAGTTCAGCTACTTTCATTTTTTTGTAATTTTTATTATTTGAATCTTTTTTCTCTGAACCAGACTCTTTTTTTTTACTAAAAAGCCCTTTAATTGCAGAAGTTCCTCTACCAAATCCAGATTTAACAGCTCCAGCCCCTCTTCCAAGACCAGATTTAACAGCCCCTGCTCCTCTACCAAATCCAGATTTAACAGCTCCAGCCCCTCTTCCAAGACTTGACTTCATAGCTCCAGCACTACGGCCAACTACACTTCCAGTTTTTGTTATTAGTTTTTTTGCTTTTGGAGAATCATCTTCTTTAATTTCTTTCTTGGTAGTTTTTTCTTCTTTAACTTCTTTTTTGGCTTCTTTCTTTGGAGTAAGTTTCAATTGCGATTTTTGTTTGAAAACTATCTTTGGTTTTTCCTTTTGTGTAGCTTTCTTTTCATTATATTCTTTTCTTGCAGAATCAGCAGCTACAGATTCAGGAAGTTTATCTCCAAACCTTTCATTGTACCTATCCTCTAAACTTTTCCCTTTTGAGTCCATCATGAAGTCAAGTTTTTTATGAATATCAAATAATGGTTTATTACTTTTCTTTGACCAGTCATTATTAGAGTTACTTTGATTTGTGTCAGTCGTTACTGAAATATTTGTATCAGCTACAACGCCTAGAGGAGCTACTTCTACTATAGGTTGAACTGCTGGAGCAGCTTGAACTGCTGGAGCAGCTTGAATTGCGGGAGTAGCTTGAACTGCAGGGACAGCTTGTGCGGCATTACCTACCGGTTCAAGTACAGGTGTGTTCTTTTTTGCTTTTTTCTTTTTTCCACCAAACCAGGCCATATTTTCACCAATATTTTTTTACTATTTCGACTAACTTTTCAAAAAGGCTTGTTAACGAGGGTGAGCTTTTGGCTTTCACACCATTATCTGCATCTCCAAGTCTAATTTCAGCCTCATTTTTGTTAGACGACATTTTGTTGTATCTATACTTCTCAATTAAAAGCTTGTTTCTGCCCTATTTTTCATCTCTACTCATTTTTTTACGAGTCAATCTCTGACGATTATATGCTTTAATTATATCTCCTTTTGTGATAATTCCTATTAATTTCTTTTTATCCGAAGTATCTACTACAGGCAAATGGCTAATCTCTCTAGAACCTAGGCAATCCAATGCTTCAGATAAAGTGTCCCTAGGATTGACAGTAATTAAATCAGTTACGCAGTAATCATCAATTGTTAGATGCCTCTCGTGCTTAATTGCAGCATTATGTATATCTGTCCAAGTTATGATTCCATAAAGGTTGTTTTTTTCATCAACAACAGGTAAACTCATATGTCCCGTATTTTCAATAATCTGTAGAGCTAATTCAAGAGGTTTATCAGGAGTAATAGTTATTACCTCATGACTCATTGCTTCTTTAACGGTAATCATTCTCATAAGATCTTGTTCAGCTCCTAAATCAATATTAATTCCCATTCTGGCTAATTTGGAAGTATATGCCGATTCTTTTGAGACAACATAACATGTTGCGTCAGCGACTACACAAGAAAGCATAAGAGGCAAAATAATCTCATATGTAGCAGTCATTTCAAAAAGTAAAACAATTGCAGTTAATGTTGCTCTTGTTGTTGATGCAACAAAGGCAGCCATTCCTACAAGTGCAAATGCTCCAGGATGGGTAATTATGCCTAAATCATTCATGAATAACCCCATTCCAGCTCCAATTGCAGCTCCAATAAACAAACTAGGAGTGAAAATCCCCCCAGAGCCTCCAGACCCTATAGATACGGAAGTTGCTATTATTTTCAAAGCCATAATTGAGAATATAAAAATTAGTAGATCATCAATTATAGAGTCACTATTTTTATCATTTGTAAGATTTTCTCCAACGATTATACTTCCATCTTCATTACTGTCTAATGAGATTAAATCCGAAGTAACGTCGAATCCATTTCCTAAAATATGAGGGAATGTAAGGGCAATAGCACCTACAAATAATCCTCCTAGGCAGGTTTTTAGAGGGACTGGAATTATTTTTAATTTTTCAAATTCAATTTCAACAAAATTTAAGGACTTTATGAATATAGATGCGGCTAATCCAGTTAATATTCCAAGAATAATGTAAAATGGATATTCGATGGCTGAACCTAATTTATATTGTGGAATGCTATCAAATGCAGCTACGTCACCAGTTAAACCTCTGCCGACAGTAGTAGCTATTACTGCAGCTACGACTATTGGAATGAATGATTTAGTTTTTAATTCAGCTAAAATAAGTTCTATTGCAAATAATACACCTCCAAGAGGGGCATTAAATGCAGTAGTAATTGCAGCTGCAGCTCCACAGCCTACAATGGTTCTTGTTTCATCAACAGTTTTCCCTGTTCTTTGACCTATCTCTGATGCTAATGTTGATGATACAACTACCATTGGCCCCACACGACCCAGTGACATTCCAGTACCTACACTTGTAATGGCAGCAACGCATTTCGCTATGCCTTGTTTTGCACTTAATCTAGCTTGTTTGAAAGCTACCGATTCCATAACAAGTGGCACTCCTACACCTTTTGCTTCTTTTGACCAATATTCAATTATAAATCCGGCAATAAGTCCCCCAAGTGCAGGGATGAAAATTATAAGCCATGGTTTATCCGAATCTAAAAAATTATTATGGACTAGAGAATCTCCATAAAACCAATTTTGCATAATTCCAGTCATAGATATAAAAATCCAAGTAAGAATTGCTGCACTTGCTCCAGTAATTGCAGCTAATACATTCAATTGTAGCATTGGTGATTTTATTACACCTTCTAATCGACTTAAAGCTTCAGAATCGTTCAATTTGTAAGGACCTCAGAGCCTGAATTGGTTATCATGATAGTATGTTCAGACTGAGCAACCATTCCTCTTCCAAGTTCATCTAGAACAGGATAATATGAAATAATTCCAGCACGCATTAATTTAGTCAAACTACTAGTTGTGTGTTCATCTTGAATTTGATGTAACCATCTTTCAGCAAATGGTAGTCCTTTGTACCTATGCTGTATTTCATCAATCATCTTTGCAGCTTTTTCATCTTTGATATTGCGTATTTGTCTTACATGATAAATATTAGAATTACGTTTTCCTCCAACACGTCCAGCCCCATCAGTTACGAAAGGTTCAATTGCAATGATGTCGCCAGCTTTCAAGATAGATCCTCCATTTTCTTTTACATTGGGAATTGAAATTCCACTATGTAGGTTGTATCTTTTAATTCCATGTCCAGTTAAATTTGCAATAGGTTTGTATCCACGATTCTCTATTGTAGTTTGTACTGCATATCCTATCATACCTACATTAATCCCAGGTCCAGCTACTTCAATTGCAGCATTAAGAGCTTCTCTAGAAGTATCAATCATTTTGTTATAATTATTAGTTCCAATTTCTACAGTTAAAGCATTATCTCCAATATATCCGTCAATATGAACTCCAACATCTAATTTTACCAAATCACCTTTTTTAAATTGGTCTGTTGTTTTGCTTGAAGGAGTCCAATGAGCTCCAACATTATTTATTGCAAGGTTGGTAGGGAACGCTAATTTCCCTCCATTATCAAAAACATATTTTTCTATTTTCTCGGTTACCCTTAGTATAGATTTTTTTTCTTTAATTAAGTTTTTACCATAATGTAAAGCATCATGTGCTAGTTTTCCAGCCTCTTTCCATTTTTCTAATTTTTCAATTGCCAATTATATCCTCTAATATGCTGCCGTATAAAGCACCGATGCGGACTATTCTAGGAGTATTTCCTGTTAAATCTATAATTGTAGATTCAATACCTACAGGTATTTCTCCGTCTAAATAAATACAGGAATTGCCAAATACTTCTTTTGCTTCATTTATGTTTTTCACAACACTTTTACCATGTATATTTGCACTTGTAGTAATTATTGGATTCTCTTTAACAAGTGATTTTGATGTTTTATTATCTGGGATTCTTATAGCTACATTTCCATCTCTTGTGACTCCTTTAGCAAATTTAACTTTTGATT
>Ga0066862_10001287_pt1 | contig 10358 bp, 9 predicted proteins | sample ETN02SmetaG_FD_66431 | JGI IMG/M metagenome (GOLD analysis project Ga0066862, IMG submission 66431) | Marine microbial and viral communities from oxygen minimum zone, Eastern Pacific Ocean - ETNP2014F10-02SV255 | ecosystem: Environmental > Aquatic > Marine > Oceanic ... | reverse complement strand
CCTGCCAAAACAGCGGCTTCTAGTGCCTTTTCGATTGTGGAGTCGTTTTCCACCTTTATTCGGATGACCCTACCGAGCCTCCTAGTTTCCAGGCCTATGGATGAGAGTTCGTCTTCCATCTTGCTAGCTCCGCCCCAAATGACCATTTCAATCTCCTTGTCGACCTGCTGGACAAGTTCCTCTATACTGCTCTGAATCACTATCTTTCCTTTGTGAATCATCACGATGCTTTCGCATAAGTCCTGCACGTCATCCATTACGTGGCTGCTCATCAGAACGGATCTGTTTCCCTCTCGGACCGTTCTATTGAGAGTCTGGAGCATAAATTCCCTTGCTCTCTGATCAAGTCCATTTGTCGGCTCGTCGCATATCAGGATTTCAGGATCGTGTATTAGGGCACATGCTAACTTAGTGGCTTGGAGCATTCCTGTGCTGAATGTCTCTATCTTCCTGTATCTCTGGTCCTTGAGGCCGACGTACTCCAAGACCTCGTGGGCCCTTTGAGTAGCGTTCTTCGAATTCATCCCCAGGAGTTCTCCCGCATATCTGACTTGATCTACTGCGAACAGATTTGGATCTAGAGCATTGTACTCCGGCATATACCCTATCTTCGATCTTATTTGTTCGCCCTGGGTCCGGATATCAAATCCGAGTACCGAACCCTCTCCCGAAGTGGTGGTGATTAGTCCCAAGAGGCATTTGAAGAGGGTGGATTTACCTGCCCCGTTTGGACCCAGGATGCCTACTGCTCCCCTGGGTATCTCTAGATTGATGTCGTCAATAGCCAAATGGGACCCGTACATCTTCCGCAGGCCCTTTGCGATGATGACCGGGGGCTCGGAGATGGGGTCGTCGTCAATCATGGTACGTCACCGACTCCCTACGGGAGTCGTGCTGGGGTTATGCACCAATCACTTGAATGAATCCCCGAAGCGTGCCATCACTGGTCCTGCTTCATGGCTCCTTCCCTGATCTTGACAGCGACTCCCTTTCTCATGAAAGACATCTCCAGATGCGTTGTAATAGGGGTTCCATGAGCGACCAAGGCACCATTTGAGTCCACCACTATGCATGGCTGACCAGGAGTCAAGTGAGAGTCGGCTCCTGATATGTACCCATGCATAACGTTCCTGCCCATGCCCACAAAGGGGACTGCGTCATCGATTATACACACTCGGGGAATTCCAGGGAAGTCTGAGTCTTCTTCACTCGAACCAAACTCTGGAACTGGAGAGGAATTCAGTTCGTTTGCAATTGAAGCACCGTGAGTGGTCAATGATATCCCCCCGTCCGTAAGCCTAGGTGAGAGAATGTGCTTCCCACCTGAATTGACATTCACCAATCGGTCTGTTCGAGATCTCCTACTTGTCATCTCATTGGTCATATTGCAACCATTAGAGGGGTTGATCGCACACAATAGGGCCAACTTGTCGACAACGGAGCATCGATCGAGCCACTCCCTGACGGCTACTTCTTCGGAGGTTTCTTCCGCTTCTTCTCTAGGGACGATTCGGACTAGTGGCATATCTGATAGACCGAACTCTTCGAGTGCTTCCGAAACCTCGTGATCATCGAATATAGGGTCCCAGATCCAGTCTGGCCCTGTTAGGTGGCACCATGGAGAGAGATCCTCTAACGAGAACGGAATGAGTCCAATTGGGGTGGAAATCATCACGACCGTTCGTGGCTCCTCTACAATTTTCTCGATCACTGAGGCCAAAGCGGTGACCCTCCATGGAGGAGGTGCGCCCTCGATCAGCAGGACTCTCTCAGGCGGACCTTCAGACGAGTCCCACCAAGAGCCCGGTACTCGCCATCTAGTAGCCAGAAGGGCTTGAATGTGAAGGATGTGAGGGCGAAAGTCGATTTCCTCTCCTAGATCCTCCCCCCCTCTCCTAAGCGGATTCGTAGAGGCTATCATCCGAAGAACGGATTCTCCTACTGGGCCTTCATCGGGATCATCCAGCTGCTGCTGCACCCATACGAAAGCCTCCCTCAGATATGGAGATGCGTGGCTTCTTTTCTCGGCTAACTCCCAGATATTGCCATTTCGAATTGCCTCTCGACACCTTGACAATTCGGCCTGAGTGACTTCCAGGTTGTGCTTGGCCAAAATTTTCGATCTCGCGTCCTTTTCCATTTCTCTGACGATTGTAGGCGTTGTTCCGAATAGTGCGTGCGAGTGGAATGGCCATTCCTGAATGTCGCCCAACTTCACCGTACCTTCGGGAGTCAGAAGACGGTCGTCTCTCGCGAAAATTGCGTAAGCAGCACTATCGAACATGTCCACACCCAGTGCAATAGCCATGGGGAAAAGCATCGGATGACCACATCCGAAGAAGTGAACTGGCCTATCGGGGGGGAGTTTTGACTTGGATGCGAGCAGTATTTCGAAGAGTTCCCGATACCTCTGCTGTTCCATGAGGGGGACAATGCCTCCGATTGGGTGTACTGCGAACCCTCTTCCTTCGCTCTCGGATAAACCCATGAGGACTGATGATTCTTCCCTCAAGTCGGTATGTGTACCTCCTTGAATCGGGCCATTCAGGAGCATCTTATTGCCAGCGACCGAGAGTGAGGGTTTTGCGCGGTTTGCAGTCTCCTCAACTGCATCCTCCAACTGCTCCCTGGTCATGTCCGGCCTTCCAAAGACGTCGAGCATTGTCCCTATGTCCACCCCCATGTCTCTCTGGAACGCCACTATTTCCTCCGGACCGACCTCGATATCCCCATAAACGTAAGACTGGAAGGTTCCGGAGTCCGTCACTACCGCTCCTGGGAAGTCGAGCAACGAGTGGATCCCATCCGAAAGTGCCTGTGTGCGGAGGTCTTCATGCTTCCAAATAACGTACGAGTTTGTAATCAAGGCCTCGATACCGTATTTTTCCCACATCTCCCTAGGTTCGATCGTCCTGATATTGGGATTGATTACGGGGAGTAGCATTGGAGTGGTGATTGCCCCGTGCTTGGAGAGGAGTCGCCCGATTCTGGCGGCACCATCCCTATGAGTGATCTCGAAAAGGCCCCAGTCCTGTTCCCTACATGGTTCAGGATCATTGCGTGCGGCCATGGCACTTGCAGGGAGTAGGTGCCATCAATCCTCGGTAGAGCGAACCTCTACCCTGAGTGACACTACGCCATCTGAAAGGGATAGCGAGACTTGGTCCCCCGTGTTCACATGGATAGTCGGGTCGTCCTGGAATCCGTGAGCATATGGTACGCCCAGAAGTGAGGCTGCTGGGAGAGTAAGTGGGCACACATCCCTGTTTACTATGGCCATGGGCCCATATCCAGTGTAAATCAGCCCCATTAGGACAAAGGGTGCAACTGTGGAACCTGAACCCTTCGGATAGATCAGGACTGTGTCCTTGATTGGGATTCCATCGAGCGGGTGACCTGGTTCCTCTATCACTCCGGTATCCCTGTTCACGTACCCGAGGTACGTGATAGGGACGTCGGTAACCAAGGCTTTGCCGGATACCTCCCACTGAGTCTGGCTTGGAATGCCCCTGCCCATTGAATCGAATGAGGATGTCTGATGGGCCTTGGAAGTGTGAATTAGTGTAGTGGAATTACCGCCTAACTCTGGAGGAGGGCCATCCACTAGTGAGTCGTCAAATGCGTGGGCGACACAGTCAAAGATTGTAGCAACGCTAGTAGGGATTCGATTCAGGCCGCTGGTCAGGTAGTGTTCCGCCTTGAGAGAGTTTGTCAGAAGATGATTGTACTTCGAACGATTGTAGGGGGTTACCTCTGGACAGGTATCCCTTAGCACAAGTGCCCCTGCCTCCTCGAGCAAGTCTAACGTCCCATCTGCAGAAATAAGGTCATAATTGTGAGAGCTCATGAATATCCATAGCCTCTGATCATTTATGGCCTCGCCCAATTCCATCCTCGCCCTAACTGCTGCAGCTGTTTCTCTGGCTTCCCCCACGCTGGCCTGAGGACATCCGATAACCACCAGATCGACCCTCCCCCTTGGCGAGAGATCCCTGTACCTCTGATCGAGGTCTTCCTTAGTGAACGTGACCTCGCTCTGGAAAGATTCTATTTCTGGGGCATCAGATGTGATTCCATCGGCCCAGAGCATTGGACAGCCGTAATTTGCTGCTGATGCAGTCAAGGCCTTCTGCATCTCGAAGCTTGCCCTTGGAAGACCCACGAACCTAGGCATCGGACCCCAGGGAAGATCCCAATTCGGCATTATCTGCTTGCCGACCCAATCTCCAAGAATGCTCCAGTCGGTAACGTTCGACATCTCTGCCTCGACATTAACCAGAATATTTGGTTTCCTGTTTGATTCGAGGTGCAAACCCCACTTCGGAGCCCATCCAGTGAGGGCTGTTGCTAGGGCTGAGAGTCCCGACTCACGGTTTGTCACCAAGGAAGTGTAGGAGTTGGAAAAGCAAACTGCGTTGGACTCGGCCCAAGACCCTATGCCCTCGAAACTCTCAATCCCACGATCATATGGAGTGCAAGACAGGGTTGCTTCGATCCCCAGATCGGAGTAAGAGCGGACGATCTCAAACTGCTGCTCGAGGAAGTCGGGGTAGTCAATCCCCATTTCCTCCATCTTCTCGTAATCGCATCCAGCCGCATTCAGGGTGGTGGGGATCGAAACCACACCTTCAGAGTCCCCGGAGAGATCTGATAGGAATCTCCTCAATCCATGCCCCCCAGTGATAACGCTGACTCCTGAAACATGCGCATTGTCCACTGGAATGTACTCCGTAGCGCCTGCTGTGGAGGCAAGGTCGACTACGAGGCGAGCAGCCTTCTGCTTGGTCGGACCCATTGAACCATCCAACATGGAACTGAGTTCAGAGGGTATTTCCACAGTGCATGGTCGAAGCGCCGGGCCTTGAATGCCACGCCGAATGTATCCAGCATCCCCCTATTCAGCAGCAACCCGCTTCTCGTACAGGGGCAGGTACGAAGGATACCCTGTCAACGTCATTCGTGTTCCTCAGCCTCGAGACGATTTCTCTCAACGAGCCGGCTGCCCCCTTGATTTGAAGAGTGTCGACACATGTATGACTCCCTGTTAGGCAGTTGTGGTGGAATGAGGATACTTCGACAGAGTGTGAGTGCCTGATGTCCAGAATCTTCGATTCCACGCCGTGTTGGTAGAAAATCACCATCACGCCCTCGGTTTCGGAGTCATCTGCCATTGTGCTGAGATCTCCACGGCTGGCATCTGCGAAGTGAAAACTGGCATCCCTAAGGAACATGCTCCTGTTTTTGTATCCTGTTTTCTCAATCAAGGAGTCTAGAGAATCTAGGAATTTATTGTCGCCGCTGAATGAGATTATCCTGCTCATGGCCCTCGGATGTCTAAATAATTAATAACATTTTTTAAATATGTAATAATTTACGGCCGGTTTATGTCTGATGCGAGTCTACCGACTGAATTGATTGCACTAACACTGATTCTGGCACTGATTGGAGGTTTGGCCCCCATATTCAGCAGTATGAAGCGAGATTTGGACAATCTACGAAAAATCACAGGACTGGCTTCCGGGATTCTATTGGCGTCTGCAGTTCTTGTAGTCATCCCAGAGGGTTTCGAGTTGGCTTCTGGAGGTCATGAAGAGCATGGCCACGATGAACACGTCGATGAAGGGGCTCTAGTTGGTTCAACAGCCCTTGTAATCCTCGAGGTTGAGCATGGCGATATCTCGGCATCTGATGGGATCGAAGAGATAGAGGAGCTTCTGGGAGGGCATGAAGAGCATGCAAACGATGACCTCGATGAGGATGATGACGGCCATGACGAAGGGGAGGGTTCGTCCCTATCAGAAAGCATTGAGCACGTCATTGAGGAAGTAGAGTCCGGAGAGATAAACGCCTCGACCGGAATAGGTGAGATAGAGGAAATCATTACCTCTCACGCTTTCGAAGAAGGGCATGGCTCTGAGGAATCTCTAGAGAATCTGGCAATTGGGTTAGCTATTCTAGCTGGATTCGTAATGATGCTAGTACTGGAGGGCTCAGGAATCGGGCATGCCGTACACGAGGAGCACCACGACCACGAGGAAGAGCATGGGCACCAACACATCCACCATGGAGTTGCTCCGTTCTTGCTGGTTCTGGGACTCTCGCTGCACTCTGCTGCGGATGGGCTTGCGATAGGCGCTGCAGCCGCCGGAGCCTCGGAAGCTGTCACTGCTGCAGTGGCACTGGCTGTAATGATCCACAAGGTCCCAGCGGCATTCAGCCTAGGAGTGTTCTCGATGCACGAGAGAGAGGGTAGGAATGACTCCATCAGGGACGTCGTCTTGTTCTCAATCGCAACTCCGTTGATGATCGTTGTATCGTTCTACTTACTCGAAGGACTGGACGATCATATGATCGCTCTTGCTATGCTTTTCTCTGGGGGCACTTTCCTGTATGTGGCAGCGGTTGACACCCTCCCCGACATACACAATCCAGAGACAGGCAGGGAGGCCATGATAAATGTCCTAATGGGAGTGGTTATCATGGTCATAATACTATTCGGAGCCGATGCTGCTGGGCTAATAGAACATGGTCACTAATCGGCACGGTCACGACTAAGTGTAGTGAATGACTGCTTGTCCATGAGCATCATGGAAGAGTCTGCCAATAAGTCATTGAGGCAAAGGGTGCTTAGCAACAAAGCGTTCCGGGCCTTCTTGGTCTTCTCGGCATTTCGTGCGGTCTACGGAGCGGGGATTCTGGTTGTAACGTATCTTCTTGCGACTAGTGAAGAAGCGCCACTATGGGCATCGATAGTCTTCCTACTCACTTCGATGGTAGTCTCGAGAGTAATTTTCCGAGCCATAAAGAGAAAGTGGCCTGGTTTATTCTCCTAGGGACTCTCCGAGTCTCCTCATTATCATGGTTGCTGACTCCACGCTTTCTATGGTCTCGACACTCTTGCCCGCGGACCATATGACAGATGACTTCGCGCCCTTGGAAATCTTCCTCCACCGCCTGAACGAGATTATGTTCATCAGCCACCTAGTTCTGTGCTTCAATCGACTGGAAAGAAGAACCCGAACAAGCCATGAATTCTCCCTACGATATTTTGGAGTCTTGATTACCGATACGGGGATTCCTGTCAGCTTGACGGTCCAATCGATATCATCCTCACTGGCTTCGACTATGGCATGCTTGTATCCATCTGGCATTGAGCATTCTTCTGTTGCGATGAATCTAGTGCCCATCTGGACTCCGTCGTAACCGATATGGAGTGCCTCCTTCAATTCCTTCTCACTGCCAATTCCACCTGCGCAAATCAGAGGCAGCCCCAGATCGGAGAGAGTTTTGTACATCTTCTCCATGCTATCATTACCGAGATGGCCTCCGGCCCTGTCATTAACACAAATAAGACCGTCTACACCGCACTCGACACTCTTCTCTGCGTGAAATCGGGTTGTTACATCGTGATAGACGAAGCCGCCCCTGGGGTGAACCCTCTCGCAAACCCAATCGGGCTTACCCAAGGACGTCACAAAGAACCTGATTCCCTCATCCAGTGCTATGTCTATCCACTCAGACATTCTTTGCAAGTACTTGTCACTGCCCTTCTCAATAAGGGCGTTGAAGCCTATGGGCCTGTCAGTTAGTGATCTGATGTAACGTATTCCCTCTATCATGCCCTGATTTAGATCTGGCTCGTCAAATCCGTGAACCATAGTAAGGGAGACGGGTTGGATAATCGCCATCCCTCCCCCATTAGCTGCTGCAGCGATCAAATCGGGATTAGAGCAAGGATACATTGCTCCACAGATAATTGGGTAGTCTACTCCGGTATGCTCAGTTAGTCTCGTTTTTACCACGAATTCATCCCTCCTCGATCACGAGGAAGTTCCATTTGAACACCCACTCTGAAACCACGTCACCAGAGGAGTCTGTGCCCACGGATGTGAGTTCCACGTTAACTGGCTTGCCTGTCTCGATACTTTCCTCAATCGCTGATCTAGCGAGATGCCCGTCCTCGCAGGTGAATTTGATTCGCCCCTTGGCTTTCTTAGTGAATTTCGACTCCTGCCCGGCAACAAGCGTTCGAGTCCTCCCTCCTCTGGATTTTACCAGTGCTAGAGGAAAACCAGCAGTGGATAGTTCTGCCCCCATTCCCTGAACGGCCCAGTACATGCTATTGAAAGGATTCTGCGACCGCCACCCCCCAGGAATTGAAACAACACAGGAATCATCGTCGAGTTTGTCCAACTGGAGTCCGGAGAACCGAGAAGCTGGGAACTTTATGAAGGTCCATAGGAGGAATCTGAGTGGGGACTTGATCTTCTTTATTTCAGAAGCAAGCCTTTCGTCATCTATTGGCACGAAATAGCCACCGGGCCCCATTAGAAGAATCATGTGGTTTGACTATGCTAGAAATGGTAGGAAAATATGCACTTAATGTAAAAAGAGCATAGACAGAAATCACTCAAATAGTGCTATTCATCGGCTGGTTCATGGTGGACTTTAGACTCAGTGAAGAACAGGAAATGGTACGCGATATGACTAGGGAATTCTGTGACAAAGAAGTAGTGCCGTTTGCTGAGGAGTGGGATAGAGAAGGAACTTATCCGCTAGAAGCAATAAACAAGGCTCACGAATTGGGACTTCTAAACGTCACAATTCCAGAGAAGTATGGCGGACAGGGAATGTCTGCTATGGATGAGATAATCATCTGCGAAGAGATAGCGCGCGGGGATCCAGGCTTCGGTACTGCAGCATATCATACGATGCTTGCATCATTGCCGCTATTGACAGGTGGCACAGAGGAGCAGAAGCAGGAGTACTTTGGCAGAGTGGTTGCAGGCAAATTAGCAGCATATTGCGTTACTGAGCCAGATGCAGGATCTGATGTGCAATCTCTGAAAACAGAGGCTATCAGAGATGGAGATGAGTATGTCATCAACGGAAGTAAGGCTTGGATTTCAGGGGCTGGTTACGCGGACTGGTTCTTCGTCCTGGCATACACAGACAAAACCGCTGGGTACGGGGGCTTGAGTGGGTTCATCGTTGACGCTAATTCATCAGGGATAATACTCGGTAAGAAGGAAGTCAACATGGGACAGAGGTGTTCCGACACCAGAGGAGTGAGCTTCACTGATGTGAGGGTCCCGGTGGCAAACCTGATTGGGGGCGTTGAGAATGGTGGCTGGATGAATGCGATGAAGGCTTTTGACCACTCAAGACCCGCAGTTGCTGCTGCTGCTATAGGAAACGCCCGAGGGGCAATGGAAGAAGCGTGGGCATACGCAAAGGAGAGGAAGACCTTCGGAAAGCCCATTTCTCAGCACCAGTCGATATCATTCATGCTCGCTGACATGGCAACGAAGATTGAGGCTGCGAGACTGCTTACCTACAGCGCTGCCAGTGCAATTGACAATGGGGAAAGAGCGACCCTCAAATCTGCTCACGCAAAGAGGTTTGCTGCGGACATAGGCATGGAAGTGACCACAGATGCGGTTCAGGTATTGGGAGGATATGGATACTCAGAGGAATACCCCTTGGCTAGGAGAATGAGAGGGAGCAAGATCTACCAGATTTTCGAGGGAACCAGCCAGATTCAGAGATTGATTATTGGTCGGGAGTTAGATTCTAGATTCTAGTCACTACCCCTTTGCCTCAAGGACTCTGCAGCAACTACTGCCATCGGAGCTTGAAGATTGTATGAAGGAACGAATCCGGACATAGGCACTCTGATTACCGAGTCCGAAGCCTTCAGAACTGATTTGGAGATACCGTCGTGCTCACCCCCGACCACTAGGAGGATGTCACCCGTAAGATCCTCGTCCCATGGCCCAATCTCGCCGGTATCCTCAATGGAAATCACTCTGAATCCGGCTTCCTTGGCCATCTTGACCAATGTATTTCCATCGATCCAATGAACTGGCATGAATCTGTGAGCCTTCATTGATGCCCGTCTTGCTGCCTTCTTCTCGGTGTGGTTCAGTGGGCCATCGACGAATACGGCCTGGGCACCACTGACCTCTGCCGTTCTGATGGTGAACCCGATGTTGACCGGGTATCTTGCCCCATCCAGAAGCCAGCACAGCCCTCCTGAGGATAGGACTACTTCGACGCTAGCATCAGGACGCCTCCCCACGAGGGCAAGAATCGCGGGGGGCTGTTCTCCGTCGTTGACTCGGGCCATCCTCCACATGTCCCTATTAGAGGACTCGCGCACAGTGATTCCCTTCTTCTCGGCCAGTTTCCGGAGTCTGTCGGCTTCGGGGTCCAGTGAGCCCCTTAGGAAGAGGATTAGCGTGACTTCCTCGGAGTCTAGGGCATCGGAAACCTCGGCCACTCCACATCGCTGCACGGACCCTGGTTCGGTTCGGGATTAATCTGCTTTCGGTTTCACTCTCGAACGATTGTGTTGG
>Ga0066862_10001286_pt1 | contig 10361 bp, 7 predicted proteins | sample ETN02SmetaG_FD_66431 | JGI IMG/M metagenome (GOLD analysis project Ga0066862, IMG submission 66431) | Marine microbial and viral communities from oxygen minimum zone, Eastern Pacific Ocean - ETNP2014F10-02SV255 | ecosystem: Environmental > Aquatic > Marine > Oceanic ... | reverse complement strand
GGCCTTTAGAAGCTGGTGTTGCACAAGATGATGCTGATCATCTTAATGCTGCAAAAGATTTTGTAACTCATTTAATTGATTCTGCTGGTTGTGACGAATATGATGAGGTGTTTGGGGTAATTTGCTCACCAAGTCATATTTCTTTTACTGATAAAACAAATCTTGTTAGTATATTAAGAGGTAAATTAACTGCAATTATGGTTGTTTCAGAACCTTTTGCTGTAGCATTTGCAATTCAAGAATTAATGGGTTCTATTATTGTTGATAGTGGTGCTGGTACTACTGATGTTGCTAGAATTGTTGGGCGATTCCCAGAAGATGAGGATCAATTAACAATTATAGAAGCAGGTGATTGGGTAGATGGACAATTAATGAGTGCAATAGAAAAGAAATATACTGGTGCACAAATCACAAAAGATATGGTTCGTAAATGGAAAGAAAAGAATTCATATGTCGGAGGAAAAGTTAAGGAAGTTTTAGTTGATTTATCTGTTGAAGGTAAAAGTCAAACTGTAGATGTTGGAGATTTAATTGAGACTTCTTGTGATAGTTTAGCACAACACCTTGGATCTGCAATTAAAAAGATTATTTCTGGAGGAGATCCTGAATATCAACCACTATTTAGAAAAAATATTTACTTAGCAGGTGGATCTTCCAAAATTAAAGGTTTAGCAAGCAAAGTAACAGAGTATATTTCTGATATTGGAGATGTTTCTGTTTCTGCAGTTAAAAAACCAGAGCATAAGGTTGCTGAAGGTGCATTAGCATTAGCTGAATCTATGCCTGATGAAGAGTATACTTCAATTGTTTGAGATTTACTATGGGGCATCAAAACCACATAATACCTCATTATGTTCTTGAAACAAATATCTTTACCCCTTTTCCTGTGAATAATGAAATCGTAATTTTTGGAATGGGTTGTTTTTGGGGGGCTGAGCGGCTCTTCTGGGGACTAAAAGGAGTATATACAACTGCAGTTGGATATGCAGGAGGGGATTTAAAAAATCCAACATACGAAGAAGTGTGTACAGGTTCTACAAATCATACAGAAGTAGTATTAGTTAATTATAATCCTGCGGTCATTAAATTTGATTTGTTATTAAAAATATTTTTGGAAAACCATGATCCTACTCAAGGAAATAGGCAAGGAAACGATGTTGGAAGCCAATATAGATCAAGCATTTATACTACAACAAAAAAACAAATGGAGGAATCTATTTCTCAAATAGAAAAGTTTCAACAATCTTTGGAAACAGTTGGGTTTGGAAAGATTACAACTGAAATAAAGGAAGGTGTTGAATTTTTTTACGCTGAGGAATACCACCAACAATACTTAGCAAAAAACCCAAATGGATATTGTGGAATTAAAGGAACGGGAGTAACTTGCTGAAATATTAAATTGTACGGTGGGAGTTGTTAAACTATGGGAAAGGCGTTAATGGGCTTAGGTATTATTTTCTTGATTATCGCGGTTGCCGGAAAAATGGATTATACTGTTTATGAATCCACAGAAGAAATCCCCTTGCCACCTATGGGTTCTGCCACTGGATGGGCTCCCTTGCCTATTCCAGATATTATGGGTGTAGTTGACTTAGAGGTGGCTGCGAGCTGGGAAGGTGATGTCTATTGGTTAGGTGTTGCTTCAATTGAAGAAGCACAAAGATGTGACCCGGATAAAACAACTAAGGTATCTTTGACATGTTCGGGAAATAATGTCGATTTTGTGGCAGGGGGACCACAAACAAGTGGTACAACCATAAATTGGTTTGTTGAATCGGGGGAATGGTATGCTTGTGTGGGGCAGAATAGCGGCACATTAGGCCAGGTAGAGGATCTTTCTGCAAATATTGCTGTTAATGCAAGCTTAAGTTCTTCAGCATTTTTCGCACTAACTGGGATAGGTATAGGATTAGTTGCATTGGGTTTAATTTTGAAAAAACGTTAATTAAGAAGCATTCGGAATTCTTCCACACTTCTTAATTCGGCAAAATAAATACTTTCTATTGCATCGTATAATTCATCATCATTATGTGATTTTAATGTTGTGAGTATTCCACCATATACCTCTCCTGCTGTAACTTCGGTTTCATATGCTTGCTTTAACATTTCAATATAATCTGTGGTGTGCACTATTGCATGAGGGTTTCTTTCTGTAGTGGCTTCTCCGCCTAACTTCACTATGGCTGAACGTACTATGTTAGCATGTCCAATTGATTCGGTAGCCTCAGCAGAAAAATGTCCTGATAATTGTAAGCGTTGAATACCTTGAACATAAGCAGAATAATGTGAATACATCGTTATTGCGCGTAATTCCCATCCTAATGCATTGTTTAATCTTTCAATTATTTCTTTTTCGGGCATCTTATTCTCACATCTCCGAGGAGGAGGGTTTATTTAATCAATTGTAATAAAGTACGGGTAATAAAAAATTGTTTTAAACTATTCAATTCTCCCGAAAAATATGGAGCCTGCAGTTATTGCGATTCTAGGGGCCGCGTTTTCTGTTTGTGTCTATATGGCTTGGAATATTGGAGCCAATGATGTTGCTAATGCTATGGGGACTAGTGTAGGGAGTGGTGCTCTAACTTTAAGGCGTGCAATTATTGTTGCAGCAGTTTTTGAATTCTGTGGGGCTGTTTTCTTTGGAAGTCATGTCACAGATACGATTCGTAAAGGTGTTTTGGATTTTGGCACTGATGGTTTTTCTGAAGAATTAAGTCAGAAATTAATGTATGGTTTTATGGCTGCCCTTCTTGCTGCAGCAATTTGGTTAACCATTGCTACAAGATTTGGGTTACCTGTTTCTACAACACATAGTATTGTGGGAGGAGTAATCGGAATGGGTCTTTTTATTCAACCAGACTCTGTGAATTGGGGCAAGGTTATGGAAATTGTACTTAGTTGGATTGCATCTCCTCTGTTAGGGGGAATTTTAGCATTTGTTTCGTTTTATATAATAAAAATCGTAATTTTTAATCATGAAAGCCCCCTTGAAAGAACCCGTAAAGTTGCACCCATTCTTGCTTTACCTACTTTCTTTGTACTTGGTTTAGCATTACAATTTAAAGGACTAAAAGGATTTTACAAAAATTTGGATTCAAAGGGTTATATCAGCAAAGAAGAGTGGTTGCCCTGTGATCCTAGTACATATGATTGTACAACATTTAATCCGTTTGCAAGTGGCGCTTGGATACCATTAAACAGTTTTTTAGTTGCATTAGCAATTGGTATTTTTGCAAGTACGATTTTATGGTTTGTTCTTAAAAATTTTCAATTTAAAGAAAAAGGATATGAAGGTGTAGAGCGGGTATTCATATGGCTTCAAATTATTACTGCTTGTTATGTTGCATTCGCACATGGTGCTAATGATGTTGCTAATGCCATTGGGCCTATGGCTGCGATCTATGACATTGCTACATCTGCAACAGGGGTCTTGTCCCCTGATAAGGTCGATGTCCCGATTTGGCTTCTTCTAATAGGGGGAGCGGGAATTACTGTAGGTGTTGCAACTTGGGGATACAAAGTAATGGATACTATCGGTAAGAAAATAACTCATATTACTCCTTCAAGAGGTTTTGCTGCTGAATTCGGTGCTGCAACTACTGTACTAATATTTTCTATGCCTTTCTTAGCAGTGCCTATTTCCACAACACATACGCTTGTTGGTGCTGTAGTTGGAGTTGGCCTGGCTGGTGGAGCAGCAGCGGTCGATTTCAGAGTGTTTGGCAAAATAGCTGCGAGTTGGATTGCTAGTTTACCTGTTGCTGGCTTTGGCGCAATATTGTTTTTCATACTCTTTTCTAGTAATCCTACAAATGTAATAATAGTGGTATTACTTTCAATAATTGGAACTATTTTGGTAATGAGAATTCCACTAAAAGAATCTTCTGAATCCGAAGGATCAGAATTAGAACCACATATTGCCCAGAAAAATGTAATTACTTCGGCTCCATTTGAAGCATTTCACGATCATGCCAAAGCTGTAATGAAGACAGTTGAATGTATGAATCAGGCGATTGCTGCGGTTGCCTCTGGTGAAGATGCCGAAGAACATATTTCTGCTACAATTGCTGCAGAGTTAAGGGCTGACGTTATAAAATCAGAAATTCAAGGTCAAATTGGTTCTGGTGTTAGATTTGTAATAGGAAGGGAGACATTTTTGCACATGTTATCCCGTCAAGATAGGATTGCAGATTATGCGCAAAATGTGGCTGAACAATTATCATTTCGGATGCTTTATGAAGATAAGGTCGCTCGTGAAAACCTCAAAAAGATGGCTGCAACTGTTTTAGAGACTGTAATGAGTTATGAAAAAACCGTGGATAATTTGAAAGAATTATCAAATTCAGGATTTAGTAAAAAGGAAAAAGACGCTTTATTAGAAAGTATTAGAGAAGTTAATTTGAAAGAGCATTTGGCTGATGAAATAGAATCCATGGCTGCAGCACATGTGTTTTCAACTGGAGATGATGATGCACTTGCTGCCATGCATATGTATCGAGTATTGCAAAGATTAGATGATGTGGCAAATGCTTGTGAAAAAGCTGCAAATGCATTTTTACCAAGTTTGAATAAATAAATTAGCCTTCAATTAAAGGTGTTTTGGGATCTGATGATGATTCAACTAAATGATTAGCCCAAAGGTACTTTAATTGTTTTTTATTTTTTTTACTCTTCTTGGTGGGTTCCCCTTTCATTAATATGACATTGATTTGTAAGATAATAAAAGAATCGGTTTCCCGTTATTTCTATTATTTTATAAATAATTAAACGGTGAGCAAGTTTCGGTATGCCATGGACCCAATGATGATTGCAGGTATTGTACTATTAGTTTTAGTATTACTTTGGTACGTAATGACATATAATAGATTAATTAAAATGCGAGTTGAAGTTGAACGTTCTTGGTCAAATATTGATGTTCTATTACAACAAAGATATGAAATGATACCTAATTTAGTCAATATGGTAAAAGGATATGCGGCACATGAAAAGGATTTGTTTATGGAATTTGCAAAAGCAAGGCAATCAGCGGCTGGAGCATTAGCACAAGGAGATGTGAAAGGTATCGGTGCTGCTGAAGGAACATTAGCTGGTTTAATGCCTCGATTGAATTTTGTAGCAGAACAATATCCTGAATTAAAAGCCGATACACAATTTCTTAATTTACAAAAAGAATTAGTTTCTATTGAAAACCAAGTTTCTGATAGAAGGGAATTTTATAATTCCTCATGTGGAAATTGGAATGCGGCTATTCATATGATCCCTACTAACATCGTTGCAAACACAATGAGCGCAAAAGACAAAGATATGTTTACTGTAACTGTAGAAGAAGTACGTCAAGCCGTTAAAGTAGAATTTTAGGTGATTTAAATGAGTGGACCGATATATAGTGATGATGGACACTGGATGTGGAATGGAACGGAATGGATTCCCGCAACACAACCCCAAAATGTTGTACCTACACAACAAATTGATCAAACGGCGATAGCAAATGCTGCTACTCAAGTAGGTGTACCGGCACAACAAGTTGCTGCTGTTGCGCCACATTTCGATTTAAATCAAGATGGGCAAATTGATCAAAATGAAATGATGCAGGCTGCACAATCTGTTTCAAACCCAGTAAATGTTCCTGCGCCAAATCAGGCAAGTATGGGAATACCAACGCAAGGGTTTGCCGCAACTCCAAAAAAAGTATTTGATTGGAAGGATAAAAAGGTCTTATTAATTGGAGGAATTGTTACTGTTACCGTAGCAATCGGTGTTTTAGTGTTCTTTTTACTTTCTGGGAATCCTGTCGCAGGAACCTGGGTTAATAATTACGGAAGCCCAGATGAAGCAACTACCACATATAACAAAGATGGGACTATTCAAAGTGAAGACACAACTGGTGCTTTAACTTGGGAAACTGATGGAGATAAGCTTATTCAAATAGTAACGAGTACTTTAGCAGATGGAAATAAAACTACAGTTACACAAACTGCACAATATGAATTAACTAATGACAATAATGTATTGTGGATAAATCTTATTTCAATAGTGGATCAAGATGGAAATAATATGATGATTTGGGTGGACCCATTTACTGGAAATGAGACCGAATTAGAATTTCCCTGCTTTGCTTTATTGAGGGATTCTGCTCAGGAGTTGTTAGACGAGCAGGCTGATTGGGTGAATTTGGGTGAGCCTGTGCCTTCTTACCAAAGTAGTAAACCTAGTTGGTGTTAAATTCCTAATAAGATAATTGATGCTAAAAGCGCCAGAGTTGGAATTATTAGATATTCTAAATCACTTTTTGCTGTAGCAAGTGCAGTTAATTCCGTACCTTTTTCTAACCTAGGTTTGAATCCGGGAGCTTTTTCACCAACGGCTTCTAACAAAGCATTTTGTAACGTTCTATCAATTTGTTCAGATGTTAAGTCTTGATCGTTTCTTGATCTTAATGTGGCTAGCATATAGCAGGGGTCTCCAATTTTTAATCCCCATAATGTCCATCTGTGTCTCTTAATATCCCCCGACATCATTATGTTTGTAAATAGCCCTTTCATTCTCAGGTCGTGTTTACATTCCCATTGAATTAGATGGCTTCCATATTCTTTAGCACTAAATGAATTAGGTAAAACCGCCAATCCTCCTGTTCCATCATGCACTGTAAAATTTGTTCCCCCATTATCAGCCCTCACTTGATGCCAGCTACATTCTTGTCTAGTATTGCCATCTTTATCAGTAACTGTTCTACATTTGTAAACTTCATATTTCCATTTCCATGATGTTAAATCCTCCACTGATTTGGAATGATCCCCATCAACACTTACAGTTGCGGGGTATGACGGTCCAGGTCTAACTTGGCCCACAATTTCAGCACCTCCTATGGCTGCTGAACGTATATTTGATGTGGGTGTATCCATCATTGCTTGTGCTCTTTTCCACATAAATACTGAAACTAAAAGCCAAAGTGTGGAAAGCCCAATTAGAATATAAATAGGCATCATTTCTCCATCTGCCCCCATTGCTAAAATTAGTTGATATGCAAAAAAAGCAAACGCGATTGGTGCTGATAGTGCGTAATTAGAAATTGTAGGGGGCCTTGGAGTTCCAATTTTATTAGGATGTTCAGGGATTAGTTCTTCGGGATTATCGGGATTGTATCTCTTTTCTAAATGCCATGAATCTTGTTGAGGTGCTGGAAAAACCCATGATCTATCATCTATTGTTGGTTTATTTATCGTTGCAGAATTCCAAAATGATTGTAATTCTGTTCCTCCTTGTTCTCTTTGCCAATTAACTTCTGAAGGGCGAAGTTGTGCACGTAACTCTCTCAACTTTTTTTGAAGCTTGGAAGGTGCTGAAAAACCCATAATTAATACTCCAATAGAAATTAAAATTGGAAGTGGTGTTCCTCCATTTGTAACTAATAATGTATATACTCCAAAAATTGCAAGTGCTGCCCCGATTACAAATAAAAGCCAATACATCCAACCAGAAGGTAATGTTCCTCCATACATGCCCCCATCTAATTCGCTCGTTATCTCACTTCCTTCCATGTATACTTCCGAAACTCAAGATGCCCTTGAATATACCCCTATACTAATTGAAAAAAGAGTTAGACTAATTAAGAGTGACAATTACTACATAACGATTATTATGACTGAAAGCAAAGTAAAGCCTACAAGACCTAGTAGAGCAAATATACCGCAAAAAACACAAGGAGGAATTTATGGTACTGCCCCTGTAAAAAATGTTGGATTGAAAATTCAGACTCCTGGTACTACTGATATTGATGCTTTTGCAAAGTTTGCTCAATTAATAATGTATGGAATTGCAATGTTAGCAATTTGGGGTGGAATTATGTCTATTGCTTTTGCAGAAAATGCAACTAATCAAAACTTCTTAATTTTAGGTGTTGGTGGAATTATATCTGCTGGAATGGCAATAGCATTAGTAGAAATGCAACGGAGAAAGGGAGGAGATGGGTTACATTCTGTCCACGACTATCTACTTGGAGTAGGTTTCTTTTTTGCTGCTGTTGGGGTATTATGGGGCACAAGATATTTGATTGGGATTGCAGCTTCTCAAGGAATTGATTGGTTATTAGTCGAGGGCATTCCTTATGCAGACGAAGAATGGTCTCCTTCTGCAAACGGTATTTATGTTCAATTAATTGCTTGTATTGCTCTAATTTTATCTGAATATAAATATCTTAAAAGTTTGAAGGGCTCTACTTCTTTTGGTTGGGCAATAATTTCATTCACCCCCCTTGCCTTAATTGCTGCGGGAGTTGGGCCTTGGCTTTCATGGTCTGGTGATGTTGTATCTTGGGAATTAGGGATCTCGATAGTCAGTATGAGTTTGCTCTCAATGTGGCTTGCTCTAGAATCTAATAATGGGCTTACCTTTTCAATCGTGGCTGTTGTCGCTGGATTAATCCCATTATTATATGAAATATTGAATGAAAATGCCCCTGCTGATGGTGTTGGTGGTGCTCTTTCTTTACTTGTGTTCATAATTATTGGCCAAGGATTTTTAGCTGCTGATGAAAGAGTGAGAAAGGGATTAATGGAATTAACTTCTATATTCTTAATTGCAGAAATTTTAATTGCGATAATCATCACGCGTGAAGGAGATTTAAACTTAATTTTAGGCCCTATCAGGGAATCTATGCTTGGTGATGCTGCAACATATATTAATCTTCAAAGTGTGCTTTGGGTTACTGTATTACTTGCATATTTCCCAGCAGTACATAAACAAAGAATCCCTTGGATGCCAATTGGTTTAGCCGGAAGTATTTGGATCTTAGAACCAGGTGCTAGTCTTGTTGCTTGGGGAATTGCTCTAATTGTATTACCATACATGTTAATTTGGGCAAAAGCAACAAGAAGTTGGGTTGCAAATGCTACATTTATCGCTGCAGCGGGTTCTTTCTTCTTACAGGATACCGTAAATTTTTGGGGGGATGTAAATTTCATAGAAAATGAATTTGTAATCTTAATTGCAGTTGTGTTGATAATTATTGGTGAATTATCTAGGAGTAAAAGTTCCCTTGAAAATTGGGCTCATTTTGTTGGTGTTGGGATTATTGTATTGTCTGATTCAATACTTATTAATGGTGAAGTTCTTGTTTCTTGGTTACTTGTACTATACTTGATTATTAGTTCTTGGAGAATAATGAATAAGGCTTCACTCACCGAGGAAGTTAAGGATAGATTAGAAGGTAGTGCTGCTCTTTTAGTATCTATTGTTTTAACATTAATTCTAACTATAAATGAACGGTTGGTTTTACCATTACCAGAAAATATTGAAACTGCTATTGATGGATTTAATGTAGGATTGGTGGTTTTAGCATTTGCAATTTGGTTAGGTTTCCGTAAATATAAATCTCTTGAGTTTGATATTGGAAATCTTTTCAATTGGTGTATTGATAGTGGTAAGAAAAATGTCCCGGTGTATGATATGCAAAATGGTACTTGGTCAGTTGACACCACTGAACAAAAAGAAAATCATTGGAGTGAAAATGGATGGGGGAAAATAGGGCGTACATCATTGATTGGATCCTTATTACTACTTTCAATTTCAATTAGTGAAGTTATTATGAAATTCACTGGTAATGAAGTTTACTGGGTTTTATTGATGGCTTTGCCCCTAGGTATTTTACTGTGGGAACTTAGTGAGGAAGAGAGTGTGTCTTCTAAAGAAAGGGCTATGGCAAGTTGGATTCTTGTATTTATGGCATTCCCAATTTCAATGGAGTTAAATGATCTTAAATGGAAATATTTTGATATGGTGGATTCAAATGATATTGACCATAAAATTTGGTTGGTTGGTGATGTTTTTCTAAGTAATATTTTGTTTGATTTATTATTGATATTGGGGCCATTATTTGTTACATATCTATTAATTAGAAAAGGAATTAAAATCGAAGGTGAAGAAGCATATAATACAGACAAGTGGGCTTATTTTGGTCTTTTGGCTTTGGCACTCTTAGATACAAGTGGGGGTTTAGGTTTTGTCGTCCTCTACACTATTGTAATTTTTAATGCAATAAAATATCGACATTTTGCGGTATTAGTAATTGCTCCATTTACACTGATTTTAATGGAAGATAACATGGTCAGTGATGGTGATTTTATTACAATGTTATTGAATACGATTGATTTTACTAGTTATGATCTGAAAGAATTAACAATTCTTGATATGCCTAGGTTTTCTTGTTTGATAATTGCATTAACCGCGTCTGCAGTATTAATCAGATCTATGATTGATAGTCAAATGGAAACCCCTCCAATTCGTGAAATGCCAATAGTTGCCGGAAGTGTTTGGTTAGCCATTGGTATGTGGGGAGTGTTGCCAAACGCTGCTTGGTTATT
>Ga0066862_10001282_pt1 | contig 10380 bp, 8 predicted proteins | sample ETN02SmetaG_FD_66431 | JGI IMG/M metagenome (GOLD analysis project Ga0066862, IMG submission 66431) | Marine microbial and viral communities from oxygen minimum zone, Eastern Pacific Ocean - ETNP2014F10-02SV255 | ecosystem: Environmental > Aquatic > Marine > Oceanic ... | reverse complement strand
CATCTAACAACTTAGGATTATTAACAGCTTCGGTGTTAATAAAGATCTTATCTGCACCGTTCATAAAATACTTGTAGGCATCCTCTACACTTCTTATTCCACCCCCTACAGTAATTGGGATGAAAACTTCTTTTACAGTGTCTCTAAGTAGTTCAAATATACCGTCACGACTGTATAGACTTGCGACATTGTCAATGTATACTATTTCATCTGCTCCGTCTTCATAGTATTTTTTTGAGTAGTCTTTTGCTGCCCCTAATTGCCTTAAGCCTTCAAGAGCAAGACCTTTAATTAAATAATTGTTTTTTATATCAAGTCTTGAAATAACTCTCATGATTGAAAGTATATCAATATGATAATATTTATTTAATTATTGTAAATATGCACTAGATTGATAAGGTATCGGCATGAAGATAATTAAGGACATAGACAACTTCTTACTTTCAGAAGATGAAAGATTAGATGATATTTTATCCAGAATGGAAACTGGAGCAGAAGGAATACTTTTAGTTGTTGATTCCAAAAATTCATTGTTGGGGACAATCACAGATGGAGATATCAGAAGAGAACTGATATCTAATGGTTTGAATTCAGCTTCAAATGCAAAAAAAATTATGAATAGCAATCCAGTATTTACTGATTCTCAAAGAGAAGAGGATTGGGCACAGATTTTATTTGAGCAAGATATTGAACACCTACCAGTATGCGATTCAAATAGGAAAGTTCTTAACCTTGTTCGCTACAAGCCAACTAATAGTACTGAGTTAAAAGATAATTCTGTCATTATATTTGCTGGAGGAAAAGGAATAAGGATGGGGGAGAAATACAGCAGCACACCCAAACCTTTAATTGAAATAGAAGGTGTTTCGCTAATAGAGAGAGTTCTCAATAATCTAATCAATGAAGGTTTCCACAATATATCTATTGCTCTTAACCATGAATCTGACCAGATAATAAAGTATCTTGACAATAAGGATTATGATATTGATTTCAACTATATTATTGAAGAGACCCCACAAGGTACTGCTGGGTCGATAACCAATTGCATAGATAGGGACAGTAAAGATTTACCAATCCTTGCATTAAACTCTGATATATTATTTACTACAAATTTAACAAAATTTTTTGACCACCACCTAGAGCTTGTTAATGATGTAACTATAGGTACTGCAAAATATTCTTTACAGGTTCCTTACGGTGTTGTAGAAGATCAAGATATGCTAGATAGGGTTGTAATTCATGAGAAACCTATACACAAGTTCAACGTTTTAGCGGGGATATATTTTATAAATAAGAATATATTGGCAGATATCGAACCAGGAGCTATAGATATGGATCAGCTAATCAACCACTTACAATCAAATCAAGCATCTGTTGGGTATTATGACATAGGATCTAAATGGATAGATGTTGGGAATGAGGATTCTTTAAGGATGGCAGAAAGGCTTGTTAAATCAAAGTTGTTTAACTAACTTGTGCCTTCAGTACCCAACTATCTTTTTCTTTATGCCATAAGTTAGGGTTTCTGAATTTATCAATTGTAGAGAAGAATTCTTTCTCGTTGAGGTTTAAATATTTTAGGAAATCATCTAGAAATTGACTTGGAAATTCATGATCATACTTGTGGACTAAGGCAACTCCCTCTTCCCTTGTTATTTTTTGATTTCTTATTTCTTGTGAGGCATCATATGAAGCTCGTCCAATACCGAATTTGATAAATATCATATAGAAATGCAACCATTCTAGAACATCATCAATGCCTGCGTATTTACTGTAGGTTCCCTGGGTCCTATCTGGATTGGGGCGGAAACCTGTATTTTCTGCAGCATAGTAAAACATTTCTTGAGGATCCCATTTAGTATAATAACTTAGGTAATGGACTTTAGTTCCTAAATTTTCCAACTTTTCTTTTTCGACAGGCCTATACATACTTAGATCTTTCATTTCGACATCATATTCATCAAGAAGTATTTTTACTGGCACTCCTGCAATGGTTGAGTCCAGAAAGGAATCAGTAGTAAAGAAAGATAAATCCATAGTAGGTTTGTAATTATCTTGAATATTATTTCCATATTCTGCTTGATTTTCTCCATAAAATATTAATGGAATACTGTAGAGGAGTGATGCCCTAGGGCCTGTTAGTTTCTGTCCTATTATGAATGGCTGAAAAGGATGTCCAAGGTTTTGAAAAGCCAAAGAGGTCAATTTTTTATGCAACTTTCCATTTGGATGAAAAAGTATGTTGTCAAAACCACCTATGTCAATCCAGGATTTGAAATTTCTCCACCCTATTTCAGTATATTGATGTGGAGCCCAAGTCACAGTTAATGGATTCATCCCCATTTCGTATTTCAGGTAGTGTGCTGTAAAAGCACTGTCTTTGCCTCCAGATCCAGGAACAATGCAATCATATGTACCATCATCTTTTCTGTATTCATTACATAGCACCTCCAACTCTTCTTTTCTTTTATTCCAATCAATTTTTTTCTTTTCATCTTCCCATAGACATGCACTACAAACACCATCTGTAAATTCAATCATTGGTTTAATATCTTCAGTTTTATTTTTAAACTCTACAACACTGCTTGGTCTTTGGTTAGATATGACACATCTTTTACAGAAAAGTATATGGTTATTAGTACCCGACATAGCAAATATGATAATCCACATATAGTCGTAACTGCGAGATTTCAGTTATTATTACCTCATGAGCCAGATTAGTTCAATTATGTTCCACGACCTATATGACAGTGGTGGAGAAAGTAGTCAAGGAGCTATTAATTGGGAAGAGTTTAAAAAGATAGTAGAAACCATAAGAAAAACAAACGTCATTTCATCAGCTGAGGTTCTTAACGAAGATAGTTTAGAAAATTTAGAGGAAAAAATTTTTATAACTTTTGATGATGGGCTCTTACGACAATTCACCCTAGGTCTTGATTGGTTAGAAAAGTTAGATGTTGTTGCATGCTTCTATATTCACACTTCTCCCTTATTAGGAGATTATGATGTACACCAATTATTAAGAACATTCAAAAACTCAGCTATTTTTAAGAATGTTGAAGAATTCAACAAAACTTTTACTGACTACTTACTAACTTCTTATGATATTGAAGAGGTTAAGAGAATTGATGATTCTTTTGATAAAGAAGGTTATTTCAATCAGTTTACTTTTTACTCAGAATCTGATAAGAAACTTAGATTCATAAGGGATCGCTATTTAGTACCAGATGTGTATAAGGAAAAGGCATTTTCATTTATTCAAAGTTATAATGTAGAGCTTAATTCACTTGCAAAAGATACATACATGACAAAGGATACTTTAAAGACTATTACTGAAAGAGGGCATGTAGTAGGTTTACACTCCCACTCACATCCAAGTAACTTAGGTAGTCTCAGTTATCAAGATCAGCTAATAGAGATAAAAACCAATAAAGAAGTAATTGAATCAATAACAGATGTAGTCCCAAAGACCATTTCCTACCCTTCGAATTCATATAATTCAGATACAATTACCCACTTGATAGACCTAGGTATTGGTTCTGGGTTTAGGGCTGACGATATGGTTAATAAAGCACCTTACGAGCTTCCAAGAATTGATGCACGAATATTTTATGAAGAGATAGTATGAAAAAATGCTAGTAGGAATTCTAACAAGTGACCAGAAAAGACATACAGCACTAGCTTCTTACATAACTTATATGGGATATGAAGTATTGCTTGTCCAAGAGGCATCCAAAGAGGAAGATCATCCAGAAGAATTAGCAAAATACTTTACAGAGGTTAAGGAAGTAGAAGAGAGTCTTTTTTCAGAAGACAAATGGAACCTAGGTACATATGCTAGCTTTCTCTTAGAGAAAGGTTTTATCAATAAAATTCCACCAGAGGTAGATGAATTACTAAAGTGCGACGCCATCGTAGTTTTTGGCTCTTCACTTATAAAAGGGGATTTATTCCAGAAGCTAAGTACTAAGAAAGTGATTAATTTGCATATGGGGATATCCCCTGAATATCTTGGCTCTGCTTGTAATTTTTGGGCAATGTATGATGATAACTTGCAATATGTGGGTGGAACTATCCAAACTCTTTCTAAGAAAGTAGATAGTGGAGAAATCTTAAAGTATTCTTATCCTAAAAAAATAACAGAAAATTTCCATCCTGTATTTTTTGCTATGGATGCTGTTAGGTCAACAATAATAGATACAGTGGATGTATTAAGTGATTTAGATTCCTATTTAAATAGAAGTGTTCCCCAGGACCCAAATAGTCTTATTCGTCATAGCAAAATCTCTGATTTTAATGTTGAAGTTATCAACAGCTTTAATCAGAAAACATTTAACTTAGATAATTTAAAATTAAGAACTTATCTTGAGGAAAACAATTGAAAAAAATATTAGTTGGGGTAAAACATAGAGAAGCACTTGAGAATATAAGGTTTATGAATTATTTTCAAGAAAAGAATAACTGGTCTGTTGAGTTTTCACTCGTTTCTTTTTTTAATTTAAGTAAAGAAGAAATTGAGGTAATTTCAAGAGAGGGAATTAAATTCATTTCAGTTGATTGGAAATTACCAATCATTATTGGCGACGGACAAGATTCCAGAGTAACAAAGCTGTATAAAACATTCTTAACATACAATACTTTGAAAAAAAATCTTAAAACAGAATTTGATGCTGTCTTAATTTCTCCGGGGGGACACCTCCTTGATCAACTTATAGCTTTTGCCATTGATAACAATATACCTTCTTATGTGTTACAGAATGGTTTTATTGCTCCAATAGAAAAGAAGGAAAAGAAAAAAATAAGTAGGCACTATTTATATAGGTTTCTATCTATATTTTCTGACTTTTTCTCATCAAGGCTTAAATTGAAAAAATGTAAAGACCATCCTACTCACCTTGCCTTTGGAGAAGAATATTCAGAATATTTAAATAGCATCCTTGAATCAAGTAGGAAGTCTATAAGTGTTGGTTGTCCAAGATTTTTTGAGTCAAATAGAGAAAGCAAACATAAAATAGAACAACCTTATAAGGTGTTATACCTGAGCTCAAGTGCATTATATGAGAATGAATCTGAACTACATGAAACGATAAAGCTTCAAGTAAATGAAATAGTAAGAAAGATTGATAGTGAAATTATAGAATTACACCTAAGGCCGCATCCGAGAGATAATTTTAATTGGGACAATGACCCCTTAAGCAATAAAATTAAAATTCTTGATAATTCAGGACCTGTACTCGGACAAATTAAAGATTACGACTTTGTAATTGCTGAACGCTCAACAGCTGTTTTACAAGCAATACTTTTAGGGAAGGTTGGTTTCTGGATTACTATAGGTGATGAAAGAAAGTATGAATATGACTTCATATGTCATGAAACTGTTGACACAATGTTGAAAGATATCATCAATTCAGATGGAGACAAAGATAATTATTTTAATTTGAATAGCAATCAAAGAAAGATAGCCAAAACCTTAATAGAGGCTACAGGGGAAGAGGCCACATATAAAATCTTAACCTCAATAATTGGATCAGTTAGAGCTCCAACCCATGGAATAAGTTTTACTGAATATCTTGAGTTAGTAAAAAATAATTCGGATGGTTAATAAATACTATTCATTAACAGTTTTTATAATGTTATAGTGGCCTAAGAGGTGTCATTGTTAAAAATAAATGAAGAGATTCAGATTTCAGACAAGAGTGAACCATTTGTAATAGCCGAAGCGGGCATCAACCACGATGGAGACTTCGATAAAGCAATTCAATTAGTTGATGTAGCTTTTGATTCTGGAGCCTCTGCTATAAAATTCCAAACACATATAACAGATATGGAAATGATTCCGACAGATATGAAGCCGGGAAACATAAGCCAAGAGTCTCTGTGGGATATTATTGATCGTTGCGTTCTTTCCTCTGACCAAGAAAAAGAGTTATTTAACTACTGTAAAGATAAAGGAATTCTTTTCTTTTCGACACCCTTTAGCCGTGAAGGAGCAGACAGGCTTAATGAATTAGGTGTTGAATTATTCAAGATAGGTTCAGGAGAATGTAATAATCTCCCTCTATTAAAACATGTAGCCCAGTTCCAAAAGCCTATGGTTCTGTCAACGGGCATGAATGATATTAAATCAGTGAAAACCTCTGTTGAGACAATATTAAATGAAGGTTGCCAACTTGCAGTATTGCATTGCACAAGTATTTATCCCGCTCCTCCGTCAACAATGAGGCTCGGAGCCATTAAGCACTTAAAAGACACCTTTCCGGATCTAGAGATTGGTTTATCAGACCACTCTCTAGGAGTTTCAGTTGCAATAGGTGCAGTAGCGATGGGAGCAAACATTCTTGAAAAACATTTCACTGTATCAAGAGAATGGTCAGGCCCGGACAATCCATTTTCGATAGAACCTCATGAGCTAGAAAACCTTGTTCGTTCCTCGAAGGAAGTCTGGCAAGCAAGAGGTGGAAAAAAAGATATTCTATCTGATGAGCAACCAGTTATAGACTTTGCTTATGCTTGTGTGGTAACAATTAGTAATGTAAGTCAAGGAGAAAAATTTACTATGGACAATCTATGGGTAAAACGACCTGGTACAGGATCCATTTTAGCAAAGGAATTTGAAAACATATTAGGCAAGGAAGCGACAGAAGATATACCAAAAGACACTCAATTGAGTAAAGCAATGTTTAAATAGATATATTTTATGGATAAAAAAATTCAAGATACTATTGACTTCTTAGCCACCCAAAGAGAAGAGTTGATAACTAATAAAGATTTTCAAAATCAAAAAGATAAAGTAATTGAAACTTTTCAAGACAAGAAGGTCCTTGTCGTAGGTGGGGCTGGTTCTATAGGCTCTTCCTTCATATACGAAATTTCAAAACTTAACACAAAATCAATTCATATTATTGATCCAAATGAAAACGGGTTAACTAATTTAGTTAGGAATCTTAGGAGTAAAAATGACAAGGAATCTTATATTGATCTCATAACATCCCCTCTTGACTTTGGTTCAAAAGTTACCGAACAATTTATAAAGGAAAATGGGCCATATGATACAGTTTTTAACTTTGCAGCAATAAAACATGTTAGGTCCGAAAAAGATATATATTCAATTATTCAAATGTTTGATACGAATGTAATAAAACAATCAAATTTTATTGAATTCCTACTAGAAAATAAACTAACCGAAAGGTATTTTGCAGTTTCTACTGATAAAGCAGCTAATCCGGTTAGTTTAATGGGGGCGTCCAAAAAAATTATGGAACTAGTCTTACAGCATAAACACCTTGAAAAAACTAATTTATTTCAAACCTCCACTACACGATTTGCAAATGTGGCATTTTCAAAAGGTAGCCTTCTAGAGTCTTACCCTATTAGATTTGAAAGGAGAGAACCACTCCCTGTACCCAAAGATATAACTAGATATTTTCTTTCTCATGAAGAATCAGCACAGATTTGTATTCTTGCTTCATTAGGGATAAGTAATGGAGACATACTTGTACCTAAGACTGGAGATGGTCTTAAGCTATACCCAATTCTTGAAGTTGCAAAAAATTTTATTCAATCAAAAGGCTTAGAGCCAATTCTTGTAGACAGTAAAGAGGAGGCGTACAAGGCAATTCGAAAAGAGAAATTAGTAGAGTACCCTATAGTTTTAACAGAATCTGATACATCAGGAGAGAAAAAGTTTGAAGAATTTATTGGAGTAAACGAAAAGACAGTTGATTCAGAGTATATGAATTTTGATGTGGTCCAACATTCTGATTTTAATGTCAATCATTTAAAGTCTTTTATCGATGGATTTAATTCAATGTTTCAGGGAGGTCATTTTTTAAATAGAAAAGAGCTTATAGAAGACGTAAGAGGACTTGTTGATTCGTTTAATCATGTTGATACAGGGGTTAATTTAGATAATAGGATGTAATAATTGAGAACAGTTGCAGTATTTACAGGGAATAGAGCTGAATTTGGGTTACAAGTTCCTCTATTGGTTGAATTAAAGAAAAGTAAAGAATTCAACCTTGTATTAATTGTTGCAGCAAGCCATGTAGATCCAGAGTTTGGGTTAACCGTTCAGGAAATAAAAAAGAATGGTTTTGAAATTAACTATGAGATTGACTTTAAACACGAATCTGATGATATTTCTCAGAATCCTAAAACTATTGCAGAGGGTGTTTCTCTTATCTCCGAGGTATTAAAAGAAATTAGTCCCGATTTATTTATTGTGTACGCAGACAGATATGAAGGTTTTGCAGCTGTTATAGCATCTACACAAATGGGAATCCTTACTGCACATATTGAAGGTGGTGATATAACTGAAGGAGGTACATTCGATGATTCAGTCAGGCACGCAATGACTAAGTTATCCCACATTCATTTCACTACTAATCAATTAGCTTCATCAAGAATTGAACAGCTTGGTGAAAATCCAGACTATATATTTGAAGTTGGTTTGCCAGCTGTTGATTTAATATCAAAATGTGATTTTACAGAAAAAGAAGAAATTATGGCTAAATATAACTTAAACAAAAATGAGAATCTTATTATCTTTACTCAACATCCAGTTCCTATTGATAGGGAGTCTATAAATGAGGAATTTATCCAAATAGAAAACTCGCTAGCCGGACTTTCAGACACCAGGGTAATTTGCACTTTCCCAAATAGTGATGTAGGAGGAAAAGAAATTATTAAAAACTTAAAATCTTGGGAGAAAAAATATAACCATATAGATCTATATAAATCTTTGGGGAGGAGAGATTTTCACGGGCTACTAAATTTAAACAATTCATCTTCAATGAAAGTTTGTTACTTAGGTAACTCATCAGCAGGAATAAAAGAAACCCCCGCTCTAAAATGTCCAGCAATAATTATTGGAGATAGACAAAAAGGGAGACTACATTCAACCAATGTGCTATTTGTAAAGGCATCTAATAAATCAATAAGTCAAGCAATAGAAAAAGTTTTTAACGACTTAGAATTTATTGATTCCTATAAGAATTGTTCGAACCCTTATGGCTCCGGAGATATGGGTAACAAAACTATCAAAATATTAAGCACTTTAGCTTTAGATAATGATATGCTCACAAAAAAGTTTATTGATTTGAATTTATAATGAGAACTGGAGAATTCTTTGAATTAACCTCCAACATTTATATAATAAAGCAACAAAAATTACTATTGACAAAAGATTATATAGCAAAGTCTGTTCCCAAAAAATAAAATAAATTATTATTATTAATATAAGAAAAGCTATATTGAGAATATTTTTTTTCATATGAAAGTTAAAATTATGTGCAAAAAGAAGTATTAGGATAAACCAAAAAATACATGAAAATAACATAGATAGAGCTGCTCCTAAAATATCATATCTTGGAATCAAAAGAACATTTAATGCTGCATTTATAACAGATGCAAATAAAATTCCTTTGACGCTTAAATCCTTACGTTCTTTTACATCGAATATAACAGTTGTTAATGATGCACAAGACCCGAAAGCAAGCCCTAAGGCAAGTACAGGAACAATGTAAGCTGCAGACGAGTATGATTCAGGGAGAAGAATTCCCACAGCAATAGATGATATGTAGGTTCCACACGCAGCAAGCATGAATGTTAGGTATATTAAATCTTGGATATTTTCAAAATATCTATTACTCAAGTTTTTCTTTGAAAACAGTATGGGACCAAGTGCAATCATGAAACTACCTGTAATGACTCCTAGGACATCGACATATCTATAGATTGCATCATATAAGCCAACATCGTATTCACTCATAAAATATTTTATGAAGTATCTATCCTGCCAATTAATAAATGTTGAGAAGAATATAAACAAAAAAGCATAGTTTGAATATGATGTTATATTTTTTGTGTCCAACTCTAAAATAGTTTCTTTTTCCTTCGTATTTTTTTTGATATAAATATACATGAGAAGATTTGCAATAGTTAGAATCAATATTTGGCCAAGAAAGTATCCAGATACTATCATTCTGTCATTGAAATCTCTGAAGTATATAACTAAATAAATTGCTCCGACCTGTATAAGAGGAGTAGCTAATGCTACAGATTGCGTATATTTTAGTACTTCCTTACTTTTCCTAGAAGCCCTCAAGATGGCATAAAGGTATCTTTGGTGAGATAACAAAAGGCTTCCAATAAGTGCGAATCGCAGTGGAAGTCCATACGGTAAATCAAAAAAAGTAACCACTTTTAATCTGAAAGCGATTTCAATAATTAATAAACCAAGGAAGAAAAGAAAAAATGTTTTGGCAAGGTAAGACCAAGAGTACTTATTAGCATCTTTTTTACTAAGTCTCGAAAAATACCTTTCAACAGATGAATCTTTTCCTTGTGAGAACAAACCTGTCAATAAAGATTGTATTGCAA
>Ga0066862_10001281_pt1 | contig 10380 bp, 8 predicted proteins | sample ETN02SmetaG_FD_66431 | JGI IMG/M metagenome (GOLD analysis project Ga0066862, IMG submission 66431) | Marine microbial and viral communities from oxygen minimum zone, Eastern Pacific Ocean - ETNP2014F10-02SV255 | ecosystem: Environmental > Aquatic > Marine > Oceanic ... | reverse complement strand
TGCTCGAGTTACTGGGGAAGCCGTATGTAGGTGCGGATGTTTATGGTTCCGCTATCTGCATGGACAAGGACGTGACGAAACGTTTGCTACAGCATCATAGTATTCCAGTTTCGAAATACAAACTGTTACGTAATCCGGATGAGTTGTCTTTTGAAGACGCAGTAAAGGAATTAGGAAGTAAATTATTTGTTAAGCCCTGCCGCGAAGGCTCATCACTCGGTGTTTCAAAGGTCAGAAATGCGGGAGAATACCGGGCAGCACTGCAGCAAGCATTTTCCGCAGACCGGAAGGTTTTGGTTGAAGAAGCAATTTCCGGGCGTGAAATAGAATGTTCTGTGCTTGGCAATGATTTCCCCGATTCAGCATCGGTTTTAGGTGAAATAGTGCCTCTGCGTGAGTTCTATTCTTATGAAGCGAAGTATGTGGACCATGATGGGGCAGAACTATTAATTCCAGCGGAAATTGATCCGCAAATATCTCATAAAATCCGTAAAGCTGCTACTGACGCTTTTCTTATAACTGAGTGCAGGGGTATGGCCAGAGTTGATTTCTTCCTGCGAGATGACAATACTTTCATTCTTAACGAAATAAATACCTTGCCGGGCTTCACTACAATCAGTATGTTCCCTAAACTTTGGGAAGCATCAGGTCTGTCATATGACGAACTACTGGACCGTTTGATTGAACTGGCATTAGAGTAACTGTTTCTTAAAGACGTTAGCCGTTTAACAGGTATATACTTTTATTTTGACTTTGATAAAAATAGCTTAGAGTTTTTTCAACTGAACTCAGTTCTCCGCGCTCTCCAATCCTTTCTACTTATTAATAATCAAGTTTGTAATTCGTTTTGGCTATTTCCATCAGAAAATTACTGCCAATAGATGGTCTAAATATATGCAAATTTTGATACTGAAATTCTCTTCCTTAAGAAGCGGTTAATTCTTTGACAAGACTTCGCAAAAGCTTTTTCCCATTTCTCCACTCGAGTCATTACGCGAAATCCATTTTTGACAATCTCACTGACAATTTCACATTAGAACTTAAATATAAATAATGTTCACCGTCTGCGCTTTCTAGAGACAACTTTTATAATTTCTTCAATTAGTTCAAACAATTTAAAATTGAACAATCAATATTTTTTAAATTCAAAAGTCATTACAATTAAAACGATCCTGAATTTAAAATTTTGCAAGCCTTGAAAACGGGACATATTTGATGCATAGTGAGCTTTATGATGATAAACTTATATATTACATATATTTGTTTTTGACCTTTCAGATAATTTCTGGAATATTGTTTTTTTAAATATGGTTTTTTCGAAATGCGGCTCCACAAAAATCCCCCGCTGAACATTGTTCTCTACGAACCTCAAATCCCTCCAAACACAGGCAACATTGCTCGCTTATGCGCTGCTACAAGGTGTCATTTGATTTTGCTTGGGAAACTGGGGTTTGATTTAAGCGACAAGCAACTTAAGCGCGCTGGTCTGGATTATTGGCAATGGGTGAGCTGGGAGCATTTCTCTGATGCAGAAGCTTTTCTTACTACTCTTTCTTCGAAAAATTTTTATTTTCTTTCTGTACATAATGAACGTCCCTACACAAAAATTAATCCCCAGGAAGGTGATTATTTGTTTTTTGGGAAAGAAACATTCGGACTACCTAAAGAATGGATGGAACGTTTTTCGGAGTGTTGTTTTACTTTGCCGATGTGGGAGCCAGGAGTGAGGAGTTTAAATCTTGGTTCGTCGGTGGCGGTTGTGCTGTACGATGGATTAAGACAATTAGGAAAGTTTTAAATTGCGAATGTAGCTATGCATATTTTAGTAATGAAGGGTAAAAATTAATCGAAAAATTGTTTAATTATTACCCATGGAGGTACAATCCTGCTAAGATAAATATAAAAATATTAACCTGAATGATAGAAGATAAAATGGAAGAGCAATTTGGTGTTATGGTTTGTGGACACGGAAGCCGTGACGAAGATGCAGTATCTGAATTCCAGGCTGTTGCTCATGGAATCAAGGAGCGTCTTCCTCAATATGAAACAGATTGGGGTTTTTTAGAATTTGCGACACCTGTGATTCGTAACGGGCTTGATGCTTTGCGTGAGAAAGGCATCAGGAAAGTACTCGCTGTTCCCGGGATGCTATTTGCGGCAGGTCATGCAAAAAACGACATTCCTTCCGTTCTTAATGCTTATCAGATGCAAAATCCAGGTGTGTCGATTTCTTATGGTCGTGAACTTGGTATTGATCTAAAACTGATTCGCGCGGCGGGTGATCGTGTTGAAACTGCTCTCCAAAAAGCTGGGGATCGGATTCCACGTGAAAAAACCTTGCTAGTTGTTGTTGGACGTGGAGCTTCTGATCCCGACGCAAATTCAAATGTTTCAAAAGTAACTAGAATGCTCTGGGAAGGTCTTGGACTGGGATGGGCGGAAACGGCATATTCGGGAGTAACTTTCCCACTGGTTGAGCCGGGACTTGAGCATGCAACAAGACTCGGATACGAGAGAATAATTGTGTTTCCTTATTTTTTATTCACTGGTGTGCTAGTCAAAAGGATTTTCCACTATACTGATAAGGTTGCGGCAAAACACCCGGAAATTGAATTCGTTAAAGCTCCATATCTGAATGATCATCCGTTAGTTTTGGATACCTTTGCGGAGCGTGTGGAAGAAATTAGAAATGGTGAAAACAACATGAACTGCCAGTTGTGTAAATACCGTGAACAGTCTTTAGGTTTTGAAAATGAAGTTGGTCTGCGTCAGGAAAGTCACCACCATCACGTTGAAGGTATTGGGACCGGTAACTCCAGTGTCACCGTCGATATCAAGAAAGCAGCAAGTTCTGTTAGCGTTGGGAATGCAGATTCACATGAACATGCGCACGAACTTAACCATGACCACGGGCACAATCACGGTCATGATCACCACCACCATCCCTATCCCCACGCGGATCATCCTTTGGGACCAAATACTTTGGAAGAAAACCCAGGGAAGTCTGGTCCAGAATGACCGTGGCTTATCTTTGCGATCCAGAAGCAATTTATCAACAGTCATTCGCAACCATCCGCAGGGAAACTGATTTGTCAAAACATCCGGAGGACATTGCTGACATAGTTGTTCGTTTGATCCATGCATGTGGGATGACAGATATTGTCGAGGATATTTTTTATTCTCCGGATGTCGCCAGTTCAGCGAAAGAAGCCTTAAAAAGAGGAGCTCCTATTTTATGTGATGCTAGGATGGTTGCAGAAGGAATAATCAGCTCACTTCTGCCTGCACATAACGAAGTTTTATGCTGGAATAAGCATCCGGAATGTATACAACTCGCTAATAAAATGGGTACAACTCTTTCAGCGGCCGCCGTCGAATTTTGGCGCCCCCAACTCGCTGGAGCAGTGGTAGCGGTAGGTAATGCACCCACGACATTATTTCGTTTATTGGAACTTCTTGCACAAGGGGAGGAGCCCCCGGCCGTCATCTTTGGTTTTCCAGTTGGTTTTGTCGGCGCGCTGGAATCTAAAGAATTGCTTGTAAATCAATGCAGAAAAAGAGTGCCTTTTATGACCCTTTCCAAACGACGTGGAGGTAGCGCAATGGCAGCTGCAGCTGTTAACGCTGTTGCAAAAAATACATGAGTTTGAGGGCAATTAAAGCTATTGATTAACTTAGATAAACACGGATAAATTATTTTAATAGAAATTTGGTTTTATCAATGCAAATTCTAGGCTTAGTCTAGGACAAAGTTTTATCTATTATCATTCCTTCTAATCCGTTTCTAAGAAAAAATTAATAAAACTATAAACCGCGCAAGTCCGTGGCAAAAAATAATTATTTATAGTAAAAATGCCTGATATAACAAAAAAATGGCTTTACGTTATTGGAATTGGAGAGGACGGGTGGGATGATTTATCAGCCGATTCCAGAGAGTTGTTATACAAATCGGAAATAGTGATTGGTGGAGAGCGTCATCTGAAAATGATTCCAGGTGATTGGGAAGGGGAGCGAATAATTTGGGCGTCTCCGATTCGTGAGGCCGTTACTAAAATTTTGGATTGGCGTCCCTCTGAACTAGGTAGCGGGAAAAAAGTTGCAGTGATGGCGAGTGGGGATCCGTTGTGTTACGGGATCGCGGCTAAACTTTTACGGCATTTACCGATTGAGGAAATCTGGATCAAACCCGCTTTGAGCACATTTTCGCTTATTTGTTCGCGTGTGGGTTGGTCACTTCCTGATATTGAGACCTTGACGATTCATGGCCGACCATTGGAAATGCTGCATACGTTTGTGCAGCCAGGTGCAAAATTACTTGTGCTTAACCAAGATGAGGGGAGCCCAAAACAAGCGGCGGAACTTCTTGCTGCAAGAGGTTTCGGCAAGAGTCAAATCACGGTTCTGGAACATTTGGGTGGTAGTAAAGAACGACAGTTTTCCGGGCAAGCTGATTCTTGGAACCATCCGCACGGTGCCGCGCTTAATGCGATGGCTATAGAGTGTATTGCAGGCACAAGAGCAAACGTTCTCGCTAGAATTCCGGGACTTCCAGATGATGCTTTTTTGCACGACGGTCAACTTACCAAACGTGAAATCAGGGCCGCAACTCTTTCACGCTTGATGCCGGTTGTTGATCAAGTTTTGTGGGATGTCGGTGCGGGATGCGGTTCGGTAGCGATTGAGTGGATGCGCTGTAATCCGCGCTGTAAAGCAGTGGCAATTGAAAAATCGGAGTCTCGTCTGAAAATGATTCAACAAAATGCTTTTCAATTGGGCGTGCCAATGCTAGACATTGTACCCGGAAATGCACCTGAGGTTTTGGTGGATCTGCCTGCACCGGACGCGATTTTTATTGGTGGAGGGCTCTCTGGTGGAAACATGCTAGAAACGTGCTGGAATGCGCTCAATCCGGGTGGTAGATTAGTCGCTAATGCAGTTACTCTCGAAGGCGAACAAAAATTGGTGCAGTGGCAGAAAGTCAATGCAGAAAAGAATGGTGCCAGTGGAGATTTGGCTCGTTTGGCTGTTTCGCATGTGGAAACAATTGGTAAATTTCAAAGCTGGAAAGAGGTGCGATCTGTGACACAACTTACTGTTATTAAATGTTATTAATTGTTGACCATAGTCTAAAATTTCACTTTCAGTTGAACACTAAAATCTAAGACTGGATTGGGGTTATCGAATTCATGTCCTTGATTATTAGAAATAATTTTGGAGTCAGAACTGGTAGAATCGATGAAAGTAATCCATGAATCATTACTGCTAGCATACTTGTATTTTTTAAAGACCGACAAAGGTTTACATATTAATTTCAATTTAAAAAACGAGTCGATGTTTTAAAGCGTTTGAATCTTTAATATATGTCCTTCCTGTGTTGAAAAAAAAACAAGGCATCCTTTACGGAATCGGTGTAGGTCCGGGTGATCCTGAATTGTTAACTCTTAAAGCACTGCGTTTGATCAACGAATGTGACATTGTAGCTTATCCTGCACCGGAAGTCGGTGATGGATTGGCGCTTGAAATTGTACGTCCATTATTGAAAAAGGTGACCGAATATCTCCCACTTCGGCTACCGATTGCGATATCTCCGTTCCCTGCTCAAAGAGCTTATGATCAAGCAGCGTTGTTGTTGAAAGATCAATTGGAGGCAGGGAAAAAAGTTGCTGTAATTTGTGAAGGTGATCCGTTCTTTTACGGTTCATTTATGTATTTATTTGAGCGCCTTTCACAACGTTTCATGACAGAAATTATTCCCGGGGTTTCTTCACCAATGGCCGGCGCTGCTGTATTAAAAAAACCGATGGTTTCCCGTAATGAAGTTTTAACAATTGTCCCCGGACCCTTGGAGGAGTCAGATATGGAGCAGCGTCTGTTAAATACAGATGCTGCTGTAATAATGAAAGTTGGACGGCATCTGCCTAAAATCCGTAGGGTGTTGAGGCACCTGAGACTTGAGCACTGTTCACATTATGTGGAACACGCCACGATGCCCAATCAGCAAATAATCCCATTTGCAAATATAGAAGCCCAAAATGTACCCTATTTTTCAATGATATTCGTGCGAAAAATTAAAAATCAAATCATCTCCGGGGTAGAATGAGTCGGCGGATTGTGGTCCTTTATCTGGGAAAAAGTGCCTTAACGCTTGCACAGAAAATAGCAAAACACTTAAACGCTCAATTGCACGCAAAAGCAGAACGCACATTATCGGATGATTCCCTGTTACCGGAGAATAATCAGTCAAAAGATAGGATACTGCTGGATGAAAAAGTAAATCACGAGGTTGATTTTATTTTTACTAATGCAATGGAACATCTTGCTATTTTATTTAGTGAGGGAACAGCAATTATTGGTGTTTGTGCTTCAGGTATACTGATTCGCGGGGTTGCGCGTTGCCTGGAAAACAAGCTAAATGAACCTCCTTTAGTAGCGGTGGCGGAGGACGGAACCTCGGTTGTTCCTTTGCTGGGCGGACATCGCGGAGCAAATGCATTGGCCAGAAACATTGGAGAATTAATTGGTGTTTCACCGGCCATAACCACTGCGGGAGATTTGAGATTTGGCATTGCATTGGACGAACCACCGCAAGGTTTTGTGCTTGCCAATCCTGAGGACGTTAAGTTGTTTACTGCAAAACTTTTGGCAGGAGAATCAGTAATGCTTTCTCAGGGAGCTAAACCCATTACTCAGAGTTTGGCAAAGGTAGAAAAAACTGTAGGATCAGATTACATAGCGGGGATTTACAAATGGTTGGAGGAAAGCCATCTGTCTTTTGCAGAAAATGCAAAGTTACGAATTACAGTGAGTCCAGATCCAATTTCTGGAAATGCCAAACATTTGGTTTATAATCCGGTTTCCGAAAAACCTGCAAATAATGTTGTAGTAGGAGTAGGCTGTGAACGAGGTACAGAGTCGGAAGAGTTGATCAAACTTGTCCTTAAAGCATTGGTTAAAAATGACATTGCTCCGGAAAGAGTCGCACTTGTGGTTTCGCTTGATCTCAAATCAGATGAACCTGCAGTTCATGCATTAGCAGCATATTTTACTGAAATATCAGGTTCAGAATGTCCAGTACGTTTTTTTGATGCGGCGACTTTGGAAACGCAAGCCTCGAACCTTCTAAATCCTTCGGAAATCGTTTTTCGGGAAGTTGGTTGTCACGGAGTAGCCGAAGGAGCGGCTCTGGCGGCAGTTGTGGCTTCTGCGAGTTCTACTTCAAACAGAAAATTGTTGGTACCGAAAATAAAGTCTGCCAAAGCAACTTGTGCTGTTGCAGAATTGGAAGATTTAACTGATCCAAAAAAAATAGGACGTGCGCGCGGCACTTTATTTGTCGTTGGAATTGGTCCAGGTGCTCCTGAATGGAGAATTCCGGAAACTGAAAAAATGCTTCGGAAGGCAACTGATTGGGTTGGATATGGACTATATCTGGACTTGATCTCAGATTTGTACAACGGCCAAAAATTACATTACTTTGATTTGGGAGAGGAAGAACTGCGGGTTCAGCATTCCTTGGAATTAGCAGCACAAGGCAAAACGGTAGCTTTGATTTCATCAGGAGATCCTGGAATTTATGCTATGTCATCATTGGTTTTTGAAATGCTAGAAATCGGAAATTCTGCTTCCTCCGCAAAGAACTATGCCAAGGAGGATACCGTCGCCGAATGGCAAAGGATTCATGTTGAGGTTTCTCCCGGGATTTCTGCTTTACAGGCAGCTAGCGCTCGGGTTGGTGCTCCGCTAGGACACGATTTCTGCACAATATCGCTCTCAGATTTACTCACATCGTGGGAAACGATTGAACGCCGAATCCACGCTGCTGCAGAAGGAGATTTTGTTATTGCTTTTTATAATCCGGTTTCACGCCGGCGAACTACGCAATTGCTAAAGGCAAAGAAGATTTTGTTAAAACATCGACTTGTGGAAACGCCCGTTATTATTGCCCGGAACCTTGGTCGTGAGGAAGAAAAAATTCAGGTTGTTTCGTTGGAAAATCTGGATCCTGCACAGGTTGATATGCTGACCGTCGTATTGGTTGGATCGAGTCAATCTCGTAGTCTACAATTTCCAAATGGAGTGGTCAAGGTATACACTCCACGTGGATATGACAAAAACAGAGAAAATTGAGAAACTTTTCCAGTTGTTGAAAAAATTAATTACATCCCTCTTTTGATTTTTGAATATGTTTAAATCGTTAATTGATCTTCTACTCCAAATTTATTCCGTTGATCTACAATGAATCATGTCGAACACCTTTTTGACTCAGGTACATTGCTGGGTGAGTGTCCTGTTTGGGATGTGAGAGAAAGTGTACTTTACTGGATTGATATAGACGGGCAGAAAATGCACCGTTATGATCTCTCTTCAGATAATAATATTACAAGGAATTTGTCTGGCAAAATAGGTTCTTTTGCTCTTCGAGAGCAAGGCGGTTTTTTGCTAGCTATGGAGGATGGGTTTTACAATTATGATTTTACAAACGAAATTCTAGAATTCAGAGGTTGTGATCCAGAACCTGGAAAAAAAGAAAATAGACTAAACGATGGACGCTGTGATCCAGGAGGGCGTTTCTGGGTGGGAAGCATGAACGACTTGAATCGGTTACAGGGACAATTTGATGGAAACTTGTACTGTTATCATCCGAATGGAGAATGTGTTTCACATAATTTGCCTGTTGGTGTTGCCAACGGCCTGGCTTTTAGCCCGGATGCGAGTTATATGTATTTTGCTGACACCATGAGGGAAATAGTGTGGCGGTTTGAATATGATGTAAAGCAGGGCAAAATTTGGAATCAACAAGTATTTCTTGATCTAAAAAACATGCCAGGTAAACCTGATGGGGCGTGTATTGATGCTGAAGGTTGTTATTGGTTAGCTCATGTTTACGGTGGAAAAGTGGTGCGATACACTCCCGAAGGTAAGCTGGACAGGGAAATTAAGCTTCCAACAGAAAAGCCAAGCATGTGTGCCTTTGGAGGGACAAGATTGGACACACTTTTCATAACAGCAATTTCCACCAATCCTGATTCTAAAAGTGGTGCTGATAAATACAAAGGAGGACTTTTTGCTGTCAATCCCGGAGTTGTTGGTATTCCGGAACCCCGTTTTTCAGCATGAAATTTGAAATCAAACATTTTCAAGAATTAATCTTGTCAGTATCCCAGGAATTTTTTAGCTAATAATCAAATATTAAATGTTAAATGATTGTTCTTTAGATGAAGATACTAATCAAAGTATGAAGACTTTTACCTTGTTGAATTATAGTTCAGGAAATAAATGACAGTACACTTTATTGGAGCAGGGCCGGGGGCACCCGATTTGATCACCATTCGTGGACGTGACTTAATCGCAAAATGTCAGGTTTGCCTTTACGCTGGTTCTTTGGTACCCAAGGAAGTAGTGGATTTCGCACCAAATGGGGCATTGGTACTTGACACGGCACCAATGAATCTGGAGGAAATAATCGCAGAAATACAATCTGCGCATGACACAGGGAAAGATGTAGCGCGTGTACATTCTGGGGACCCTTCAATTTACGGTGCGATTGCGGAACAAATGAGGAGGCTAGATGATCTCGGAATATCTTATGATGTTACTCCAGGAGTTTCGGCATATACCGCTGCTGCTGCGGAATTAAAACAGGAATTGACTTTGCCCGAGATCAGTCAGACTATAATTGCGACTCGCACTTCCATGCATGCTTCCCCCATGCCGGCAGGTGAAGAACTCGCAAAACTGGCAGCGATTGGTTCAACTCTGGCTATTCATTTATCTGTAAGAAATCTAAAGTTTGTTCAGGATGAACTGATTCCGCATTACGGTGAGGATTGTCCTGTCGTGGTAGCTTATCGAGTGACTTGGCCCGATCAACAGTTTATTCACGGTACACTGGTTGACATACGTGAAAAAGTTCGAAAATCTAAAATCAGCCGAACAGCTTTAATTATGGTCGGCAGAGTTTTTAATGAACATAATTTCCGTGACAGTGCTCTGTACGACCCAAAGCATGTGCATATTTTGAGACCAAAAAAGAAATCAAAAAAATTATAATGTGAAATGCTGGTGTTCACTTTTAGGTGTAAAGAGGTTTCCATTCTACAAACTTGATTGAATAACTCCCGCTCAAAACAGCTTTTTCAAACTTCTATCCAAATTATAAACAGTAAATCAATGATTCCACGTCTAAATCATTTCTTTGAATTGTTACCAGAAAGGCTGGTTCCTTGGCGTTGGTGGGTATTGCTATTGTATGTGATTCTGATGTCATTTCTAGCTGCAGGGATTCCTCGATTTGCCTTTACATGGGCGAACGATGATATGTTTGGAAAAGATGATCCTGTTCAAATTTCTTTGGACAGGATTAAGGACCTCTTCGGAGGT
>Ga0066862_10001279_pt1 | contig 10386 bp, 9 predicted proteins | sample ETN02SmetaG_FD_66431 | JGI IMG/M metagenome (GOLD analysis project Ga0066862, IMG submission 66431) | Marine microbial and viral communities from oxygen minimum zone, Eastern Pacific Ocean - ETNP2014F10-02SV255 | ecosystem: Environmental > Aquatic > Marine > Oceanic ... | reverse complement strand
CTGTCGTGGCCGCGACGAGCTGGTCTTGAAGATGCATTTCTCTCTTTAACACCTGACTTGCTTGAAGGAGTAACCAAGGAAAATTTAAGAGAAGCCTGTTTGAAAGCTATGGCTCCACGACCATCGCTTCATGTAAACACCGAACATATAGCTCCCATAAAAGCGACAGTCGTTGAAGCAGTAAAAGAACTTTTGGAAGAAGTACCTAAAACCGGTGTTGTTAGTTTTAAACACCTGACAAAAGGGTTGACAGATCGTTTTGAAATAGTCGTAAGGTTTTTGGCAATTTTGGAACTTTACAAACAAGGGGTTTTAGAAATAGATCAAATTGATTCTTTTGGTGAAATAAGTGTTTCTTGGTGTCCGGATGCAGAACTTTCAGACATGGATTTATTAGACATTTACGAAGGTTAGGGATACAAGGTGTCAGAAGAAAAATCTAAAATGCAAAAGATTACTGATGTGGATGCTGAAACCGATATAAGAAGAGCGATTGAAGCTATTTTGATGGTCGCTATTGATCCAGTTCCGTCTGGGATTCTCGCTCAACTTTTTGAATTACCAGTTGACGACATAGAGCGCATTTGTGATTCGATGGTTGAACAGTATGAAGAAGCGGAATTAGGTTTCCTTCTTCTTCGTATAGGCGGAGGGTACAGGTTTCAAAGCAATCCCGGACAGGCCCAGTGGGTAGAACGTTTCGTTTTAGAAGGGCAGAGTCGAAGGTTAACTGCAGCAGCTATGGAGACTTTGGCGATAGTCGCGTATAAGCAGCCTATTTCCCGGGCACAAATTTCAGCGATAAGGGGAGTGGATGTTGACGGAGTGATGAGGAATCTGCAACAACGGGATTTGATAGATGAAGTCTCCAGAGATGTCGGACCTGGGAATGCTGTTCTGTATGGGACCACTCAAGAATTTCTTGAAAGAATGGGGATAAATTCTGCTAAGGATCTACCTCCATTAGGTGAATTCGTTCCTGGGCCTGAAGTAGTTGAAGCTTTAGAGAGAAGTCTGAGAGTAGTTTCTGATGAGGTAACGATCCCTTCAAATGAAGAGGGCTGATTGGTGTCAAGCTCAGAATTTGAGCAAGAGCCTCAACAATTTGAACGACTGCAGAAAGTTTTAGCCAGAGCTGGCATGGGCAGCCGAAGAGTCTGCGAAAAATTAATAGTTGAACAAAGGGTTACCGTTAATGGAGAATTTGCTGAATTAGGCGAAAAGGTTGATCCGGAAACAGCAGAGATTGAGGTCGATGGCTTAAAAGTCGGCGTTAGGCAAGATCTTGTCTATTATTTGCTCAACAAGCCAGTCGGGGTAATTGCCACTTCAAAAGATCCTCAGGAAAGATCGACAGTTGTAGATCTTGTCCCAACGCATCCGAGAGTTTTTCCAGTCGGGCGCCTGGACGCTGATACAGAAGGATTGATCCTGTTGACAAATGATGGTGACCTCACGCACTATTTGACTCACCCATCTTTTGGGGTTGAAAAAGAATATCTGGTTCAGGTGGATGTAAAACCTTCTCGCAATGCGATTCGTGAATTGCGTCAAGGCGTGGAACTGGATGACGGAATTACGGCTCCAGCGAAGGTTTCTTTAGTGGATGAGAAACTTATCAAGATAGTAATACACGAAGGTCGCAACAGACAGGTGAGAAGAATGTGTGAATCTGTGGGTCACCCTGTCAAAAGACTAATCCGTTCACGTATAGGGCCTATTGTAGACACGTCTCTTCGGCCAGGTTCTTTTAGAGAGTTGACAAATCAGGAATTAAAGTCCATACGTAAGATCCTTTTAAAAGATTTTTCTAGCTGACCTTTAAATCACTCCTTTTGACCAACACCTAGGCTGTAAAATTGATTTTAAGTCAAAACAAAGGATATGGAGAGACTATGAGCCACCGAGCCGTAATCGCAGGAGTGGGTCTAATTGGCGGTTCAATAGGCATGGCACTACGTGAACAGGGTTGGCATGTCAGCGGGGTCGATGAAGATGAAAAGCGTTTAGATGAAGCGAAGAAATTAGAAGCTATAGATTCCACAGGTTGGGATGAAGAGGCTGAAATAACTTTTGTCGCCGCTCCTGTGCGCGATATACCAGCCTTGGTGAAAGAAGCGTTGGAGGTTTCCCCGAAAGGTTTTGTCACCGATGTAGGGAGTGTCAAGTCATCAATATCAAAAGTAATTAAAGATCCCAGATTCGTAGGTGGCCACCCTATGGCAGGATCCGAGCAGGAAGGCTTAATAGGGGCAGACTCTGCGATGTTCTCAGATGCTAACTGGGTTCTGACTCCTACGGAAGATACTGATGATGAAGCATTTAAACGCGTTAGAGAGGTGATTGTCTCACTTGGAGCTGAAATAGTTACCTTAAGTCCCAGCCGACATGATTCTCTAGTAGCCATGGTTTCCCACGTGCCACATTTGGCGGCAGCCACACTTATGGGACTAGCAGCTAATAGGTCAGAAGAGCATTTTGCAGTTTTGAGATTGGCAGCTGGTGGTTTCCGCGACATGACCAGAATTGCAGCTGGCAACCCGACGATTTGGCCTGATATTTGTGCAGAAAATCACGAGGCTATTACCGAAGTCATAGATGAATTCATTTCAGCTCTCACAGAAGTCCGAAATGAGGTTAATGGTGGCGATAACGAATCTTTGTTGCAACGTTTAGAGACATCAAGAGAAGCAAGAATGAATCTGCCAACCGGTGCCCCTAGACCTTCTGAACTGATCGAAGTTCGCGTACCGATTATGGACAAACCGGGAGAGTTAGCGACAATTGCTTCCTTAGCAACTGAATTGGATGTCAATATTTTCGATTTAGAAATGACTCACTCTTCCGAAGGTGACCGAGGTGTAGTAGTGCTACTCGTAGAGAAGAATTTAGCCGAAAGGCTTTCTGGTGGTTTGATGATGCATGGATATAGGCCAGCGTTGAGACCTCTATTGTGAATTCAAAACTAATAGAGCCCACGGGACGCCTCACCGGACAAATTGAGGTGCCAGGTGACAAGTCGATTTCTCATCGGGTTCTGATGCTGGCATCTTTGGCAGATGGAGAGTCAACAATTCATGGTTTGAGCAAAGGTCAAGACGTGCAACACACAATGAAAATTCTTAGTTCTTTGGGGGCACAACTGAACGAAACCGAATCAGATACCTTGCTCATTCAAGGTGGCGGATTGAAAGAGCCTACTGAAAAGTTGTATGTAGGCAATTCAGGAACGAGTATCCGTTTAATGTCAGGGATGCTTGCAGGCCTTCCGTTTTCGGCAACCATTGATGGGGATGAGTCGATTCGGAAAAGACCAATGGGTCGAATAATAGAACCATTGGAAAGAATGGGCAGTACGATTTCATGCCTCGAAAGCACTGGTATGGCACCATTCAGGATTGATGGAGGTGGATTAGAAGGCATCGAATACCAAATGGAAGTACCTAGCGCTCAAGTAAAGGGATGCTTGATGTTCGCAGGCCTTTTTGCAAAAGGTGACACAACCGTTATTGAAATTACCCCTACGAGAGCTCACACTGAGGAACTATTTGAAGAGGTCGGCCTTGAGGTAGATACGACTTCTACTTCTGTGACTGTGAAACCAGGGCAGCCAAAACCTTTCATACATAAAGTAAAAGGTGACCCTTCTCAGGCAGCTTTTTGGGTAGTCGGAGCGACAATTCTCAAGGGATCAGAAGTATGTGTAAAAAATGTTTATATAGGGAGAGAAAGAACCGGATTCATTGATGTTCTGTTAAGAATGGGAGCCGATATAAAACTAGACCCGGTTACTAATGATTTAAACGTCGCATCTAGTGAACTTATCGGAACGGTTATAGAAGAAACAGAGATTCCAGGCCTAATTGATGAGGTTCCTGTATTGGCGGTTGCAGCGGCCTGTGCTGAAGGGGAGACCCATTTCAAGGGTCTTGGTGAACTTAGAGTTAAAGAAAGCAACAGGCTCGAGACGATAGTTTCAGAAATAGGATCAATGGGATTGAAAGCAGAGATTTCAGGTGATGACCTTGTTATACAAGGAGGGAAACTAACTGGAGGTCAAGTTGATTCACATGGAGATCACAGAATCGCCATGAGTTGCGCTATTGCCGCATTAGTTTCAACAGGTCCGACAGAAATTTCTGGATGGGATGCTGTAGCAACTAGCTACCCCAGTTTTATTGCTGATTTGGATGCATTAAGAAAATGAGTGAATCAAATAACGAAAATATTATTGCAATTGACGGGCCAGCAGGTTCAGGAAAATCGACGATCGCAAAAGCTTTGGCCGAAAGATTAAATCTTGAATATTTAGATACGGGAGCTATGTATAGAGCGGTGGCTTTGATTTCGATTCAACAGGAAGTCGAAATCGCAGATGAGAAACAAGTTTTAGGCATTGCTAAAGAAATGGATTTCAACTTCGAAGATGGGATTTGTGTAGTTAATGGGTTTGATGCAACTAAAGAGATAAGAGGATCTGAGGTCACAAGAGCCGTGAGTGTAGTTGCAGCGATGCCGACAGTGCGTCATGAGATGGTTGAAAGGCAGCGTCTCTGGGTTGAGAAAAGAAACGGTGGAGTTGTCGAGGGTAGAGATATAGGTTCTGTGGTTTTTCCAAAAGCAAAAGTGAAAGTCTATTTGACTGCTTCTGAAGAAGTCCGTGCCGAAAGACGTATCGAACAAGAAGAGACTCTCGATGCTTCAAAAGTGGCTGATTCAATTAGAAAAAGAGACGCAGCCGATAAAGGACGTTCAACTAGCCCCTTGGTTCGCTCCGAAGGTGCAATAGAGATAGATACATCCCTGATGGGGATTGAAGAAACTATAGAAGAAATTTTGGAGATTTTTAAATGGAATTAGATCTTGGAAAGCCCATGGGTTTTAAAGAAAAAATTGCATACAGATTTTTCTGGACTCTGGCATGGCTAGCAGCCAAAAGTCTTTTTCGTTTCAGCACTGTAAATAAGGAAAGATTGCCTAAAGAAACACCGTATATCCTTGCACCTGTTCATCGTTCATATATCGATTCTCCATTAGGGGGACTAATTACGTTACGACGTGTCAGATTCTTAGGAAAGGAGTCGATTTGGAATAGTCGACTGGGAGGATGGTTTCTGGGGATTTTAGGTTGCTTTCCAGTTCAGAGAGGCACAGCAGACAGGGCTGCATTGAAGGCATGTCAGCAAGTATTAGAACGCGGAGAACCACTTGTAATGTTCCCCGAGGGCACACGTCAAAGAGGTCCTGTAATCGAAAAAGAAAAGATGCATTCAGGGCCTGCTTTCGTAGCTGCTCGAGCAGGAGTTCCAATAATACCCTTAGGAATTGCAGGGAGTGATAAAGCTATGCCACATGGTGCTCGTTTGATCCGACCAGCGAAAGTGTTCCTGGTAGTAGGGGAACCTGTTGTGCCTCCTGAGTTCGACGGGCGTGTCCCAAGGAAAGCTGTTGAAGATCTGACCGAGCAACTAAGGAATTCCTTGCAGGAAGCTTTCGATCATGCTCAAAGACTTTTAAGTGAAAAGTCCTAGTTTGAATTAGTTGTGAGATTGAGGTTGTAAAGAACGTCTGAAGCGTCAATTTCCTTGTCAGCGAAATTAGTGTTTTTAGACGGTGCGGCAAAACCTAATTTAGCGAAGGTGTCTAAAGCTCCTAGTAGATTTCTTATATTTCGTGGAGGCGGAAAATATTCATCTTCTTGAGTGTGTTTTATGTTATGAACGCCATCATCAGGGTCTAAAGTCTTTATCACTTCGTCCACTACCTCATCTGGAGCAGACGCTCCTGCTGTTACACCCACAACTCCTGAAAGGTCTGTTGGGAGTTCCTGAGCTTTGTTTATCCAAATTACTTTTTCACAACCTGCTTCTTCGGCTAACTTAACCAAAGCTCGTGTATTGGAACTGTTTCTCGAACCTATTACAACCACTGAATCACAATGTCCTACCAGGTCAAGCAGGGCAGCTTGTCTATTCGTCGTAGCAAAACACAGGTCACTTCGTCCAGGTGACCAAAGTTCAGGCCAGCGTTGTTCAGCAGACGAGACGACACCCTCCCAATCACGGTGACTTAGGGTTGTTTGAGCTAGTAAAGCTACCTTGTCACCAAGTTCTGGAAGCGAGTCAACGTCGTTGGCGTCTTCAACACGATGAATTGATTCAGGGGACACGGCAATGGTGCCTTCAGCTTCTTCGTGTCCTGCATGGCCTACATATACGATCTGAAAACCTTTTTTTGAACGAATTTTAACTTCGTGATGGACTTTGGTTACAAGAGGACAAACTGCATCAACCATATAACTAGAAACAGCGTCGGCTTTTTGAACGACTTCAGGAGCTGAACCGTGCGCAGATAGCATTAGAGGAGAACCTTCGGGCACGTCTTCTATGTCATCTACAAAAACAACACCGAGTTTTTCGAAACGTTCTACTACAAGCTTGTTGTGAACAATTTCGTGATAGCAGTAAACAGGTTCATCGAAAGCTTTGACCATCCAAGTCAAAGCTTTTATAGCCATTTCTACGCCAGCACAAAAACCCCGTGGTTCAGCTAGGAGAACACGTTTAACCTTCATGGTATAACTTTACTTTGTACAGCCAGGTCTTAGATAGTCTTGTAGTTATGTCAGCTCCAACGATTGTTTCAGTTTCGCCCAATTCTCCAGCTGAACAATACGGGATTAAAGGAGGCGAGCAGATACTCACCATAAATGGGTGCGTGCCTCGTGATGTAATTGAGTACCAGTTATTGATTGATGAACCTCAAGTCGTTCTCGAAATTGATTCAGGTGGGATACGAAGCGAAGTAGAAATTCTTAGAAAAACTGGCACCCCACTAGGGATAGAAGTTGATGGGGCGCTTTTTGATCGGGTAAGAACGTGTGACAATCATTGCGAATTTTGTTTCATTTATCAGCTTCCGCCTGGTTTAAGAAAAAGTCTTTATTTAAAGGACGACGATTATCGGCTTTCGTTTTTATATGGAAATTTTACGACACTAACCCGATTTACTGAAGCAGACCTTGAAAGGGTATTGGTGGAGGGTTTATCACCTTTATATGTGAGCATTCATTCTACTGATCCTCATAAGCGTGCAGAAATGTTACGCAACCGAAGAGGCGCAACAAGCCTGAGATGGCTTAGCGAACTGCTCGAAAATGAAGTGACCGTTCATGGTCAAGTAGTCGTATGCCCTGGAGTTAATGATGGTTATTGGCTTGAGGACACTCTGGCTGGGGTGGCTGAAAAATATTCAGATTTGGCAAGTTTGTGCATTGTGCCTCTGGGTGTCAGCAAATATACGAACGAACCGAGAATGCGGCCACATACCAAAGAAGAAGCCAATGCGGTTATTGATTGTGTTGAGTCGTGGCAAGATCTTTTTGTTGAAAATCTGGGACGTCACCTTGTTCATGCTGCAGATGAATATTATTTAGCGGCTGGAAGAGAGTTTCCAGCAGCTCAAAGCTATGGAGACTTTGAAATGTTTGAAGATGGTATAGGGATGGCAAGAGCCTTTGAACTTGAATTCACTAACCATGATTTTAAGCGTGATAAGCCGTCTGGTTTTTTTGCTTCCGTCGAAGGAGCACCTCCTCTGGGTTTTAGGGCACCTCGTTCAGACAACGATTTTGAAGATAAGAGTTCTGCTCAAGTTTCCGACATTCCGGTGGGTGTTTTAACGGGTGAATTAGGGGCAGAGGTGATTAGGCCTTTGATAGAGAGTTTAGGCAGGGAAGATGTTCGGATAGTTCCGGTTGAAAATAGTTTCTTTGGAGGAAATGTTGGAGTCACAGGTTTAATGGTTGGGGAAGATCTGGTTCGAGTATTGTCAAAAGAACCGGAAGGGGATCGTTATTTGTTGCCTGATGTCTGCTTGAGCGGTGGGCGGTTTTTAGACGGTATGACTCCTTCTGATCTTCCTAGAAAAGTTGAAATAATTCCAACAGATGGTGCTTCACTTAAAGAAGCACTTATTTCGAATAGGTTATGACCATGCTCCCAACAGTAGCGATAGTCGGTAGGCCAAATGTAGGAAAGTCAACCCTTCTTAACCGGATTTTAGGGAGACGAGAAGCGATAGTTGAAGAACGTCCTGGCGTGACGAGAGATCGTAAGGAAGTAGTTGCTTCTTGGTCGGGTAAAGAATTCACACTCATTGACACAGGTGGATGGATGGCCACAGGGAGTGTTCTTGACGAAAAAGTCAGCGACCAGAGTGAAAAAGCTATAAAAGAAGCAGATGCAGTTTTATTCGTTGTTGATGCAACAGTCGGAGTGACTGATGATGACGCTCAAATAGCTTCTCTTTTACGCTCTAAACAAGAAACGGTAGTGGTCGTTGCAAACAAAGTTGATAACAAGAATATGGAATCAGAAGTGTGGGATTTGTTGTCATTAGGTTTAGGTGAACCTCTCCCAGTGAGTGCTTTGCATGGGAAAGGCACGGGCGACCTTTTGGAGGTTCTGGTTGAGAAACTACCTTCAGTCGAAGAACAGGAACCTGAAGAAAATGATGAGCAAGAGGAAAAAATTATCGGAGTTACTCTGGTGGGTAGACCTAATGTAGGTAAATCAACTTTGTTCAACAGGCTCATAGGTGAAAACAGGTCTGTTGTTCATGATATGCCAGGAACAACAAGAGATACCATCGACACAGTCGTGGAAACTGAAAATGGTCCTGTGAGGTTTATCGACACTGCGGGTATGAGAAGGAAATCTCGTGTTGATGAAAGTACGGAGTACTACTCTCTGGTAAGAGCCCTCCAAGCAGTAGATACAGCAGATGTTTCTTTGCTGATCATTGATTCAACTGAGGGGATCACCCATCAGGATCAGAGATTGGCGGAAAGGGTAGATGCAGCTGGTTGTCCAATTTTGGTTTTATTAAACAAGTGGGATTTATGTGATGAGGAAGCGCGAGAAGATATTCTTGGACAAGTAGGAGACCGCCTGCATTTCATTGGACAAGCACCGGTGATTCGAATCAGCGCGCTGAGTGGACGTAACGTTGGTCGTCTTTGGCCTGCGCTTGCAGAAAGTGTCATGGAGTATCAGACTCGTATCCCGACTCGGAGAGTTAATGAAGTTGTTAGAGCTGCTCAAGCAGCTCACCCGGCACCAGGAGGAGTAAGAGTTCTCTACGCCACTCAAGGAGCTACTGATCCACCTACCTTCACATTGTTTGCGAATAGGGAAGTCCCGAAAACGTGGTTGCGTTATTTGGAGAGAAAAATTCGAGAAGATCTTAATTTAGGTGCAACAGCTATAAAACTAAGAGTACGTAGACGCTCAGAGTAGTAAAAAAAACACTTTAAGTAATAATTTAATGAAATTATTTAAAAAACTGATGTAGTTGTTCGGGGAGTATCATAATGATTGATATGCGGACCCCAGTCCTAACTGTCCTTGGAATTGTTTGTCTAGCTGCGACGCTGGCTTGGGTAAGGTCAGCTCAGCAACGTTACAGAGTGGTTCAAAGAGTTGACAGTGACGAAGCACCTGATTCTCATACGTTGGCATGGACTACTTTTCGTAAGGAGATTCATTCGGCAAGTCTTTATGGATTGTTATCCTTAGCTTCTTTTGTGACTGCGTTTAGAGATACTTCTGATTCAGCAGTAATTTATGCTTTAGTAGCGATACCAGCTTTAGTGTCGACTTACTGGGCTAGGAATGCAGTTCGAGAAGCTCGAATGGCACGCAAAAGTTTTGATATTGAACGAAGAGCACAAGAAGCTCTTGATCAACAAGAGCTAGCGCCTAAGGCATGGGCGGCACGTTTGGCACCAGAAGAACTTCCAGAGTTCAGTGGCTTTGATGTTGGTCGTGTGTATCAGGCGGGTACAGGTTTAATGGCTGGAGACTTCTTTGATGTTTTCCAAGCTTCCCCCACACGGTTGGCTGCGGTAATAGGAGATGTGTCGGGGCAAGGTATCGAGTCTTCGATTACTGCATTTCAAGCAAAGTATTTGTTGAGAACCTTTTTACGTCAGTTTCGCGATCCTGCTCAAGCGCTTGAAGAGCTTAATCACCAGATGGTCTCTGTTGAACGTACAGAAGAGTTCATTTCACTTGTCGTAATAGTTTTTGACACTGAAGCTGAAACTTTAAGATATGCATCTGCCGGTCACCCTGCTGCGTTTCTTTGGCATGAGCGCGAAGTTCGCCCACTGAGATCTACTGGGCCTTTGCTGATGCTTGACCCTCAGGGACATTTTTTCAGTAGAGAGATTCCATTATCACGTGATGACATGGCAGTTATGTACACGGATGGCTTGGTTGAAGCACGACGTGGTGATGAACAATTTGGTGAAGATCGAATCGGCGACGCTATTAGAAGAAATCCTGGGATTTCCCCTGACGTTTTCTGCAAGCAACTATTGGA
>Ga0066862_10001278_pt1 | contig 10392 bp, 17 predicted proteins | sample ETN02SmetaG_FD_66431 | JGI IMG/M metagenome (GOLD analysis project Ga0066862, IMG submission 66431) | Marine microbial and viral communities from oxygen minimum zone, Eastern Pacific Ocean - ETNP2014F10-02SV255 | ecosystem: Environmental > Aquatic > Marine > Oceanic ... | reverse complement strand
CTTTGAAAAAATTTCAAATGCCGAAAATTTTATTTCTAAAAAATTTAATTCTACTATTCATCCTAAAATTATGATTAATATTGAAAATTCTATTTCTGAAATTACTAAGAATTTACAATCTTTAGTCTCTGATCAAAAATCAAAGGAAACTATTGAAAATGAGGCTAAATTATATGAAAAATTGCGTGAAATAATGAGTACAAAAGAATTTGTAAAACAATATGATGCAGGTTTATCTGATGATTGAAAAACTTGCTAAAAATTTAATTAATTTAAAAAAAGAATTTGCCTCTGATTATGATGGTTCTAGTCAAATTCAAGAATTTCTCCCACTTTCTAACTCTGATTTATTTCCAATTGATGAGGACGAACTAAAATTACTTCATGAATTTGCAGAAAAAAATCCTATCTACTATAATTCATTTGAAAAAACACTTGGTGGAATTCCTTGTATTGTATATGAAGGTGATATTAACAAATACTGGTTAAACAGTATTCAACATAATTCTAGTCATGCCCCTTTTTCTCCTACTTGGATTATGTCTGCATATATTATGACATTATTTGCAAAAGAGTATGGATATTCTCAAATAATTGATATTGGATCTGGTGATGGAAGAATTGCCTATTGTGGTAAGGTGATAGGTATTGAGTCATACAGTATTGAACTTGATAATCAATTAACTGATCTTCAAAAATCCCTTAGTAAAAATATTAATTTTAATCCTTATTGTTTTGATGCAACTCAATTTGATTATTCTTCCTTAAATTTAATCAAACCATTATTCTTCATCGGTGGACTTGCTCAAATGGGTGGTATTGAATTGGCAACAGGTGTTTTGAAAAAAATTGAATCTGAATTTAATTTGTTACATAATTCTGGTTGGATTTTTGCAGGTACCGTATCAAAAAAATATCGTGCAGATCCAAAAAATATGTCTGGTTGGGGAAGTTTCATTGAAAACAATTCTTTAAAATTAATGCAAAGTGTTTCTTTACCTACTGCTTGGTCGTTTAAGGAATTGGATGAAACCCAATACGTTTTTTCAAAATTTCATAGTAATAGCAATCCAAATTAAGTGTACAAATCTCAATGTTCTTGGACGTATAGCTCAGCTTGGATAGAGCGATAGATTGCGGATCTATAGGTCGTGGGTTCGAATCCCATTGCGCCCTGTTTATTCTTAAATATGATAATTTCTCAATAGATTAGTGAGCCGCCAAGATTTTGAATCTTCATTGATTTTAGTTAAAGACATTATGACTAAAGCAATTATTTCTGTGCCTGGTAAAACTACTATTTTTCAAGTAGCAAAAATGATGGAGCAAGGTGGAATTGGTGCGGTTCTTGTGAAGAATGATGATAAACTTCATGGAATAATTACTGATAGAGACTATGCCACAAAGATTGTGTGTAATGATCTCCCTTCTGACACACCTGTTGAAAAAGTAATGTCTTCTCCATTAATTACAATTAATTATGATGAAACTATTTCTGCAGCAGCAAAAAGGATGACTGATAAAAAAATTAGAAAACTTGGAGTTACTGATAATGGAAAAGTAATTGGTTTAATCACATCAACTGATTTGGTTACTCAACTTACTAAATGATTAAAACGTTTTAGTTTTTCTAAGAAAAACCGTGACTGATGTCATATAGCATGTTGTTGCAATAACTTCTGAGATAATGGATGCAAGATATGGTTCAATACCTATTTCCAAAAAGTAATACAAACTTGGCCACCTGATTCCTAAATATATTATTTCACCCACACCAAATGAAGAAATTAATTTTAATAGTTCTTTTTTTATTAATTTTGATTCCATAGTTTTGTATCTTTTTCTGTTATCTATGTAAAACAAAGTAGAGAATAATCCAAAGTAAATCACATATCCGATAATTATTGTTATGGTTGTTGTTTGATAATTTTCATAATCTGCCAATAATTGTGCGGCAACAGCTGATAATGATGCAGAAGCAATAAAACAAATTATGAAATTTCTATTAATTTGTAATAACTGCTTATTTATCTTCATAATTAATTGAATTTTTTAGAATTAATATTCTGTATCAATTATAGGAAATTATGAAAAAAAGATGCGAATGGGCTAAAAATGAGCCTAATTTAACGTATCATGATACTGAATGGGGTGTTCCTCAACATGATGATCAAAAATTATTTGAATTTTTAATTTTAGAAGGCGCTCAAGCTGGATTATCTTGGACTACTATTCTTAATCGACGAAATGGGTATCGTGAAGCTTTTTACAATTTTGATGTTAATATTGTTTCAAAACTCAATCAAAAGGATATTGAAAAATTAATGCAAAATCCATCAATTATTAGAAATAAACTCAAAATTAATTCTGCAATCAATAATGCTAAGCACTTTCTTAAAATTCAAAAACAATTTGGAACTTTTGATAAATATTTGTGGGGATTTGTAAATTACAAACCCATTAAAAATAAATTCAAAACATATTCTGATTTGCCTGCATATACTGAACTTTCTGAAAAACTTAGTGCTGATCTTAAAAAACACGGATTTACTTTTGTTGGACCTACAATCTGTTATGCATTTATGCAAGCAATAGGAATGGTTAATGATCATACTGCTAATTGCTTCAAATATTTGAAATAATTATTGGGTAAGACACATTAATTTTTCAAAAGATCATAGATAAATTTAAGAAAATCATTAAGGATTAGTGACAAAATTAGATCCAATTGTTGAAAAATTAATTAGAGAAGCCGCAAATAAATTGGAAAAAAGAAATTTGTCTCTTCAAAACTCTATTGATGATTTTGAAAAAGAACTTCCAAAACATGAGTCCTTTCCAACATCTAAAGATATGCTTACTTCCTATATTGGAATTTATCAAAATGAAATTGCTGTAAATATCAGTATCTTGGAAATATTGAGTAAAGCTGATGAAATCTTGCTAAGATATGACGTGGAAAATTAATTTTTATTATTTCACATCGTTCCTAAAATTTAATATTTGGAATAATTTTGAGCAATATTGAATATCTTGGCTGACAAATCTTTTGCAACCTCATTATCTTGTATGGATGGGAGAGTTCAAATTCCTATGAATGATTGGATTAAGGCAAAATATGCTGTAGATTTTGTTGACACTATCACTGCTCCTGGTATCGATAAAGTAATGTTTGATGGTAATGTTGAATCACTTAAAAAAAGTGTAATGATTTCTGTAACTAATCATAAATCCAACCATATTGTTGTTTCAGGACATTTTGGCTGTGCCGGAAATCCTGTTTCTGATGAAGAACATTTTACTCACATTAAAAAAAGTGTAGAAATAATTTCTTCTTGGAATCTAGATGCAGATGTAGTTGGTGTTTGGATTGATGAAAATTTTGTTCCTCATTTAGTTGAATAATTTGTTTATCTAACCGTAAATCATACAATGTTCGCATTCACAAACATCTTGTTCTTTTGATTTTTTTAGGCATTTTCTATGTTGACCAGCTTGGCATTGAACACAAACTTCTTCTAGGTTTTCAACTTCTGTATATTTTTTAGATTGATCAAAACCAAATCCTCCATCTTGCGGTCCAACCATATTTTTTCAATAATTTCTCTAGTATTTTTAGTTCACTAATTTAGTGCATTTTTGATAGTTTCTTGAAGTTGGATTTTATTTTCTTCAATAATGCCTCTTATTTCAAAAGTATCTACATATCCTCCTGCAGATGCACGTGTTGCTTTAAGTAAATAGTGTAAAGATCCCTCTTCAATTTTTCCCACATAATATCCATAAAGAAAATCTAATTCATCATTACACTTCCAAATTTTTTTAATGTTTGGAAAAGTTTGTTCAATTTCAGTTGGTATTTCTTTTATTCGTCTTTTGATATAATCATCCAATGATTTTCTAATAGTTGAGTTTTGAAGCAATTATCTTATATTTTCTATCTTTCACTTTTTAGTATTTTTATTTCCTGCATCTTTTCCGTCGTCATCCACATTATCCCACATGTGCATAGTACCTCTAATCATAAAAGAACCAACAATTATTGTTCCTAATCCTACTACTACAAAAATGAATAATTTGCCTATGTCTTTGATACTTACCAACTCTACCCCTTTATTGTAATTCTAATTATAATTGTCTTTAAATTGAAAAAAAGTAGTAGGTTAAAAATTTCAAATAATTATGCTTCTTTTGAAAAGGCTTTTTCTTCTAATATGTGGAACATTAGGGCAGAGTGTCTTTTTTTAGTACGATATATCGTAGATAATTTTATGGAATCAACTGATTATCTGATATTATTGGTATTATTGAAATCCCCTATTCTGGCCTTTATTGGTTATAAATTGAGTAAAAGAAAGCCTAAGATTTTCAAGAATCATCCATTACGAAAGCAAAGAGTTACTTGATATTTGATTAATTGTGGAGGTAAATCGTGACAAAGACAATTAATTGTAATTTTACAGGTACAGATTGCAATTGGTCAGCTGAATCAACAAGAAATGATGATGATGAATTAATTTCATTGATTAAAGAACATGTTTTAGCAGAACATAAAGAAATTGAATTGAATACTGAAAATATTAAATCCTTAATCAAAGTCACTAAGAGATTTTGGTGGTGGGGATAATAATAAAAAAATAAAGAATTTTGATATTATCTTTTTTGATCTATTCTAATCTTAACTTACTCAATTAGATTCAATAATGAGTATGATTTTTTTATTTTATGAATAAAAAACAACAAGTTATTGCATGGATTGCAATGATTGGAGGGGGGATTGGCTTCTTCTTCTTTTCTATAGAAATGGCTGAATTCATGCGCTAAAATCGTAAAAAGTGATGAACAAATGAGCAAACTTGCTGTAAATGGAATATTTGGGTTTATTTTGATTGGAATTGCTGTTTTAATTGGATATTTTGCATTTCCATCATTAGATTACTTATTACCTATTGGTAGTATTTTGATAATTATTGGGTTGATTACAATTTTACAGCTAAAGATAGCTAATAAATTATAAAAATTTATGATTTCTATTATGGTTGGTTCAAAAAAGAAAATAGACAAAAGAAAACGTAAAGGTCAAAAGGATGCTGAACAAAAACAGCGTATTAGAAATTACAAAAAGAAACAACAAGAGAATAATAAGAAAAAGAAACCAAGAAAATATTAAAAAATAATTTTGTAAGTGAAGCAATTTTGAACTTAAGTAATTTATGATGTATTTGTTAATTCTTAAAATTAATTATGTCCAATGAATTACAAATAATATGTCTGTTATATCTTCAGAAATTAAGAGTTTTTTAAATTCTCAAAAATTAGGTTATGTTGCAACTGTTTCACCTGATGGGAAACCCAATATTTCACCCAAAGGGACTATAATTTCTTGGAATTCTGATCTTCTTGTATTTGCAAATATTCGCTCACCCGATACAATGAGTAATCTAAAAACCAATTCTTCTATGGAAATTAATGTCATTGATCCCTTATCTCGTAAGGGATATTTGTTTATTGGAACTGGAAAAATTATTAAAGATTCTCCTTTGTTTGATGAAATTCTTACTTTTTATAGAAACAGTGGAATTCAAAGTCCCATCAATTCTGTTGTACTAGTTACTGTTTCGTCTGTTTCTGAAGTAACTTCACCCCTCTATGATTTGGGTAAATCTGAGAGTGAAATAAAATTAAGATGGAAGAAATATTTTAATGATTTGTGATTAATTTACTTTTTTTCAGATTTAATTTTCATTAATTCCTGTCTTGTTTTTTTATGTGCCTCTCTTTCTACTTCTAAAAGTCCTTGAATTTGTTCTAATTCTTTTTGTGTCATGTTTAGTTTTGATTTTAATGACCCGACAACTACACTTGCTGCCTCAATTACTCCTGCATTAGCTTTTTCCGTAGATGAATTATTTTTAATTTCTTTTTTCTCTTTTGATGTTAAAATGCTAGTATCTTGAAATTGGTCTTTTTCATCTAATTCCTGTTTTGCATTGTATAATCTTGAATTTGCTTCATCTAATTCTTTACCTACCTCAATTTGCTGTTTTCTTAATCCATGTAATGTTGTTTGTCCTTTTGTAATTCCATCTTTGATTTCTTTTTGTTCCTTTATCATTTGATCTAGTTCATCTTTAATTTTTTTGAATTCTTTTTCAGTTTTATTGAATTCGTTAATTGATTTTGTATCTTTAATTTGTTGAGCATTTTTTATTTTCTCTCTAATTTCTCGGTATTCTCTTTGAACTATATCCAATTCCATTTTTTTTTGATTAAATTCTTTTTTTACTAACATCAGATTACTAACAGTAGTATCATATTCTTCTTTTACAGTTTGAATCTTTTCTGAAACTTTTACTACTTCTTCTTGCTTTGTCCTAAATTCTGTTTGAATCTTTTCAACTTCAGTTTCTAATTCTTCTTTTAAAATCGACTCCTCTTCATTATTTTCTTTAATTTCTTTTTTCTTGCTAAAAAATCCCATTTTCTTATCACATATGTCCCAAAAGATGAATATTTCTTTATTGCCGTTTGACTCTATTTCTCACAAATTTTAGATAGAATCCTATACCTCCAATTATTATGCCCCCAATCCATACAATCACGCTCAAACTTTTTGGAACTATTGCTTCCTGAGGACCTACAATCAACATTAATGCTCCTAAAATAATTAGTGCAAATCCTCCACTGTTTCTACTTTTATTATGTTCTCCGTGAACCATTGTTAAACATACTCTGCTAGTGTTTTGGCAACTTGTTTTCTTCCAATATCTGTAATAAATGGCCCTATCTTTGGTCCTCTTGAAGTTCCCAAAATTATTTGATATAGTATTTTAAAGAAATCTTTTGGTTGTACATCATTTCCTTTTGCAATTTGATATATTGTATTTTGAATGTCTTCCGGATCTTCTTCTTTTTCTAATTCTGTTATTAGTAATGATATTGCTTTTTTAGCGGTAGCATCTAGTTCCACTTCTATTTTTTCTTGCTCATCAAACTCATCAGAATAATTCCCTGCAATTTCTATCAGTTTTTGTATTTCTTGATTACCTTCTTCTTTTATGACTCCATAATCAATCAGTTTTTTCATCACTCTTTCATTTCTATTTTCTTTGAAAATTTTTGTTAATTCAATTAATAACCTGTAATTTACATGAGTGCTAGATTGCTTTGGAGGATTAAGTAAATTCACATATTCATAAAGTCCTTTTAATTTGGTTAGTTTTGCTTGATTATCTACTTTGATTCTGCCAAAATACGTATCTTCAAGCTCATTGTATTCATTCATCAAACCTGGAATGTCATCAAATCCTAATTCTCTAGCTCCTGTGATTCTTTTGTATAGTAGAAGTAAAATTGATTTTGAATTTCCAAATTCTAACCATTTTTGTGCAGTAATCACATTTCCTAATGATTTTGAAATTTTCTTTCCTCCTTTATCTAAAAACATTTCATATTTTACGTGATGTGGGTGTGGAAATTGTAAAATATCCTCTGCTACCCAATCATTTACTTTCACAGAATCCATTATGTCTTTTCCATATGCTTCAAATCTAATATCAAATGCCGACCATCTTGCAGCAAATTCCACTTTCCAAGCTAATTTTCCTAAATCTTTTGTAATGTCTGCCTCTCCTTGATGACCACAACCTTTGATCATTTTTGAACCTATTTCTGTATCATGACAATTGTATTTGACAATTTTTTTATCTGCAAGGTATTCTGTTGCTTCTGCTGTGTAAAGTCGATTGCATTTTTTACAAACTGGAAAATATGGCAAATACTTTTGATATTTTTCTTGTCCAACTAATTCTGAAATTTTATCTCCAATTTTTGTACTATTTTCTAATATTGTATGTATTTGATTTTTTAACAGTCCTTGATTGTAGGTATCTTTTGCTCTTCTAAACTCATACTCAATCCCAACCTTGTCTAATCCGTCTAAAAGAATACTGCTCATATGCATTCCGTAAGAATCGTGAGTTCCGTAAGGATCTGGAATTAATGAAACTGGTTTTCCTATGTGTTCCTCTAAACCAAATTTTTCCATTCCTTCTGGAATTTTTCTTAATCCATCTAGGTCATCTGAATATGCAATTAGTTCTGATTTGTATCCTAAATTTTCTAATGCTAATTTTACTCCATATGCTCTGACTGCATCTCCTAAACTCCCAATATGCGGAATCCCTGATGCTCCTAATCCGCTTTCTACATTAATTACATCTAAACTTCTTCCGAGTTTTTTTTCACGTTCAAGTAATTCTGATGCTAGTTTGTCAATCCATGTTCCTTTCCCGATAATTTTTTCTTCAGACATATCTTTTCCTTAATTCAATATTTTGGACATATATGGCCCATATAACGAATACCCTAATTTTTGATAATATTCTCTAGTACCTACTGCACTAATCACTAGGATCTTCTTTGCATCAAATTCTTCTTTTGATATTTTTTCAGCTTCTTTCATCAAATTTTTTCCTAACCCTGAATGTTGTATTTCATCTGTTTCTTTTTCTCCTAATTTCAAAGATTTTCCATATACGTGAATCTCTCTAACTATGCATGTGTTTTCGTCAATTTCGTCTCTATGCGCCTCTAAACTTGGTTTTCTTAATCTTAAGAATCCATAAATTGATTCATTTTTGTCTTCATATGATAAGAAAACCTCTTTTCCATCTGAAGAATCATAATCTATTCTTTTCAATTTTATATCTTCATTTACTGTTTTTTTATCTGCTAATCCTGCTTCTCTACATCTAATACATTTACATGATAATCCTTGTTTGGCAAGATTTTGATGTACAATTTGTCTGAGGTTACCTGATTTTGGACCTGCTATGATCTCTTTTGGTGAAATTTCTCTTTGAACTCTCATAATTCTGACCCATTTTGGAATGTTCTTTTTTGCTTCTGTTAGTACCTTGATCATTTCTTCATCTGAATATGGTGTATACTTTCCTTGTTTGTATTCTTCATACAACGGTGTGTTTTCAATTACTAGTGATGGATAAATTTTCAACATATCTGGTCGTAATTGTGAATCTGAAAATAATTTTTTGAAATCTGCAATATCTCCCTCTGGAGTCATTGTTGGTAATCCTGGCATCATGTGTGCAACAATTTTGTAACCTGCATCTTTTGAAATTTGAAAAGATTCTGTTACGTCATTATAATCGTGTCCTCTGTTGATAATTTTGTAAACTCTTTCTTGTAATGATTGAACTCCTATCTCAACTCTCGTAACTCCATAGCTTAGCATTAAATCTACATGTTCTTTTTTACAATAATCTGGTTTAGTTTCGATTGTAAATCCTACGTTTCTTATCTCTGCATGTTCGTTATTTGATTTGGCTTCCTCTAAGTTTTTTGAGTCTACCCCATTTTGAGCATCGTAACATGATTTGATAAAATCTTTTTGATAATCTTTTGGCATGAATAGAAATGTTCCACCTACAATCACAATTTCCATTTTTGACGGATCATGCCCAAATGCAATCAATTTTTCAATTTTTGATGTAATTTGTAATTTAGGATCAAACTCATTCTCAATTGCATTTAATGATGATGGTTCTTTTCCTGTATAGCTGTTTGGTGAATTAAACTCAATTCCTCCAGGACAATATGTACATCTCCCATGAGGACATGCATATGGTTTTGGCATTAATGCTACTACTGATACTCCTGATGCTGTTTTTGCTGGTTTTCTTATCAATACTTTTTTTAATTTATCAAAATCGGAATCATTTACCACTGATAATATTTCATAATTTTTTGGAATTCTTTCTAATGCATATTTGGTACAAATTTTGATAATTTCTTCTTTAACTTGTTTTTTGGTTGGGTCGTTTATTGTAAGTAAGTTTTTTGTAATTTCAGTGCATGCTTTGGATAGTACTGGATCTAACTTGTTCATGTTTTCTCTATGTTTTTCACTGTTAAAATTTATTCTGATTTTTGTTCTACTGTTTTATTTGATTCGTTATTACCATTTTTTTGTTCTTTTCTATACTCCATTTTCAACCAAATTGGTGTGATGATTGTTGTTACTGCTACCATGATTACTATTGTTGAGTATACTTCTGATGTGAGAATTCCTGCTGTAACTCCTACTCCTGCAACAATTAATCCTACTTCTCCTCTTGAAATCATGCCGATACCTACTCTCATTCCTTGAGCCTTACTTTTCAAAAAGAACATTGCTGGTAATCCACAACCTCCCAATTTTGTTACAACTGCAATTATTATGACCACGGCACTTATCATCAAAATCTCAAGATTAACTGCTCTCAAGTCTACTTGTGCTCCAATGATTGCAAAGAATAATGGTGCAAAAATCAATCCTATTTTTCCAATATAATTTTCAATTTTCTCAAATACTTTTGTGGTTGATAATGC
>Ga0066862_10001276_pt1 | contig 10398 bp, 19 predicted proteins | sample ETN02SmetaG_FD_66431 | JGI IMG/M metagenome (GOLD analysis project Ga0066862, IMG submission 66431) | Marine microbial and viral communities from oxygen minimum zone, Eastern Pacific Ocean - ETNP2014F10-02SV255 | ecosystem: Environmental > Aquatic > Marine > Oceanic ... | reverse complement strand
AGCGATGAAGAAGTGATGCAGTGTGTATCATATGACACTAGGAATGCATATGGTAAGAATATGAAGGCCGTTTGTGATCATAATGATGGTACTCTTTCCCAGAATCAGTCTCCAAATTATGCTGGTGATGCAGGGTCTGGTAGTGCTTACAGAGATTTGAATACACGATTTGATACGTTAGCATTGGGTGGTAACCTTCCTTGGGAAGGACCGTGGGGAAACATGTCTTATAATGATCTTTCAATGACTTGGTTGATGTCTTTGAGATATTGGCCAAATAAGATGACTGATTCCCAGATGTTATCAGTGACCTCCAATCATACAACATAAATACTAAAGTATAAAGAGTATCCATGCCAATATATACTTCACAATTAGAAGTCAGTACAGCACATGTTGCTGTGCGTCCATCTTTAGCACTTAATTTTGCTAGAGCAAGACAGATGGATCATCGTGTTGATTTTGAAAGAGCATCAGCCGCGTGGTATGTTGATAAGAATAGGTTATGGAAACAAGCTGGTGTTAATGAACCACGTTTCACTCATGATGGTAAGACTGGAGAGTCTCTTGGCCTTTGGCATGAAGGACAGGCAACCAATAACATTCCAACTCATAATAGTAAGATCTCCACTTATAAACAAAATGATGATGGAATGGTTACAGGACCAGATGGAGTTGCTTCTTCAGCAAGACAGATGGTAATAGCATCTGATGCTGGTGCAGGTGGTAGCACAATAGTTCAAGCTAACGATGCTTGGGGAGTTGCGTCTGGTCTTACTTGGTCTATATTTGTTAAGGTTACCGCAGATGATCATATAGATTTCCAGTTATATGATAATAATAACAATGCGAAAGCTAGTAGAATAAGAGTTTATAAGAATGGTGGGACACCTATCGAACCTACTTCAAGTGAAGGAGGGCAATCTGGTAACACAGGTACAACATCATGGGAAGAGTATCCTGATGGTTGGGTCAGAATAAAGTGGGAGAATTTTTCTGGTTCTGGTAATGCTACTAGTTACTTCCAGATGTATGCACACAATCATACTAATTCTACTGGATCTAATGTTAAGTATGCATTCTGGGGAAGTCAGATAGAGACTACTAAGTTCGCTACTAGTCCTATATTAACTACTGGTGCTGCTGCTACTCGTTCCCATGAGAATGTTGTCATGCGTGTAGGTCATTTTGATGACATATATAATCACAATGGTGCTTCATTTTATATAGATGCCACTAATCATTCTAACAATACTGGAGGACAATATAATGTACTAACTGTTGGAGCTAACAATGATTATGGTCATGGTATCTTTAAGGAGAGTGGATCATATGATATCTTCTGGCACATTAGACAGGCTGGAAGTAGTCTTGCTAATATAGTTCCTACTATTGGTGATTGGAATCAGAATATGAGAGTTAAAATAGGATTAGCATATTCTAAAACTAACCAAGTGATTTATGTTAACGGTGGTAATGTAGCATCTAGTAGTACTGATAGTACCAGTCTTACTAATATAGATAGACTTCATATTGGATCTGCTTCTAACAACAGTGCTCCTTTCTATGGTACTATAAGGCATGTCTATTGTTGGGCATCCCAATTACCATCACCGCAGATGCAACTAATAAGCAACGAAGAATTTACTTAACGCCATGAGATATAAAGATTACTGTTTAAAATTTGATAACGAATCACAGTGGGACTCTACTGCGAATACTTTAGGATGGAAGAGTACTGATCCTACTGATAAAGTTTGGTATGGAGTACAGCATGGTGCTGTTGATATTATTGGTGCTATGAATGGTGAAGGATATCATGTCAATCTAAGATTGAAGTATAGTCTAATAGATGACGGTGTTGATGACGGTGGTAAACCTAAGATGAAAGATAATACTTTACCTAGTGAACTGGATAGTTATGTTGTTACACCATCTACACCACAAAGGAGGTTTGCATAATGGCTAGTAATATAGGAACAGGTCCACAGGACATCCCAATTAATGCTTACTTAGGACAACAGGCATTCTTAGATCAACCAGCAGAGAGACCAGCATTGCTTGCTCATCATACTAATAATCAGAATAATCCTGGTGGTTCTAACAATCCTCATGACACTACTCTTGAAACAACTATTTTTACGGATGTGAGGTTTGATAATTATGGAGCATACGATAATAGTAATGGTGAATACACAGTACCTCAGAGAGGTCTCTATTGTATGACAGTCTCCTCTAACATGGGTTCTACTAATATGGGTAATAATGTACAGTGTTATTTGAAGATTAATGGAACCAGTTATCAGAGAGCATATCTACAAAAAGATATTCAGGATGGTACTTGGTTCTATAGGACATTACAATGGTTTGTTCCTGCTGAAAAAGGAGATGTACTAACCTTACAATGTCAGGCTGATGCTGGTACTTTCTGGTTTGATGATGATGGTCTATACACAGCATTTGCAATACACATGGTAACCTGATATAATATTGATAGATTAATTTTATTATGCGTTGTCGAGCAATTACACCCAGAAATGATGGGTGGTTAGAAGTTATACTTCCTGATGATACACTATCGGAAGTGGATCATATGATCTCTGAGGAAGGTGAGTGTGTTAGAAAAAAACTCGCTGGTAACATCACGAGGTCTAGAGAATTAATAGCAACAGATAAGTTCGAGCAGTTTTTGTTTGAAGTTGCTGAAAAATACCAAGAAAAGTTTGATTATAAACCGAGACCAACGGTAGTTACATCAGAACGTCAATTAAAAATCACTGATATTTGGGTAAATTATCAGTACCAGACTGAGTTTAACCCATCTCATGTACATGCTGGTGTATTCTCGTTTGTTATATGGAAAAATATTCCTACTGATGCAAGAGAACAGTTGGAGTTGCCCTTTGCTCAGGGTACTACTCTTCCATGTGTCTCTTGTTTTCAGTTTGAGTACACAAGTATACTAGGTAACAGAAAGTCGTATAACTATGCAATGTCTCCACAGATGGAAGGTATGATGCTATTCTTCCCTGCTGAGTTGCATCATTTAGTTTATCCATTTTACAATAATGATGGAGTCAGGGTTACAGTTGCTGGAAATTTGGCTTGGGTGTGATAAATAGAAAGACCTTGACAAGTGTGCTATAATGACTGATGAACCGAAGGAGGAGTTGAAAGAGGAAGGTAAACCCGATAAAAAGAAAGGGTTTCTTGGTAAAGCAAAGGATGCTTTATTACCTGATGCTACTGAACAAGCCGCTTTGCTGTCCAGCATGGTCAGATTGGGTGTACTTGTGTGGTCCGGGGGAATATTGACTCTTAATTATGTTGCTATTCCAGGAATACCACAACAAAAAATAGATCCGACTTTTATAGCTTCAGTTTTTACTGGAGTTTTAGCTAGCTTCGGAATTCAGACCGCTTCTAAGAAGGGGGATGGTACTATGAAAATGCAGAACGGTGGTGCTAATGGTGCTATCACTAAGCAAGACATGGAGAAGTTGTTAGCGAAGTCTGGTAACAATGGAACTGTTCAAACAATTAGAGTTGAACAAGCTCCTCTTAAGATTACTACCGACGATACTTATAAATTGTAAGGAAAAAATTATGCAAAAGATAGTAAATGTACTTGCTGTTGCGTCTGCTGTTGTATCTGTTGCCGTTGTTGGCACTGGTGCTTACGTTTACGTTAATAAAGACGCAATCGTAGACGATGTTAAATCAAAGGTACAAGACGCAGTACTAGGATCACTTGGTGGTCTTGGTGGTGGAGTACCTAGTGTTGGTGCTGACTCACTTCCTCTAGGAAGTAATGATCTTTCACCTACAGCACCACAAAAATCTGCGCCAGAAGGACCTAAGTCTCCTGCTGTGGGGATGGGTATTCCTAACTAATGGATATTCAGAAGATAGCAACCTACGGCAGCGCAGCTGCTGTCGTAGGAACTGGTTCGCTGGTTGGTGGTAACTTTGCCATCGATCAAGCAACTGGTGGACCAGAGAAAAGAATAAAAGCACAGGCAACTGAACTCCAACTCATTGTGAGAGAAGAAGTTCGTAGTGCTATAGCAGAGATGTTTCCTAGTTCTACTGGTGGCGTTGTAAGGCAAGGTGGTGTTCCCGCCAAAGATTATCGTAAGGAGGTTCCTAAATGAAAGACTTTAAAATTCCAGTAGCAGTACTCACATTCCTAGCAGCACAGTTAGGTGGTGCTGTATGGTGGTCATCGCAAATTGATGGTAGGGTTGGTAATCTAGAAGAACAAAGTTTAAACATTGCCAAAGAGAATAGAAGATATATCTCCGAGGTTATCATTCCATCCTATGAAATCAGTGACAGTTGGGACAATCCACATCATAATAACTGGTTGAAATCAGGTGGCTGGAAAGACTAATAATGTCTGATCCAGTTCGCTACATACCAAATATTCAGATACATACTGTTGGTAATAATGTTCCTTATATTCCACGTTGGATTAACAATCAACCCAGCGTGGATTATTTAATGAGACCTGTTGTTGTTAATATTGGTATTCCTATTATAGACATGCCAGGTTGTGTTAAAGCACACACGGAAGAGAACAGGAAGACAAAACTTTTACCTCAGCTGGCTGATGATGATCCTAAAGAGATTATGACTTTGTGTCCTGATGGGTACTATCCATCATACGATGCAATGAATTATGAACCAGATCAGTTAATAATTACAAGAGAACAGAAAGCACCTCCCGTAGCACCTCCTGAAGATCCTCCAGGTGCTCCTGAAACGCCCGATACTGGTGATGTTGCACCAGAAGGTGACCCAGAGTGTCCTGGACCTACTGCGCCTCGTATAGGAGATGTTGCACAGAATAAAAAAGAGAAAGTATCTGGATTTGAATTAGTAGATACTCCACGAGGTAAAGTTTGTGAAGTTCTTTACGAAGATATTGGTGTAGTAGAAGCATATTTACCTGCTCCTCAAGTAGTAACAACTACGGCGACGATTGCTGCGGTGGCCACTGGATCGGCCCTCCTAGCAAAGCCGCTGGCTGATCTTTTGATGAAGGTTGTGAAACCTGTGATAAAGAAAGTGATGACGAAGATTCAGACGATTCTTGGGAAGACTCCGTACCGCCCGACTCAGGCTGAGTTGAAGACGAATGAGTATCGGTTGAAGAAGGGTCTCCTGGAGATAAATTTTGCGAAGCAGCACTCGAAGAAGAAGAAGTAGAAAGATTGTGCATGTGTGGTGCTACTACACCAGCAGGATTTACCAACATAACATCAGCACATACACTATAGTATGGTGACTTAGGATGGAACATGATACCTTGCTGTTTGAGTTCTCCACAGTTTTTAAGTCTCGCGATCTCAAAATCTAATCTCTTATTAGAAATTGTTTGATTCACTAATGCTATTTGACTAGCAACTGCTTCCTTACACTGTTGTTGTAGTTTTTTATCTAATGGTTTAGACCAAGTAGCAGACACACCTATTGAAAGGTTATAATTCTCTGTCTGATTGGTACGTGTTGGAACGTAGTATAATATATTTCCTGGATTATCTATCTGTCCGTCATCATCAGCATCATGTATGTCATAGACGGGATCATCATAGTATCTTTCAAAGGGTCGCTTGAAAGCACCACTACCAGTAACATAGGGAGTGATGTTCATGGTAGCACCTTGACATTGTATACCACCACCATAGGTGTTAGTTATATACGGACCTTGTAACACCTGTATGGCTTGATTGGTTACTGAGCCTGAAGAGTTGGCAATAGGATTAGCAGTCGCTGATACACCACCAACGTCTGCTGCTAATGATACGGTAGGACTTAGTAAAGATAGTACTAACGTACCTATTGTTGGAAAATACTTGTTGTGTCGGTGACGCTTGTTATGGTACTGGTTCTCTGAATTACGGTGTGCGTCTGAAGCCCGGGGCCGCTGTAATGTTCCGTGAATTGAAACGCTGCGCCCGGAGTCGTCTGCACATAAGTTGGTTTGTTTCCTGTTGATAAGTCTAATCCAGTCCATGTTGAAGTCACACCATTAGTGGTTACATTTTGATTAGTCACACCATCAGGTGCGACTGCCGATGATCCTGCTTCTAACTCAACCCCTGTCCCAGAGACAGAATAAGTCCAGCCTGTAGCATAATCCATCGAATTTATCGTCTCCGTTACGGTAGACGTTGTTTCAGTATGGCTCGTCATCGAGCCCTGCGTGAAGTTAGGGACCACAGGCACTGCATGTGCGGCAGAACCGCACAAGAGTAGTGTCGTTATGGCTAACTTCCTAAACACCTTATCTAATTTGTAGTTCAGTTACGAATTGACCAGTTGTATTTGTGCCAGCACCACCACCAACTGCTGTCAGAGTATGTGCTGAGGTTACAGTACCTGTACCAGTACCAGTACCAACAGCTGTTGCTGTCTGGTTGGAGTAGTCACTAAGAGCACCTACAGCTGGAGCAGTAGTTTCAATTACGTCACCCTGTATGAATGATTGGCTAAAACTATACGCACCGCCAGCAGTTGTTGTACTTGCTATACCTACAGAGCCTTGTCCGACTCCTGATGTGAGTGTACCTAGACCACCGACTTTATTATCGGGAGTGTTACCACCACCAACGTCCATTGTGACACCAGATCCAGAAACGGTATACGTCGAACCGATTCTTTCAGCTGTATTATAGGCAGCACCCGTATGTAAGTTCACACTTGATGTCATTCTATGTGTGATATCCGCAAAAGCAGGACTAGAAAAACCTGCCAATAATAGTATAGGTAATAATTTTCTCATTTTCTAGACAATAATACCATATGTATTTATGAGTATAATTTCTTGTTGTAGAAATGGTACAACTGTACTCCTCTATGGGTGGTGTACGGTTATCCCAAGTTATGAAGTGAGTACAAATACTTGACAGAAATTTTATCTTTGCTATATAATATTGTTACGTTACTTAACAAATCTTTAATGACTGTTACAACTGAAGATGGTGGAAGACAGAATATGTTTGCCACTGAGCCTCAAATAGAAGTACTACAATCGGATAAAACAATGAACGAACAAGCAGAACTAGCCAACGGACGTTGGGCAATGATAGGATTCATGGCTGCCATCGGATCTTATGTTACAACTGGACAGATAATTCCTGGTATATTCTAAGGAATCTTCCTATTCTAATCGTAACAAAACTAAATAGTTACTCGTATTTTATTTCAGTATCTAAACAAATGGGCGACCTCGCTGCTACAACTGATTCAGTATCACCAATCTTTGCAATCTTATGGGTGTTCTATCCTATGGGTGCTCTAGTATTGATGGAACTTATTATGAGAGCATTGTCTGATGATGACGATGATGATACAAGTGGTGGCAAAGGGATTAGGATTCGCCAACAAGAAATGGTTCCAGTCCCATTACCTTCAGGAGCATAATGCAAGCATTGATAATATTCATGTCCTTCTTGGACTTCATGTTCTATCCTACTGTTGTGGCAACAATCGTTGCAGTTATAATTGAGCAGATAGTAAGAAGAATAAGTAATCCAGAGTGGGATGCAGATTTAAAACTGATTAACAGGACAATGGGAATCAGAAAGTTTTTCTATAGACAAGCAGTGATCGTTAATATCCTGTGGTTCTTGGGGTATTTTGTCATAATGGTAACAATGGGTAGACATTCACCTCAAACACCTGATATGATATGGCAGGGATAACTACGATAGCCTTATTATTAAATGCCATTCCACCACAGTCTAGAGATTTGGTGGAGTTTGGTTTTTTTATGGGAGTTGGAATTACAGCAGGTTCTCTTGGCTTACTGTAAATGACTTTCATTCTCAATAAGTAAGAAGTTTTTCTCAATAAATAAAAGATACTTACTTGTGAAAAAATGGCTACAATCACTTTGAAAACACCTGATGGATCAACTGAGACATTTGAGTGTGATGCCGATACTCTTATACTTGATGCACTAGAAGAAGCAGGGTTGGATCATCCATCTTCCTGTCGTGCTGGTGCATGTTCTTCGTGTGCTATGAAGCTTGAAGAAGGAACAGTTAATCAGGAAGAGCAGTCATTTTTAGATGACGATCAATTAGAATCAGGTTATGTCTTAACTTGTGTTGCGTATCCTGAGTCTGATGTTACCCTACTCGCAGAACAAGAGGAGAATTTATACTGATGCTACACATGAGAGAAACATTAAAGAAAGCACTCCTAGCACATGCTAATGGAGAGATTCAAAAACATAGAGCTAACGTCGAAGTATACTTTGAACATCCAGTAGGTGTTGGAGAGCACCCTGATATTACTGGTGCAATTGGTCAAGAGTTAGATGCTATTGCACGTTATCATGATCAAATAGAAGTTTTAAAGGAGTATTTTTAGGGTTAGTGTATTTTATTGAAACATATAATGAGTCTGTCTCACCAGATGATTGCCAAAAGATAATAGATTATTTCGAGAGCAACCCTGACAAACATGTTCAAGGTGTCTATGCCATTGATGGTGAAGTCACTGTGGATCGTTCTGTCAAGGACTCTACTGACATGGCTATGAATCTTGGCGATGATAATGTATGCAATGAAATTCTTATACCTGTAATTAATTTCTGTACAGAACTATACAGGGAAAGTTATCCTGCTGTAGATAAGATATCTAATTGGTCTTGTGATCCAAAGTATAATATCCAAAGGTATTATCCTAATCAAGGATACTTTGCTTCTCATTGTGAGGATTCAAGTAGAGAATGTAATAGGGTTATGGGATGGAGTCTCTATCTCAGTACCGTTACTAATGGTGGGTTCACAGTCTTTGATAACTATAATTTAAAAATTGATTCAGCAGCAGGTAAGTTCTGTATTTTCCCTGCCTACTGGACACACATGCATCGAGGAGTTCCTAGTCCAGATCAAATAAAATATATTATTACTGGATGGTATCAATACAGTGATGATCAGGGGTTTCCTCAAGATGATGACCAGTTCCACTTTAAAAGTTGGAATGATTGACACGATTATGAAGTTGTGTTAATATAAATACGACGGGTGTAAGGGCAACTTCAATAAGACCCCCCGCTGATACAATGGGGCTGAGTATAAACAGCATATGTATCTCACCTCTTACTTCCCCCCTAACCAAGACCATGGGGTCATAATGTCTTATCATACAAGTAAATTAACGCCCTATTAACTCAATGACAACTCTTCAAAAGAGAGACAGCGCATTGCTAGGTGGATGGGACGAGTTTTGTAAGTGGGTAACATCCACGGACAATCGCTTATATGTTGGTTGGTTCGGAGTCCTTATGATTCCATGTCTTCTAACTGCTGCTACTTGTTTCATCATAGCATTTATCGCTGCACCTCCTGTCGATATCGATGGGATCAGAGAACCCGTTGCTGGTTCTTTAATGTTTGGTAACAACATCATTTCTGGTGCTGTTGTCCCTTCAAGTAACGCAATCGGTATGCACTTCTATCCAATATGGGAAGCTGCTACCCTTGACGAATGGTTATACAATGGTGGTCCATATCAAATGGTCATCATGCATTTCCTAATCGGAATCTCTGCCTATATGGGTAGACAGTGGGAATTATCCTACCGTTTAGGTATGCGTCCTTGGATCTGTGTTGCATATTCTGCACCAGTATCTGCTGCATTCGCAATCTTTTTAATCTATCCTTTCGGACAAGGTTCATTTTCAGACGGTATGCCGTTAGGTATATCTGGTACGTTTAACTTTATGTTTGTATTCCAAGCAGAGCATAACATCCTCATGCATCCATTCCATATGATTGGTGTGGCAGGTATGTTTGGAGGTTCACTCTTCTCTGCTATGCATGGATCACTGGTTACATCATCTCTCATTAGAGAAACAACTGATAACGAATCACAGAACTATGGATACAAATTCGGACAAGAAGAAGAGACCTACAACATCGTTGCCGCACACGGTTACTTCGGACGGCTTATTTTCCAATATGCTTCGTTCAATAATAGTCGTAGTCTTCACTTCTTTCTTGCTGTTTTCCCTGTGGTCTGTATTTGGCTCACCTCAATGGGTGTATCAACAATGGCCTTCAACTTAAATGGTTTCAACTTCAACCAGAGTATCTTAGATGCTAATGGTAAGGTTGTCCCAACGTGGGCAGACGTTCTTAACAGAGCGAACTTAGGTATGGAAGTGATGCACGAGCGTAATGCTCATAACTTCCCTCTTGATCTTGCTGCTGCTGAGACTAGTACAGTTGCCTTACTGGCCCCTGCTATTGGTTGATTGCGGATCATCTGTTATAATAAGGGGGTTCAACACCCCCTTTTTTCATGCAAATTCCTGCTGATCTAGGTGACAACGCAACATACGAGGACTATCTTGAGGAAGCAAAACTTGCTGCTTTCTAT
>Ga0066862_10001274_pt1 | contig 10402 bp, 9 predicted proteins | sample ETN02SmetaG_FD_66431 | JGI IMG/M metagenome (GOLD analysis project Ga0066862, IMG submission 66431) | Marine microbial and viral communities from oxygen minimum zone, Eastern Pacific Ocean - ETNP2014F10-02SV255 | ecosystem: Environmental > Aquatic > Marine > Oceanic ... | reverse complement strand
TCGCCTTTGATATTACTCTCTGTTTTAAGTTTTGCATTTGTTTTTACACTTCCAAATGTTAATCCAATTGACTACCACGGCTGGTTCTATAATATGATGTCAAAAGCAACACCCTACCAGACACTAGGTTTCGATATGTACGCAGTGGCTGAGGGGATGCATCACGCGCACTACACCGCAATGTTCTTCTCTGTTTGTGCAGCGATACTCGGATTCTTACTGGCTTTTGTTAAGTACTACCTCAGGAAAGATATACTTTCACTATCTACTAACTCGGTATATGCTAAATTGAGGAAGCTATTTAATAATAAATTCTATATTGATGAGGCCTATGAGCAATTCTTCATAAACCCATTTCTATATATTTCAAAGAAGGCATCAATAATTGATTGGGACTACTACGATCAAATGTTTATTGATTTCTGGGGATGGATTACAATTAAACTATCAAAAATTTCAGCGGTCCTCGACTACAGCCTCCTAGATCAGTATGTGGTTGATGGATTTGCGCGTATTACAAATAAAGCAGGTAAAGAGATGCAATCATCACAGAATGGGGTCCTTCAGAGCTACCTTTTCTCTGCAGTGGTTGGAATTATAATTTTATTAATCATTATTCAACAATTAGGATAATTTTATGGAAACAAGCATACTATCAATTTTAATATTTTTCCCTCTTGTAGGTATACTTGGGATGTTTATCGCATATATGCTAAAGCAAGACGATATCATCTATAAGTATATCGCATTATTTACAACAAGCGTACAGCTACTTCTTACTGCTTGGCTATATATGAACTTTGATCCCGCTGTTCAGTTATCTGCCGATCTTCTAGCAGAGCCAGTCAAGTTTGCTGTTCAGGTTCCATGGATTGATAATTTCAATATTGAGTACTTCGTTGGCATAGATGGCCTGAGCGCTCCACTTGTCCTACTTACTGCGCTACTCATGTTTATATGTATTGTTGCCAGCTGGAATATCTCTAAGCATGTTTTTGCATATTTCGCTCTTTTCCTTCTACTCAATACAGGGATGATGGGAGTTTTCTTATCACTAGATTTCTTTCTCTTTTATATATTCTGGGAGGTGATGCTCCTACCAATGTATTTCCTAATTGGAATCTGGGGAGGACCTCAGCGCAAATATGCAGCAATTAAATTTTTCCTCTACACATTATTTGGATCGGTATTTCTTCTTCTTGGAATGATTTCACTTTACTATTACTCAGGAATGGAGACCTTCAATCTGATCTCTTTGATATCTGCAGCGCCATCGATAACTGGTAGCCTATGGGGATTTGAAGTTAAGTATTTAATATGGATAGCACTATTTATTGGATTTGCTATAAAAGTCCCAATATTCCCATTCCATACATGGCTCCCACTTGCACACGTTGAGGCTCCTACATCGATATCAGTTATTCTAGCAGGTGTATTGCTAAAAATGGGTACATACGGTCTGCTAAGAATTAGCTACCCTCTTCTTCCTGGAGAAGTCATTGCGTTTTCATATACTCTAGCAATTCTCGCAGTAATTAATATCATATGGGGTGCGACAAATGCTATAGCTCAAAGGGATTTAAAGAAAATGGTTGCATACTCCTCTGTAAGCCACATGGGATATGTCCTATTGGGAATGGCTGCCATAGTAAGTAGCTCTCCTGCAGGTGCACAGGCAGGAATGAACGGGGCTGTAATGCAGATGTTTAATCATGGAGTTATAACAGCGATGCTGTTTTTGCTTGTTGGAATGTTATACGATAGAGCGCACCATAGGTGGATAGTATTCCCAGATGACTATGAAGATGCAGACAAAGCTGGAAAAATGGGATTCGGTGGTGTTGCAAACAAAATGCCAGTGTTCTCAGCTTTTGTGATGATTGCCTTTTTTGCAGGCTTAGGATTACCCGGTTTATCAGGCTTCATAAGTGAGGCATTCTGTTTTATTGGAGGATTTACTGCATTTAAGCTAATCACAGTTATAGGAACATTTGGAATTCTCTTAAACGCTGTTTACTTCCTTAGGGCATACCAGCGAATATTCTGGGGTGACGAGGGAGAGAGTAGTAAGGATCTAACTGATATATCTAAAAGAGAAATTTCTATCTTAATCCCACTTTTAATTTTAGTTATAGGACTGGGTGTTTACCCATCTCCATTAATTCAGATGGTTGAGCCTACAGTTCAGACAATCATAGATATAGTTCAATCGGCCATATAAATGACAAATTTTTTAGACAATATATCAAGTCTTTATTATTTCCAAGCTGAGTTTGTTCTGTGCTTCGGTATTTTATTGCTTCTTATATTGTCAGTATACGATAAATCACCTGATCAGCCGTTTTATATAACAATATCAGTACTTTGTTTATCTCTTGTCGCTACATTTTTATTAATTTTTGATCAAATGAATCTCGGTGCTGGATTTAAGTTTTTATTCCTTGGCAGCATTGTAATAGACTTCTATGCGAATTTTTTCAAGGTTATTTTCTTGTTATCTGTTTTAGCTATTATTCTTTTAACATATAATAATAGAGAGGTATCTAAAGAGGATTGGAGTGAATACTACTGCTTAATACTAATATCAACATTGGGAATGTTTCTAATGTCCTCATCATTGAATCTTTTGATGATTTACCTTGCTATCGAAATGGTTAGTATCCCCTCATATATGCTCGCCGGGTTTAATCATGATGATAAGGGTTCAAATGAAGCATCTATGAAGTATGTTCTCTATGGATCCTTTGCATCAGGCCTAATGCTATTTGGTATGAGCTGGATATATGGCCAGGCAGGCAGCCTGTACCTTAATGATATTGGAATGTATATGATGAATATTGCTCAATTTGAATTCACATCACTTCTCTCTTTTTTAATGCTTTTTGCTGGTTTTGGTTACAAAATTTCATCTGCACCATTTCATTACTGGGTACCGGATGTTTATGAAGGGGCTCCATCGCCAATTACTGCATTTTTTGCAGTTGCTCCAAAATTAGCTGGCTTTGCCCTGCTGATTAGATTTCTGTATACAACCATGGCTCAGCTTAACTTATCGACTTATACAGTTGAGACTATATACGTTGACTGGAATCTTATCCTAGCTGTTTTATCAGCTATTACAATGACAATAGGTAATATTCTAGCCATAAGACAAAGCGATGTAAAAAGAGTTCTAGCTTACTCAAGCATATCTCATGTTGGATTTATAATGATGGGATTTGCAGTAGTATCTTTTTCAGCTGTTAGTCACATGCTCTTTTATATGGTGATGTATTCATTTATGACCCTTGGAGCTTTTGGTGTGCTTATTCTTCTGAAGGATAAGTATTCAATTAATTCGGTGGATGAATGGAATGGAGTGGGATATCTTCACCCTATTGTTTGCTCTCTTATGGTACTTAATCTATTATCGCTCGCTGGGCTTCCACCTACATCTGGATTTGTCGCAAAATTTTATATATTTGCAAGTATTATAGAGTCAAAATCTTTTTACTGGCTTGCTGTAGTGGCAATACTGAATACAGTTGTCGCACTTTACTATTATTTTAATATTGCTCGTGCAATGTTTCTAGAAACTGGATTTGAGCACAAAATCAAAAAATTAGATGTTCTACCGGTGTCTGTTGTTGTTGTAACTTCAATTCAAGGAATTTTGTTTTATTTTTACTGGTCAGGGTTATATAACGTTATACAGAGGTTGTTTTCATGAGCAAAAAATCAAATACAGTTAGGACATCACAGGTAACGATGCATGAGTTGGTTCTTCCCAACGATACGAATAATCTTGGCAATGTGCTTGGTGGAAGAGTTATGCACCTCATGGATATTTGCGCAGCGATGTCAGCCTATAAGCATGCGAGGACACATGTTGTAACCGCTTCTGTTGATGAAATGAATTTTTTAGCACCAGCTAAAAAAGGGTTTATTTTAATACTTAAATCATCTGTAAACTATGTTGCGAATAGTTCGATGGAAGTTGGGGTTAAGATAGAATCTGAAGATCCATTTAGCGGGAAAATTAAGCATACCGCTTCAGCTTACTTGACATTTGTCTCACTAAATGAATCAGGTAAGCCCACTGAGGTTCCAGATATAACTCCAGAAACAGATGTAGAAATACGACGATATAAAGAAGGTAAAGCCAGAACAATGCAAAGAAAAAAAGAGCTGAAATCTAAGTAGTGGCAACAGTACATATAACTAAAGGACATGATTTAAATCTCGATGGAGCCCCTGAGAAGCTTCTTGAAGCTATGCCCTGTCCTGATAAGATTAGAATTATTCCAGATGACTTTCCCGGTATTAAACCAAAATTAAATATTAAGGTAAATGACCAAGTTAAAATTGGAGATAAACTCTTTTTTGACAAAAATAAGCCCTCTGTAAACTTCTGCTCTAATGTTTCTGGAAAGATTCTTGATATTAAATTTGGTGAACGTCGTAAAGTTGAGTATATAGAGATTTCTTGTGAAAATAATGATTATGGTTACGATAGAAATACTATTACTTCTGAAACCCCAAGTAGAGAAGAAATAATAGATAAACTTCTTAGTTGTGGATTATGGCCCTCTATTAGGCAGAGACCTTTCTCTACAATTGCTAATCCAGAAGATACACCAAAGTCAATTTTTATAACAGCTATGCCGACGGCTCCTTTTGCGCTGGATCTTGAGTTTGTATTAAAAGAAGATTGTAGTGGTATAAGCAAAGGTCTTTCTATTTTAAATAGCTTAACTTCAGGTGATGTTAATGTTGTAATGGATAGGAATAGATCATATACAATTTTTGATGAGTGTGAGGACTTCTCCTCGCATGAGTTTTCTGGACCTCATCCAGCTGGGAATACTGGCATTCACATCCATCATATTGATCCCATCTCAAGTAAAAATGACATTGTATGGTATGTCTCTTTACAGGATTTAAATAGTATTGGTAAGTTTTTTACAGATGGGGAGTACCCAACAGATAAATATATATCAATTGGAGGCTCAGGTATTTCTGATCCAGGATTTTATAAAATTAAAAAAGGCACCCAAATTTCAAGTATTCTTAAGGATTTTGATGAAGATGGTAGCATCATCGTATCTGGGGACGTATTATCTGGAGATAAAAGAGACTTTGATCAGCCAATTAATTTCTATCATGAGACTCTTTCTACTGTCAGACATATTGAAAAAAGAGACTTCTTAGGATGGATACTTCCAGGTCTAAAAAAATATTCTATTTCTAGAACTTTCCTATCATCAATGTTTAAGAAACCCAGAACTAGTTTTGATACACGAATAAATGGAAGCAGGAGAGCTATTATTCCATTTGGAAGATGGGAAGCCATGCTTCCTATGGATTTATTTCCAGATTTTATTATTAAAAGTATTCTAGCAGAAGATATCGAAGATATGGAGAAGTATGGTATCTACGAATGCGATCATGAAGACTTTGCTCTTTGTGCTTATGCATGTCAATCAAAAGTGGAAGTCTCTAAGATTATCAAAGATGGACTACAACTTGCGGAGAGAGAAGGATAGTGAAAATTTTAAGAAATATGCTTGATAAGGTTGCACCTAATTTTCATGAAGGCGGAAAGCTTGAGAAACTATATCCCTTGTATGATGCGATCGACACAATACTTTACGTGCCCTCTGAAACTTCTAGTCATGGTCCATTCATTAGAGATCATGTTGATGTTAAGAGATCTATGATATTTGTTGTACTTGCCCTCTTACCATGCCTTTTATTTGGAATCTATAATGTTGGTTTTCAAGGAGCTGGAGCATTAGCATCTGAAAAAACATTTCTAGAGTTATTTATATCAGGTGCATTAGTAGTTGCACCTATGTACGCAGTCGTTTTTACGATTGGTGGTATGTGTGAAGGGCTTTTTGCGGTAGTTAGAAAACATGAAATCAATGAGGGCTTTCTGGTTACAGGCATGCTTATCCCACTCACAATGCCCCCCACAATACCATTGTGGATGCTTGCATTAGCTACACTCTTTGGTATTGTCATTGGAAAAGAAATTTTTGGAGGAACCGGTTTTAATATATTTAATCCGGCCTTAACAGCGAGGGCATTTATATTTTTCGCCTATCCAACAACTATGTCAGGTGATAAAGTGTGGGCGGTAGATGGCTTATCGGGAGCAACACCATTACTAAAAGTTGCAGCGGCTACAGGCAGTGATCCAATTTCTTCACTAGGTAGCTACTCATGGAGCGATATGTTTTTTGGTTTCATCCCTGGGTCTGTTGGAGAGACATCCGCATTTTGCTGTTTACTTGGTGCTCTATTTTTAATAATAACTGGAATTGGTTCCTGGAGAACTATGTGCGCTGTTATGATTGGTATGCTTTCAATGACATTTATTATGAATCAGTTTGGTCAGTTAATAGGAAGTGAGAATCCAATGCTATTTATTCCTCCACACTACCATTTTGTTATGGGAGGGTTTGCATTTGGAATGATTTTTATGGCTACAGATCCGGTTTCAAGTGCCCATACAAAAAAGGGTATGTGGTACTATGGAATTTTAATTGGTTTTATGTGTGTGCTTATTAGGGCCATTAATCCTGCATATCCCGAGGGGATGATGCTTGCAATCCTATTTGCGAATGCTTTTGCACCTTTATTTGATTACTATCAACTCGAAGCCAATGTTAAGAAAAGAAAGCTTAGATATGGGAAGTAATTTTAAAACATACATATTTATGGGTACTATTACATTGATATCAAGCGTATTGCTTTCATATTCATACTCATCACTCAAACAACTCACTGAAGCTAATATTAAATTTGATATAAAGAGAAATATTGTAAAGAGCGCAGGATATGATATCAAAGAGATGTCAAAAGATGAAATTATAAAAAATTACACTGATAATGTTAAAGAGATACTTCTTGATTCTCAAAATCAAAAGGTATCAGGCGTGACATGGGACCAGCTAGTTGGTGTTGAGGATAAGAAAAATGGCCTTACATACTTTGTTGAAAAGAAAAATAAAATAAAATTCAATTCAATTGAAGATAAAGACAATGATTCGTCAATCAGAAAATTTCTACCATTGTTTTATCATGATGAGAAAAATGCATATATATTACCTATATCAGGTAAGGGACTATGGTCGACATTGTTTGGTTTTATATCAATAGCTGATGATGGCAATACAGTTAAAGGGATAACCTTCTATAAACACAAAGAAACTCCTGGCCTTGGTGGAGAAGTTGATAAAAAATGGTTTCAAAATAATTTTATAGGTAAAAAAATATTTAATGATAATGATCTAGTATCTATTAGAGTAGCTAAAGGAAAATCGACAGCACTCCCTGAGACTGAATGGATGCATGCTGTTGATGGGATAACAGGTGCAACTATGACCTCACAGGGTCTTACTGATTTTTTAATTAGAGATTTACGTAGATATGAAAACTTTTTAAGAGAAGTATATGGCAAATAAAATACTATCCGATCCATTAATTGATAATAATCCAATAACCAAACAGGTGCTTGGGGTCTGTTCTGCGCTTGCAGTAACAGTCAAGCTAGAGATGGCAATAGTAATGGCGCTTGCCCTTACTTTTGTTTTAACCTTTTCAAATTTAATTATATCAATTCTTCGAAAGCACATACCAATGAACGTGCGAATTATTGTGCAGTTGGTTGTTATTGCGACATTGGTAATACTCGTTGATCAGATTCTACAAGCATATATGTATGATGTTAGTAAACAATTATCTGTGTTTGTAGGTTTAATTATAACTAATTGTATTGTTATGGGTAGAGCAGATGCTTTTGCTATGAGCAATAGTCCTAAGGATTCTGTTCTAGATGGAATAGGAAATGGAGTTGGCTACGGAACTATATTAATAATTGTTTCTGTTGTAAGAGAGCTCTTAGGTACTGGGCAAATTTATGGATATCAATTAATACCAATGTCTGCATATGTAGAGAATGGAGGTTGGTATATGAATAATGGATTAATGCTACTCGCTCCAGGAGCATTTATAGTTTTAGGTCTCCTTATTTGGGCTCAAAGGACATATACAGGATACGTTGAGGAATAATGGAACTACTACAACATTATCTTAGCCTAGCTACAAAATCTATATTTATAGAAAACATGATATTAGCATACTTCCTTGGAATGTGCTCATTTCTTGCTGTTTCTAAAAAGATTGAGACCTCTATCGGACTTGGCAAAGCAGTCATTTTTGTTAATGGTATAACGGTCCCACTTAATTGGTGTATTAACACATACCTATTGAAAGAGGGAGCCCTGATTTGGACGGGAATATCAGGTATGGAGTCTGTAGATTTGAGTTTCCTACATCTAATAATGTTTATTGCAACAATTGCAGCATTAGTTCAGCTAGTTGAAATGATAATTGAGAAGTTCAGTGCAAGTCTCTATACATCTCTAGGTATATTTCTGCCACTTATAACTGTTAACTGCTCAATTTTAGGAGCATCATTATTTATGAATGAGAGAGCTTATACATTTGGTGAATCTGTAGTTTTTGGTGTAAGTGCAGGTGTAGGTTTTGCTCTAGCAATTGTTTCTATGTCAGCCATAAGGTTTAAATTGAAATATTCAAATATCCCAAATGGATTAAGAGGTCTAGGTATTACAATGATTCTCACAGGTTTAATCTCAATGGCATATTTAGCATTTTCAGGAATCCAGCTATGATTGTAGCATCAAGTATAATTGTCTTTTTAGCAGTAATATTTATTCTAGTCACAGTAATACTAGTGGCGGAAAAGAAGCTTGTGCCACAAGGTGATGTAAAGATAATTCTTAACAAAGACGAAGCGAAATCACCAACCGTAAAACCTGGTGGAACGCTGCTCTCTGCTTTGTCTGCACAAGACATCTTCCTTCCATCTGCTTGTGGAGGTGGTGGTACGTGCGCAATGTGTAAGTGTCAAGTCCATGCAGGTGGCGGTGAAATTCTTCCTACTGAGCTCACTCATATTACTAGATCTGAAGCTAAAGAAAATTGGAGATTAGCTTGCCAAGTAAAAGTAAGAGATGATATGGATGTTCAAATTCCTGATGAAATATTTAGTATTCAAAAATGGGACTGCACGGTAAAATCGAACAGAAGTGTCGCAACGTTTATTAAGGAACTGATTGTAGAACTTCCTAAAGGTGAAACTATTAATTTTCAATCTGGTGGATATATCCAAATCGATATCCCGAAGTATAAATTGTCATACTCAGAATTTGATGTTGAAAATGAATACCGCGAAGATTGGGATAAATTTAAAATGTGGGATTTGAATGCAGAGAACACTGAGGATGATGTTTTTAGAGCCTACTCTATGGCGAATCACCCTGCTGAAGGTAATATAGTTATGCTTAATGTTAGAATTGCCCATCCACCACCACAGAAGTGGGATGCCCCACCAGGCATTGCTTCATCATATATTTATAATCTAAAGGCTGGTGATAAGGTGACTATATCTGGTCCTTATGGCGAATTTTTTATCAAGGACACTGAACGTGAGATGGTATATATAGGAGGTGGCGCTGGGATGGCCCCTCTTAGATCGCACCTCTTCCATTTATTCCATACATTAAAGACAGGAAGAAAAGTTTCTTACTGGTATGGAGCAAGGTCGCTAAGAGAGATGTTCTATGATAGTCATTTTAAGAAAATTCAAGAAGAATTTCCTAATTTTTCATATAATGTAGCTTTGTCTGATCCACTTGAAGAAGATAATTGGAAAGGATATACAGGTTTTATACATCAAGTAGTTCATGATAACTATCTCGCTAATCATGAAGACCCTACAGAAATAGAGTACTACATGTGCGGACCACCTATGATGAACTCTGCAGTAACAGGAATGCTGCATGATCTAGGTGTTGAGGATGATATGATTGATTTTGATGATTTCGGTGGGTAGTATGAGTATTTTTGAACTTTCATCAATTTTAGTATCAATATCAGCGTTACTAATGCTTATAAATTTCAAATTCGTAAAAATGCCAATGACTATTGGCGTAATGTTACTGTCCTTGATTTTCTCAATGGTATTAATTCTCTTTGCGAAAACATCAATAGTTTTATCTTTCTCATCTCTAATAGATCATATTGACTTCAATGAAGCTTTAATGCATGGGATGCTCTCTTTCTTGTTGTTTGCAGGAGCTCTACATGTTGATATATCTGATTTGCTGGAACAAAAATTTATAATCTTACTCCTAGCTACATTAGGTGTGGTATTTTCAACATTTCTTATAGGTACTGTGTCATTTTATATTTTCAATAACTTTTTCTCAATATCTATAGATTATATATACTGTCTATTATTTGGAGCTTTAATATCGCCCACAGATCCAATTGCAGTTCTTGGCATTTTAAAGGAAACTAATTCGCCTAAAACTCTAGAGACTACAAT
>Ga0066862_10001267_pt1 | contig 10424 bp, 6 predicted proteins | sample ETN02SmetaG_FD_66431 | JGI IMG/M metagenome (GOLD analysis project Ga0066862, IMG submission 66431) | Marine microbial and viral communities from oxygen minimum zone, Eastern Pacific Ocean - ETNP2014F10-02SV255 | ecosystem: Environmental > Aquatic > Marine > Oceanic ... | reverse complement strand
CAATAAGTAATAATACGGCTATACTGAAGATACCTACACGACTGTCATACATAACGGCCATAAAGAAGTAAATTGTAGGGCCCATAAATGCTGCAACCTTACCAAAAAATCCAAAGAAACCAAAGAATTCGGTACTACGTGTTTCAGGTATAATTTGTCCAAATATACTACGGGATAATCCCTGTGAACCTCCAAGTAGTGTGCCCATCATTGTTCCTAAAAGTAAAAATTGTAAAAATACAGTCATGCCCAATGGGGCCCAAATATTATCTCGAACCCATATTGGTATAAAATCAATAGAACCGTCTCCAAGGTTCGTGGGATGGTCTACACCTACATTATTTTTTCCATTTAAAGGACCACCTAATACACTAGCACTAAAGCGAGTGTCATCTATTGAAACCAAAAAGGCCTCAATATCTGAATTCTCAATATCTGTCAAATTCTTTGTGAAATTTACCCACTCATCATCTACTGTATCGCCATAATTCCAGGATTGTGTCTTAGTCTTAGTACTATACTCCAATGGAAGTACATTCTTCCACTCTTCAGCCCAAGCCTGTTCATCAAACTCCTCAGCCCCATAATCCAGTTTCTGTGCAATCTCTGGAGTATCATAATCAACATGAACATCGTAAAATTCTTCAGATTTATTCCACTCGTAAAGAATAAAATATTCCTCATGCTCTTCTAATTCAAGAGGGACAAAAGCAAGTGCAGCAAAACAAAGAACCACCCAACCAATAATAGAAACTGTAAGTGCTTTCTTAGTTCCAACTTTATCTGCAAATTTTGTAAAAGCTACTGCTGAAGGTGCTGCAATAAATTGTATTGCTAAAATTGTAATTATCAATTCAGTAGTTGTAACGCCAAGGACTGTTGTCCCAAAAACACCACCTAAAGCTGTAACTGTATTTATGCCATCTATGAAAAAGAAATAAGCTAACATATACAAAAATAAATTTGGGAATTTTCTTATATCTCTTAACGTCTGTGTCACTTCACTCACTGCAAATTTTGCAGCTTTTCTAAACTTCATTGATTCCATTTCATTTTCTATAGGTGGTTCAGGAACCCACATAAAAGTCAAAAGAGCAAAACCATACCACCAGATTCCTGCTGTAGCCATACAGAAAGGTATTACTGATGCCCCAAGCGTCAAAAATAGCCCCATATGAATTAAAAGAAGAATACCTCCCCCTAAGTATCCATAAGCAAATGCTCGGTTTGAAATATCATCCATTTCATCTTCTTTTCCCAAATGAGGTAAAAGAGAATTATAGAAAACTCCAGCTCCATTAAGACCAATATTAGCTAAGAGAAACATTACCATTAACCAAATCCAAGAAGCATTACCAAAAAATGGTGCAAAAGCTAAAAGGAAAGTTGCTCCAGCACCAACATAAGTCATAATTTTCAACCATTTAATTTTTATCAAACGTCTATCAGCTATAACTCCAAAAGGGGGGCTAACTATTGCAACAATCAATGTAGCAATAGCTACGGTTAGAGACCATACTGCATCCCCTGTCATTGTTATAGATCCAAGAGTTGCAGTTAGACCATTAGCCTCAAGAAACAGATATGCGTACCAAGCCGGAAGTAATGCAACTGTAACACTAGTTTCAAAAGCAGATTTACCCCAATCATAGAAACCATATCCACTGATTGCCTTTTCTTTATCCTCTGGAAGATCTTGTAATTTTGAACCTAAACTAAATAACCTAGAAATGGGGTCTGCCATAATTATTCATAAAACCCCACTTTAAATATAGATAACCTGTATGTTTCTATAATAAAAACACAACTATTTATTCCATTCAAGAGCCTTATCCAAGAAATTCTGAAATATCTCAGCACCAAACTCTGTGTTTTCAACTTCAGGATGATATTGAACACCAGCATATGGAAGTGTTTCGTGTTGCATTACTTGAACCTGGCAAGCATCTGAAGAGGCCATTATTCTAAATCCTTGAGGCATTTCATGTATCTCATCATTATGAGACTCCCAAACATTAAACTCTTTCGGAAATCCCTTCAATATCCATCCTTCATCAATAAGTGAAACTAAAGAAGAGCCAAATTCAGGTACTGTTGCTGGGCCTGCTTGACCTTGAAAATGAGTGGCCATGTATTGATGCCCTACACAAATACCCAATATAGGCCATTTTTCTAAACCCAAATATTCTGATATTAAACCTAAAGCCTCTGATTCACTTTCAATTCTTGGAGCTCCACCTGATAAAACTAAAGCTTGAAACCTATCTAATTCTTCAATTGGAGTAACGTTAGAAATAATTTCTGCTCGACAGCCCAAATAATTTAGAACTCTATATTCTCTGTGTGTCCACTGTCCACCATTATCTACTACTGCAATTGGAAAATTTTCATAAGACATATTATTTTTCAGGAATCTCCCTCTTTAATCTTTCCAATCTGTCCGTTCTTTCTGTTGAAAACTTATCTATTGCTTTCATAACCCATTTAGGACTTAAATGTGCTTCATCAATAATTTGCTCTAGAGTTCCACCTGTTCTCCATCTATTATCCCAATCAGGTGATAAAGAATATTCGGATACTATTCTATTAGATATCCAATTTTTCATAACACTCAATCCTGTATTAGTAATAATCATCGAATCAGCCCATTCCTGACTACTTATAATCGAAGATTTATATTCAGAAGTTTGCATGTCAAATAGTTCCCAGGATATTGCTGAGATAATTTTCACATTAAATTTTGAACTAATCTCATCAAGAATAGAAACGACTGTATTAGTAGAACTTGTACCTCTTACAATAACTACACCATCATGAGGTCTTTCATCATAATCTCTTATCAAATATGCACCTTTAGACGCATCAAAATGGCTAGCCATCCCCAATTTTTCTCTATCAGGGACCTCAATTGCAGGTCGGGTTAAATGAAGTGCAACTATTGGAACATCTGTCGAAAAAGCAGCTGCCAAGGCTGGTGCAACATCATTATGCTCCCAAGGATGAATGTTAATTATATGACCTTTAGGGAAAAGTTGAGTAACTCCGGGTGCAAAAATACCAAAATGAGTTCTACTATCTTCTGCAGTTTCAGGTCCTGAATGTCCTGCAATCCATAACAACTTACCAACCTTCATTTGTGAATCTTGAGCAACTTGACTAAAAAGACGAATAGGGCCATATTTTAGATAACTAAAAGAACCATATGTACTAAATGAACCGATAAAACCATTAAAAGAATCTAGAGTGTCTGAATTGAAATTAACTGTAGATAAACCTGCCATCATACCTGAATTTGCAAATTCAGTTATTCCCTGAGGCATAAGTGGTGATGAAGTGTTAGTTTCTTTACTATACATTCCCATATCATCCATATTTCCCCAACCTTTAGAGAAACCTGAAATGTTTGTAGAATCTGCTAAATCTGCAGACATTGCGACAAAAAGAGGGCGATCGTAATTTTTCCTAGAATATGAATTGAGCCAAGAAGCTACTTTAGAAAAACCTACTCTGTTAGGAACTTTGTCTCCTGGTTTTGCAAATAAATCGGAAGGATAATTAGAAAAATTGAATAATTCCTTGTCATCAAGAGGATTATTTTGCTTAACCTTACAAGAATCAATCTCATCTGGCACTGAATCTCCTAATTCAACCAAACGATCTGCCAGATAGTCAACTAATTCCTGATTATTATGTAAAACTGAGAATACAGTTTCCAAATAAGAAGCTCCCTGCTTCACCTGCTCATCCCTAGAAGTTCCTGCTTCCTCTGCAAAATTATTAAACTCTATTCCATATTTAGATGCAAAATCTTCCTTGGTTTTCCAGAAAAGTTCAGAATTTCTCTTATGAGGTGCTCCATGTGACTTCTCATCAAATTTGTGATAACCTCGCCCTTTACGTGATTTAGCAAATATCATTTTTGGAATTGTTGAATTAGATTTACCAACAATTAAATCATGATAAGCTTCTGTGAAAGAGGACCAATCCTCACAATCATTTGTACCTTCTACATGCCAGCCACTTGTTTCAAACAACTCCTCTGGTGTTGATTTAACAATACTACTGAATGGGCGGCTATCAATACCATAGTCATTCCAGTCAATATAATAAACTAAATTTCCAAGGCCAAGACCCCATGCTGAATTTAGTGTCTCATGTGTAACACCAGTACTCAAACCTCCTTCGCCTTCAAATGCAAAAACTTTTACTTCATCAGACCCTGCTAATTTATGTGCCAATGCAGCACCTGCAGCTGCTGGAGAACCATGTCCACTTGGTCCTGTGTTAAATTTGAAAAATAAGGTTTTACCTTCCATTTCTGCATGTCCTGGAAGTCCTTTATTTTGCCTTAATGTCAATAAATCTTCCCAAATTAACTGGAATTCTTCCCCATTCTTAACTAAATATTTTGAATCTTGTGTTTGCTGAAACTTGATTCTAAGAGACTCATTCAATACTGCTAGAGTTGCATAGACCATTGGATTATCATGACCTGCAACTAGAACAAATCTATCTGAAAAACGTTTGGTAGGATCTCTAATATCCCACCTCATAGCGCCTGAAAGTAAAGTGATTAGCATGCCATGAACTTTTGAACGTGAACCACCTGGGTGGCCACTTTGACTTAAATTAAGAGTAATATCAATACATTGATCAATCAAATCCTTGGTAATCTCCCAAAATTGATAATCATTTTTTAAATCTGAAGGACGCTTCATACATTTGGGATTAAAGTATTCTTATTAAGTTTCTGCTTCCCAATTAATCTTCAACCTGCCTTGCAAGATATCCTCTCGAAAATAAGATTTGGACTACTGCCCATAACATAAAGAAAACTAAGACCGATAGTGCTTGGCCATAAATTGTATTATATTCTATAGAATTTGAAAAACTGTATGGTAAAATGTTTCCCAATAAATCGTGGAATAAGAATGCTAATGATGTTAAGATCATTGTAAACGCCAGAGTAACCATTAATGTTGTCAAAAACCAAACTAAAACATCCTCATATTCTTTTGAATAAGACATAACTCTTGCCAGTCTACTATATCTCACATGACCATAACTTAACTCTAAGTACAACATATAACTAAATACGAAACCCAGAATAGGATAAATTTGGTCATTTGTATTACCTGATAAGCCAAGAGGCATTGCTAATATGAGAAATGCAGATATCACTTGATTACCAACTTTATCTTGCCATATTCCAACCATTCCTGTAGATACTGGTAAACCTATAAACACCCAGAAAAATAATTGCTGAAGTGGTTCATAAGGTATCCAGTCTACACCAAATACATACCCAAAGAAAATTAGCACGAAGAAAGAAGCAATAGCTACCGAAACATAATTGTATACTTTTTTACTAGAGGATAGTAGAATATTGGTAGTCCCCAAAAAGAGACCCATTAATATTCCTGCAACAACTGAGGTATTCAATTCATTAATTACATTACTATTGTATAAACCATTACTAAAACTGTCAAGCGCACTAAAGAATAAAGAATCTTCCATTGGATTAATCAAGTATGCAAAACTTAAGCTCAGCATTAGTGATAAAGTGGCAACTGATTGCATAAACCCTAAGGTATTGCTCGTTTGCATTAGCGTATCACCTCTGCTAAAGATGTTGAAAGCACTGAATCTGGATTCCAACGCATAGCTCTAGCTCCTAATGAACGTGCTTCTGTAATCTTATTATCTAATGAAGCTGAGGCTGTGAAATATACTGTTGGGGATATTATTCTAGAATCTCTATCATAATCTAATGTATCTGGTGCTATAAATGTTAATTTGAACCCTCGTGCAGTAATTTCACGTAAAGCTGTAGCACTTGTCTTATCATTCTCTAAAGTAGAAATCACCATAACTGGAGAACGTGGTGTGAAATTTCGAAGATCTCCTAATACAGTATGCAAACCAAGTGAACCTTTAGCCTTAACTTCAGCTAAGGCTGTTAGCACCTTGAAAAGATGCCTTTCACCAGTATCTGGGGAGATTACATTTACTGATTCACCATAAGTAATCAAGCCTACTCGATTTCTAGTTCGTAAGAAGAAATTTACTAATGACGCAGCAGCTTTACATGAATAATTCAGTGGATTTCTCAAAATTGTTCCTGTACCTGTAATTTCACGTGCATCTAGAATAATCATAATATCGGAAATATCTTCTCTCTCAAACTGATTAACCATTAATTTTCTTGTACGGCCAAAAACTCTCCAGTTTATATTCTTAAAATCATCTCCTGGAAAATATTCTCGAATCCCATAAAATTCACCACTAGTTCCAATTCTCCTAATTGGCATAGCTCCTTGATACATTTTCGGAAAATCTGTCGATAAATCAACTCCCTCTATTTCTTCTATTTGAGGTAAAACAACTAAACTAGATTTAGACTCTATTTCAGACTCATAATAGAAAAGAAATGAAGGGTTGTAAATACGTAATCTTGGATTTCCTAATCTGAATTGCCCACGTAATCTACAATCAAGTAAATATTGATTGACTACAGTTTCATTTGTCCTCAACCGAATAACACTATGATTTAACCCTGACTGAACTTTCACTTCTGAAGGTAAATTATCATAAATTTCTAGGAAACCAATTGCACGACCTTTATTTTGAACAACTAAATCTATACTAACGCTACTATTTTCAAATACTTGATCATCATTAAAACTTCGTGTAATCTTGACATCAATTGGTCTGGTATTTACAAGACTATGGACTGCGACAAATGCTAATATCGTAGTTCCAAGTAAAAAAAGTTGAAGATTATTAATAAACGGGGCAAAAAGTACAAGAATAATGCCTAAACCAACGTAAACAATTGCCTTACGCGTCCACATCTCACTATTCCACAGTTACTGCTGGAACTTGGACAGTCATAAGTAATTCCCCTATAACTTCTTCTACATTTACGCCACGAATACGAGCTTCAGGCTTAAGAATTATTCTATGACCAAGTACAGGAATAGCAGCCCTCTTAACGTCGTCAGGAACAACATAATCTCTTCCAGAAAGAACTGCTAAAGCCCTAGATAATTTAAATAATCCAAGACTTCCTCGAGGACTTGAGCCCACTGCCACACGCGGATCTCTCCTAGTAGATTGAACTAAATCCACAATATATTTCATAACTTCTTTCTTGACAAATACTTCCTCTACTGAATCGTGCATTTCAACTACCTTATCAGGAGTTGCCCTAGATTTAACTGTAAAGGAATCCTTCTTCCTTTGAGAACGCCCTTCAAGAATGCCTACCTCAACATCCTCATCAGGATATCCTACACTTAATTTCATCAGAAAACGATCCATCTGAGCTTCAGGAAGTGGATATGTACCTTCGTATTCAATTGGATTCTGGGTTGCTAATACTATGAAAGGAGATGATAGTTTATGTGTCGTCCCTTCTATAGTTATCTGTTTCTCTTGCATTGCCTCTAACAAAGCTGCTTGAGTCTTCGGAGGTGCCCTATTTATTTCATCTGCTAAAAGAATGTTACAGAATATTGGGCCCTTACGGAATTTAAATTTATTCTTTTCAGGATCGAAAAAATAAGAGCCTGTAATATCTGCAGGTAATAAATCTGGAGTAAATTGTATCCTTTTGAATTCACAACCTAACGTATCTGCTAATGTATTTGACATTAAAGTCTTTGCAAGACCTGGAAAATCTTCAAACAAAATATTGCCATTTGCCAAAACACCAGCCATAAGCATTTCAATAGTTTGTTCTTTACCCAATACTACATTAGAAATTTCATCAGTTATTTGTTTTGCAGACTTGTTAGTTTTCTTTACTAAGTCAAGAGATTGACTGGAATTTTGCTCTACTTCTTTTTCACTACTCAAATTACCACACACTCAATTTTTTGGCTATACTTCTGAGAATATCTGGTCTTATTTCTTGTGGATTACCCAGAAGCATCCTAATATCTTCATCTAAGGCCACATTATAACGATTAAGTATGTCAGGCAACATACTCATTCTATCCTTCCGAGATTTCTCATCAAATTCATAAATTTGATGTTTTAATCTTAACCTTTCTAAAAAAACATCCTGAAGCGCAAGAATGCCTTTGTCAAGACTATGCCCATAAGATCTAAGAGGCCGAGGTTTTCTTATATCAAAAATATGATACCAACGCTTAGGTTCAGCCTGCCGCATAGATAGGCCCATTGTCAAAATTATAACTAAAACAAGAACATTTAATCTAATTACCTGAATAATCACAGTATCACCTGCCAAAAGAAAATAAAAACCTAGGGCACTTTGAAATAAACTAGCTCCAAAAGATTCTTGAGTATGCCTTGATTCATCAAATAATACATCACCTTCTGAACCCACAATTGATTCTACTAATCCCAATAAAAAATCTGAATTATTATCTTCATTCCACATCATATTTATGGGTAAACTAGAATCTGAAACAAAAACTGCAGTTCCCAAAGAATTTCCATCTGGAGCTTTCATTTCACATCTCATTCCAATCGTGAAACCTTGTGGGCCAGATACCTCATCCTCTGGAGTTATCAATCCATCATCATCTGAATCAATCCAAGAATTTTTTGAAGTTGAAATAAATATCTTCTTATTCCATTCAAATCCTTGAGTCCAAAGATTAATGTATTGTGAACCTAAATCTCTTATTGCAACCGGTTCATTTAGAAGAATATTATATAATTCACCATCAACTACGGCAGTAGTAGGAATTAGTGACAAATTATCTCTATAATTTTGGTCCCATAATCTATGCTTAACAAATTCAATTGCAAATAATTGTGCAATTGTGTTTGAATAATCAAAGTCACCAAATACCAAAATATTTCCTCCTTTTTCCATATATCTTACTAATATCTCCAATTCAAGTTGAGAATAAGGAGATTCTGTGCCCACTATTACAAACAGTGTGGAAGAAGGATCTGAAATTTCATCAAGAACTCCTGGATTAGACAAAACTGCACTTACATTATAAGTTAAATCTTGACTATCTTCCAGACTTTTTCGAAAATTAGATATATCATTCCAATCATCATCATATGCAGATAATTGTGGATCTCTCTCTGCAACATACTGTAATAATGGAAATAAGACTAATGTACAAACTGCAATCGTAGCAAAAAGTATCATTATACCTGAACGGCTAGATATTTTCATAGCTATTCTTCTAATGTTGAATTATTTAGATCTAAACTCTCAATCACGGTTCTCAATGCAGAAACTGCATTAATTCTATGATCATCATCTAATTTCTTTTTGGTATAATCTGCTTCTTCATACAGAATAGTTAAACGTGCTACTGAATCTTGATCCAATGAAAGCGCGGTTCGTAACGCTTCTTGAAATTCCCTAACTGTTTCAAAATGCTTCCTAAGGTAACCATGACCCTGCAATACTTTACACATTTCTTTGTAAGAAAAGACAATTGAATCTCTATAATCCATATTTGCCTCTAATGCTAATGCCGTAGATTCTAGGATTCTCTGGATTTCTCTGAGATGACGTTCTCTATACCATTTCCAACCCAGTAATACGCCTGACGAGGCCACAATAGTTGCTCCAATAATTGCCCATAATGCATAACTTGATTGTTGTGAAGGTGCCCTGTAAATAATTGTAGACTCAACACTACTGGCCACATATTCTTCATCTCCAGTATAATAAACAAGAATTTCCATAGGGATTGTTGTATTTCCTGAGAAATATGACGAAAAGGTTGCTGTGCCATTGAAATCGGTTGTTGCCATTGTAGTCATTCCTAACGGTTCAAATGATATCAATAATGGAGCACCTGGAACAAAAGTGCCATCGTACATTTGGAGAGTAATTGTACCAGTAAATTCTTGTTTATATTCAAGAGAAGCAGGAACATCAAGTGTCAAAAAGGTCTGACCCTGGACAAATAAGTTGGAACTTGTACTATTCCCAATATAATAATTATTTCCAAGTGATTCAACTGTTAAATTGTGATAACCTAGCGAAGTTCCAAAAGGGATTTCTAAATCAATTTTGAATTCTCCATTGGGATCTGTATTAGCAATTAGAGGAAATCCTGAATCTAGAGTTAATCGAACTTCTAAACCAGAAACCGGACGATTAGCTTTATCAAATACAAATCCAGAAATTGTTTCAGTTGTATTTGTCATTGAATTATAATCTGGCATCTCAATACGAATATTATGAGAAACCTTTAGGACCCAACTTGATGTTGAAGAAAGATAAAATTCATCAGGAATATAAGTTATCATTATTGTATTTGGTCCTGCGACACTTTCATTTGGAACTAAATAGGTTTTTTCAAAATAACCGTTTGAGTCTGACTCGATTGTCTCAATTATATTGCCATCAAAGGAAAAACTTAGAATTGCTTTAAGTGGATTACCCATGTCATCTCTTAACGTACCGTTAAAGGCAA
>Ga0066862_10001262_pt1 | contig 10437 bp, 13 predicted proteins | sample ETN02SmetaG_FD_66431 | JGI IMG/M metagenome (GOLD analysis project Ga0066862, IMG submission 66431) | Marine microbial and viral communities from oxygen minimum zone, Eastern Pacific Ocean - ETNP2014F10-02SV255 | ecosystem: Environmental > Aquatic > Marine > Oceanic ... | reverse complement strand
GATTTCAGCCTGGGAGTCGGAGTTGGCTATCTCCCATCCATCGTCCCAACCCTCATTGTAGTGGTGCTGGGCAACGCCGTCATAGGATGCGTCGTACGCATCCGCATAACCGGCGTCATAACCCTCCTGGTATCTCGCGCTTAGATCCTCCTCGGAGTTGTCGCTCGTGCAGCCGGCCAGCGACGAAGACACCATTACTACCGCAATCAGAATTGACTTGTTTCTCATGTTGGGGGGGTAATGGGCCCGCTCTATGATGTATGCGTCATTCAGGGCACCCATGTCATAGCGAGTTCTTCAGGTCATACTCAGGAGGGAAAGCAATCCATCTGATTAATAGAAAGTTGACGAATCCAAAAACACAGGTATTGACCAACCAAGCAATTCTGTGGTGCACGAGAAGAACTTCGACCATCAAATAATGAGATGATGTTGTGACTACTAGTTGGCCCGTATATGTCCAAAAGGCCCTATTCAGACTTCTAAAATAGGGAAATGTGGATTTGAACGTGAATCTATAATGCATAAAGTGAGCTTCTACATTCCCTATAGCACTTGAGACCGCCCAAGCGGCTACTGCTGTGTGGGCTGAATATAGATCGACCCAATACAGGACTTCATAGAGGGCTAGAGCGAAGAAGAAATTGAAAGTTCCAACGATGTTGAAATTTAGAAATTCGTAGAGCATGACTCTGTTGGTCCACCCCACGTCTTCGATCCTATCCTGTATTCGCCACATTGCCTTCTAATCAGCCTCATGATGCCCGCATAAAGTAGTGTACGCTTCCTTTTGCCTGCATAATACCCGGCGAGGACGCGAGGGCATAGACTAAATCCAATTTGCGTGGCGGCGGCCTCATGACAAGCTGGATCAAGGCAATGACCGAGGGCGGAATGACGAGAATAAGAATGGACGCAATATGTGCATATCAGGAAACTGATGGCGGGAGCAAACTATTGGTTTACACCAAGGATAACTCACTTTTCGAAATTGTAGAGGAGATTGAGACTACGATTAACATACTAGATTCTGAATTCGGCGTAAACTGATTCAAATCGGCCCTCGATGGATTTTTGTTTAGGACACATCTCGATTGTCATGGTCAATCGGGCCCTTGTTGCCCTGCTATTTCTCTCGGCAAGCCTGTCTGGATGCCTCACAGAGGGGAGCGGGGCATCCGAGCAAGGAGATGGGTTGGCCATCGATGAGCCATTGCCTTACTTCGAGGATGGGATATTCACCTGCATAGAACACGGTAATCTGACAAGGTGCTGGCAGACTCACGTCCCTGAAAATCTAGATTCCGAAGAAGCCGTGCCGCTCATAATAGACATGCATGGGTACGCCTCGGATTCGACGGTCCACCGGAAGCTCTCTTCCTTCGACACCATAGCCGACGAGGAAGGTGCGATCGTGATCTATCCGGATGGAGTGCAGGGGTACAACATGGAATGGGACCTGGAGGAGAATCAAGCCTGGAACGCCGGATGGTGTTGCGCGCACTCGACGCGCGATGATGTGGACGATGTTGGTTTCATCGAGAAGATAGTCAACCTCTCACTAGAAATGCACAACGTTGACCCGAACAGAATCTATGCTTCTGGGTGGTCGAACGGGTGTGCAATGGCGCAAAAAATGGCAATGGATTCCAGTCACATCTTCGCTGCTGTCGGATGCATGGCATTTTACCTCATATCCGACCCTGTGGACAACTACTCCCCAATCCCCATCATGGAGGTACACGGATTCCTAGATCAGGTCGTTCTTTACGAATCCACTGTCCTCAGCGTCCCCTTCAATGAAGATTTGTGGACAAATTCCGAGGCATACGACACAGGTGCGATAGAGAACATCATCGAATGGGGGAGTCACAATGGATGCTCGGGCCCAATGGAGACTTTCGAAATCAACGCCCTGTATTCAATCCAGGGTTATGACAATTGTGAAAACGGAGCATCGGTCCAGTTGATGACTATCTATGCAGCGCAACACAACCCCTATTCGAATGACGTGGATGATGGCTCCGTGATTGGCAGCGCATTCGTCGGCACACAGGGCTTGGTGGAATCGAGTCACATAGTCTGGGACTTCATTAGCCAGTTCTCCAATGATGTTGAGCCCGAAGAATAACATCAATCTGTAGACTTAGAGAGGACCCACCCCATGGCCACCGGGTCGATGTAAATCCCGAACCAACCCTCGTGCTCGCCGTCGACCACCGTTCGAAACTCTATTTCCGCACCGAGCCCCTCCAGAATATCGGCCATCTCCGCCGCCATCTCATACGAGGAGGTGTTGTCGGAGTCTCCATGGCTCATCCAAATTGGCAGATGGGACACATCCTCGGCCAGGTTGGTGTATGGGAAGGGGTCGTGATGAGGCGATAGGGGCATCAGGGCTGCGAAGTAGTCTGGTAGGGCTGCAGCGATGATAAAGGTCCCTCGGCCACCCATGCTGAGGCCGGTCAGGTACACCCTGGAGTCATTTACGTTCATGTTGAATTTGACATCCTCCAGAACATCGAGCGCTTTCTTGGGATCCCAGTCGACTTCCTTCTTAGCGGGTTGGACTATGATGTATCTGTCGTCAGCGGGCATGTAGAAGTTGCCTGTCAGGAACCTGAAGTAGAACTCCAAACCAGAGGACGTGACCCCCCCATGTAGGAACATCATCACAGGGTAGCTGATGTCAGGATCGTAACCGACGGGGACTTTCACCTCATACTCGTACCCACAACCCCAATCCAATCCGGTGGAGACGACTCTTTCGTCGTCCCCCTCACTCTCATTTCCCTCAGGGCTACCATTTACGTTCACATCCCCCCATCCCGCGCTAGGGGATATCGAGTCCTCGTAGTAAACGCTCGATAGCCCCTCGATCTCCAACCAAGCCCCGCTCGATATCTCCGGCCACTGCTCGGGGTTTGCTGTCACATTCATGCCCTCTGCTGCGGTCATGTTGCATGGTGGGGCAAACTGGGTCGTCGACCCCTCGTCAATATATTCATCCACCTCCGAATATAGCGGTTCCAGCACACCGTCCTTGCAGACATAGGACTGCCCGTCGACAGTCGAAGTCTCATTCTCCTCGCCATCGCACCTTCCGGTCAGTTCATCGGGAGTGGGGAGGGGGACGAGCTCGTTATCTGAGGCAGGCAAGTCTTCGCTCACCACCGACTCCTCGTCGGACACATCTGTTCCCAAGCAACCAGACAACATAGGGGACAGGAATAAAAGAACCATCGTAGTAGTTGCAATAACCCCCTTCTTCATGATGATGGCAGCCATTATCCGCCAATTAGGCTACCTGTCTATGATTTATGCGTAATGATGGTAGCCAATGTTTCAATTAGCCCATACTGGAGCAGCAGGAGATGCACATACAACATGTATCAAGAATACACAATTGTTCACATAGGCTCCTATTCCCAGACTTTGCCATCGAAACTGACATCACGGCCTCAAGCTTCCTCGTTTTTCCAGACTTCAGAGGGGGTGCGTCGTCAATCTTGAAATTTCTTAAATTTGGATTTACGCATATATTGGAAACATTTGCGACTTTCTGAGAACTCCAGGTTCGCATTGCCACAAATAGCGCCGATGAGGCTGCAATCACTATGGCCCCCATTATTGGACTATGCCGAGCAAGTAGAAGTGCAAAGAGGTAACCATGAACAAATGACACTCGGATCAGAAGCTTTGGTATTGGGAATTTGAACTCCTCTGATCTGACTATTTTCCAAAAGTATAGTGCGAATTGGGGCAAACTGGTGATGAAAATTAGTGAAATAAGAATTTGTGAAGAAATCTCGAACTTTATCGGCGCGAATATGACGATGTAATGCACTGCAAAAACATAGATGGTGGTGACTACTCCGGAAAAAACGGACCCAATATTGCGACCGGTGTGGATCGATACTCCGACAAGGCATGCCTGCAAAATCGCATATCCGAAAATGAAACTAGTCAACAAGAAACCTATCTCGCTTGACATGTTAAAGATGTAAATCGGCAGTAAGACGGATAGGAAAATGGCATTTGCTAGGCATCCAATGCAGAAGTCTGATCTTCCGATGCTAAGGACGTGGAAAACGTAATTCTCGCTTGCCTTGTTATGGTGCACGAACTCTCTTCCTGCTGTAACTCTAAGATATTACCGCCATCATAATAATGTCGATAGTTCAATACATTAATTGTATCTCAGATGCTGAACTTAACTCAATAACACCTGGGGGTCCGCTCCATTTGATTTTTTCATCGGGAACTATTAGCGCCCCATCCCCTTCACTGTGTCCGAGTGTTGCCTTTACAGAGGCAAATGAACAGTATAGGGTAGCCTCAGATGTGATGACCCCCATCCATTCTGTTACTGCTTTTGAATCGGGACCCATTTCTTCATCTAACTCTTTGATAAAATCGGGCTCTAGCAATCTAGTCCCAGAAGCTGCGAAGAAAACGCTTACCTCATGGCCTTCAGCAATTGCTCTAGCAGTACACCCTATTCCCACAATAGTTTTCAAAATATCATTCTTAGGCTCTGATACAAAATTCACGAAGTATTTCTTGCTCATGATGAGGCCAGAATAATTTGCTATTTGAATATGCCATTGGGCCTTCAAAGAACTCTATCTGATGCCGGCATAACATTCCCCGACCCTGTTGACGAATTAATCATAATGAGAGTACATTATGCCGTAACATCATGAAGTCAATAGGTGAACTCGAAGAAGAACTGGCAAGCAAGGCCGAGCCGATCCTGGGGTTCAAGCCGTCTTCGAAAATCAAGAGAGGGCCAATTGGAATTCTAATCAGCATAATTTGCATAGTGATTGTTTTGTTGGAATTGAATCGTTCTGGCGCAATATAGCATCACTAGATATTTGGATGGAGGACAAGAGTTGAAAATCGTACGCCTTACGAAGGACGTGGAGGACGAGGGGTCCATAGGTATCGGGGCGATGATCGTCTTTATCGCGCTGATCCTGGTGGCCGCTGTTGCCTCCACGATCATCATCAAGACCGCGGAGGAGCTACAGCAGAATGCAGAGAACACCAGCTCCGACACTAGGCAGCAAATTTCAGGCAAGGTCGCCATCTCTGATATTTTTGTCAAGGATACGACCAATCCCATGATGTGGGACCATAGTGGCGGAGGGGGTACTCCACTTGCAGCAATTGGTGCGGACTGTGGGCCGGGTAAGTTCTTTGACTGCCATACCGATGTCGCTACCTTCGAGGTAATCGCGAGGATTGGCTCTGGCTCAATGAACGTTCAGCAAGGGGACATTACTTACTACGTCACATGCGGTGTAACCTACTCCCAACTGACCCCAGATACCATTCCATGGTCAGCCCCTACAGAGGTACTAGGGAAGACTGTTGCCACTGTCGACTCAGGACAAGTGGTGGCTACTGAAATGGACGGAACGGCGATAGCCGATGGGGAGGAGATCACTGCTGGGACCACCTTCAGATTTGAGATAGACCTGAAACCGACCAATGTTGATGTTGAGAATGCTGGAGGGGTGAATCAGGATATCGAGGATGCAGACTTCGCCACATCGACCCCTGTTGGTTGTGATGCGGAGGCTGGCGTAGGACAGATTCTCAATTTGAGGGTCGTGGTTGATGGAGGAGGAGAAACTCTGGCCGAGATGAAAATCACTTCTCTTAGACTCGCGACCTCGGTAATGTAGTGGACGGCAGCATGTACCCTGTCCTTCATGGCTTCCACACCCAATTCAGGGATTTAGGGCTCATCATCACAGATACGTCAAAAGGGATTTTGCAGTCAAGTAAATCGTGGTAGATCTCTGGCCGGCTTTCTTTCTGTGCGATTTTTTGTTTATTTTATTCATAATTCAGGCAATTACGAAACCGAAAGAAATGACCCCAGAGGGCAATAGCGGGGTAATGCGATTTTTGAAAAGGGCAGTACTTGCAATCATTGTGATGTACGTCATTAATTTAGTCGGCCTCATTTTGTTGGTGAATTACTTTCCTTGGGAATTGATCGAGACCGGATATTGAAAAATGCCACATTAAAACCCAGAAGCAACAAGGGTATTATTGGTGTATGTCTTAGAGTAGTCGATGGATACCGAGGTATTCCTGCTCCTGATGATAGTAGGGGTTTTCGCAGGGTTTGTCGACAGTGCAGTTGGAGGAGGTGGGCTACTTCGACTACCTGCGATGCTCAGTGCTGGCTTGACTCCACACGTTGCCCTGGGGACGAACAAATTTGCATCTGCGGCTGCGGCGGCAGTTGCGAGTGCAAAGTACCTGCAGAGCGAAATAGTCCCAAGGAAGGCAGCCTTGATAGGTTGGTTGTTGATGCTTATTTTTTCAATAATCGGGGCGAAGGTAGTCCTCTCCATTAACGCTGATTTGCTTCTTGGAATTGTCATATTTGTGCTCTCTGCACTGTTTCTCTATGTCTTGCTGAATCCTCAATTTGGGAAGGAAGAAGAGATCCAGGAAAGGAAGGTGGTTCCGGTGACCGTGGGAATGGGAGCCGGATTGGGATTCTATGAAGGGCTGCTCGGGCCCGGTACTGGAAGCATGTTGATGGCCGGTTACATCAAAGGCGCCGGCTTTGGCATGGATCGAGCGGCTGCCACGGGGAGGATCCTGAATTTCGGCGGCAACATTGGGTCTTTCGCAGTTTTTGCCATAGCCGCATCTGTGAACTACGAGGTTGCGATTCCATTTGCTCTAGCCAATATGATCGGGGGATTCCTAGCGCCTGGTTATGTCCTGAAATATGGATACTCGATGCTGCGGCCAATGTTCCTAGTTGTGGCTGCAATAATGATTTCTGCCCAGGTTTTCAGCTATCTTGGCTAACTTTCTGTAATGGCGGCCCTGCAACTACCGTTGAGCCGGTTCAGAAGGCCCATTCCCCTCTGCGCATCACTGGCGTCCTATTTCCATCCTCAGATATCCCATCAATGTCAAGCTCGTCTGAGCCTATCATCCAATCAACATGGATGTTTGATGAGTTTCCCCCTGCTTCTTCCACGGCGTCCTTGTCACTGCCTATTCCCCCCTTGAAGCACTTGGAGTAGCATTGCCCTAGGGCGATGTGGCAAGACGCGTTCTCGTCGTATAGGGTGTTGTAGAATAGCAGGCCCGATTTGCTTATCGGCGATGAATGCGGCACCAGGGCTACTTCTCCCAGCCTACTAGCGCCCTCGTCGGTTTCTAACAGCCTCAGGAAAACCTCCTCTCCGACTTCGGCCTTGGCCTCGACAATCCTCCCTTCCTCGAACCTTACTTCGATGCCGTCGATCAGAGTCCCCATGTGGACGAGCGGCTTGGATGCCCTGACGGTCCCCTCTGCCCTATGGGCGTGAGGGGTCGTGAAGACCTCCTCGGTAGGGATGTTTGGGGTGCAGGAAATCCCATTCAGAGATGTGCTCGCCCCGCCCTTCCACTCATGGCCGTCGGCTAGCCCCAGGGTGAAGTCTGTCCCAGGGGCCTTGTAATGCAGGGAGTGGAAGTTCTGTTCGTTGAGCCAGCCCTGCCTCTCGGTGAGTGTCTCCTGATGAGTCGCCCAGGCGGAGACCGGGTCGTCGCAATCGATTCTGGAGATGGAGAAGATGGCCTCAGCAAGCGCTGTGACGGCGTCATTATCGCTCCTGCCCGGGAACACCTGCTTGGCCCATGCCCTTCCTGGGTATGAGACGATGTTCCAGTTCGTTGCGAAGTTGGTGATCGGCTCCATCGCTGGCTTCGCTGCGAGTGAGGTCGCCTTGGCGACCCTGGCCACCCTGGCTGGGTCCTGTTCGGCAAGTAGCAGGGGGTTCGCTGCCGAGACAGCGAGTCTGGCTGTGTTGTCGTTGAAGGCCTTGCCCATCGCCTCGAACATCCAATCTGGGGCTCTGTCCAGGCTGTCGTCTGTTGCGTTCTCGAATCTGGCCAGGGACAATTGGTCATCTGAGAGAAGAGTAGTGACCACGCCTGCCCCGTTCCTGTATGCCTCGGCTGCCAACCTCCTCACAAGAGGGAGTGCTTCGACAGGCGAGGAGATGATCAGGTCCTGTCCTGGTTGGAGATTGAGCCCGACGCGGATGGACACCGCTGCGAGGCGATCTAGCATGCTGGCATCAAAGGGCAGGTCCTCATCGGGCAGTATTGTCATGGCCGATTGCCGGCAATGAGACCTATTAACTCTTCAATACCGCATTGCTGAGTTCAGAACACGCCAGAGTGCTGTTGCATTCTGGAGTACCATCCGGACACCACACTGTGACTCTCGACGATATCGAACCCATTCAGACCCTGCATGGACCTGAGGATCCCGAAGTTGGCGTAATCCGCCCCATTAGGCTCCCCGTCCCCGAAGAAGTCACCCCTGATTCCCTCTGACATCAGGTCCAGTTGTCGTTGGAGATTCTCACGAGGCGGGAGGTCGAACATGTTGGCTCTGCTCTTTCCGACCATCCGCATAATTAGTCCGCCGACCCACTTGTTGATCAAGCGGCTCCCGAAGGAGAAATTGTCCACCCTGGTGACATAGTCAAGTGCTTGAACCGAGGTCCTGTATGAGGTGTAAATTACAGCCACGATTGACTTCCCCAGTACGTTGTTGGAGAAATCCATCCACTTGTCCTGCTCTGGATCCTCCCCCATCCTAGGGAACGAACCCAGGCCCTTTGAGTCGATGTAGTGCAGAATGAGGTTTGAGTCATTCACCTGTGTTCCATCTGTATCCACGAAAACTGGAACTTTGCCCCACTCTGACCACTTGAGCTGTGTCTTGAAGGTGGGGTCGACCTCGACTTTCGAATACTCTATCTGACGTGAGCCGAGTAAGGCCTTGACCTTGAAGCAGAAAGGGCAGGTCTCGAAGCAGTACATCGTGGGCAGATCGTTGACAACCCTCTCCGGGACCAACACATCCTGCACTCCCGATGAAGGCTTCTTCTCCTCAGTTTCTTCTGCCATGGCGGTTCGCGATAACTTTCACTTGTGAAACCATCGAAGCGAGGTTTTCGCCCCTCTCATGCATGGAGTGGGGGTTACTGAGGTGTGTTTCTGGGCCCCTGTCGGGCGCTCGGCGATTCTTGCGGAGCACCCGTCAGGGGTTATGTTCGGTCATTGCCGATCTGACTCGAAGTCCTGGGACTTCAGAAGTCGCTTGCGCGAACGGTCTTTCGGCCGTTTGCCTGGGCCCTTGACACTGCATCGGACACAGCGGACGCTGCTAGAGCGTTCATTGCGCCCATTGCGTCTCCACCGGTGTTGCAGCCGTGTGCCTTGAAGGCCTCCTTGACCCTGCTAGCTACGACCATACCGGAATCTGAGCTTCCGCTTCCGATGTCGTGAGAGCGGATCGTCTTGCGGCCATTAGAGCCGCATCGAGCCACTGCTGATGCAACTGCAGCTTCTACTGCTGCGTTTAGAGCGCCTGCGGCGTCTCCAGCGGTGTTGCACCCGCCAGCCTTTATTGCTTCCTTCATCTTGCTGTTGTATACCATTGACATAGCGAGCCGACCGAGCCAAAGCCCCATTTTGAAGGTTGGGGAGGCAAATATCCGCATCTGATCACGGATTTGAGTAGTTTTGACCGAAAATGAAGGGTATCAATGACCCCTCCGAAGTTCAGTAATATGGGCAAACCGAAGTTCGCTTACCTGCTCCTCAAGGAGCACCCGTACGGCAGGGAGATGCTGAAGCAGATACTCTCAGAGGGTTTCGTTCCAGAAGTCATCATCGAGGAGGACTCGGGGGTTGCTGACGAGGAGAGGGAGAAGTTCCTGAAGAGGATCGAGGGCAACCCGATTGCGCCTCCGATAGAGGAGCAAGCCATGGAGAATGGGGTGCCCATAATCTCCGTCCCAATTCACAAGTCTCCGGAGGTAATGCCACACTTGGAGGGTTTGGAACTGGACCTGATTGTATTCGGTGGGACTCGAATCATCAGAGGAGAGATTCTCGACTTCCCTTCCGACGGGGTGATTAATTCCCATCCTGGACTTCTACCGGAATGCCGTGGCTCTGCCTCTCCCGCATGGTCCGTCTTCCACGATATCCCAATCGGCTCATCGACTCACTTCTGCGACAATGGGATTGACACGGGGGACCTCCTACTGAGGAGGGAGATTCAAGTGAAGAGGGGTATGACTTACGAAGACCTCTGCTACCATACCCTTGTCCTCGCTGGAGTTCTAATGAAGGAGGCTTTGATGGCATACGAGAGTGGGCAGTGGCCAGAAATCAGGATGCACCAGGGACAAGGCGAGCACCCGACATTCCGAAATGCGCCGGAAGAAGTGCTCGAAGTCGTCCGACAAAAACTTAGGGACCAGACTTATGCGCACTACTCGGACTAGGTGATTAGATGGGAGCGGGGCTTGCAGGTACGGATTTTCCCTTCGCAGATGGAGTACTGGATGGGAGGACCGCACTGGTCTGCGGCTCATCGAAGGGAAT
>Ga0066862_10001256_pt1 | contig 10460 bp, 9 predicted proteins | sample ETN02SmetaG_FD_66431 | JGI IMG/M metagenome (GOLD analysis project Ga0066862, IMG submission 66431) | Marine microbial and viral communities from oxygen minimum zone, Eastern Pacific Ocean - ETNP2014F10-02SV255 | ecosystem: Environmental > Aquatic > Marine > Oceanic ... | reverse complement strand
GTAAAAAGGTGGCTGTTGATGGAGAAAGTTATGAGATGGAATCAGGCAAGGTTGTGATCGCCTCTATCACGTCCTGCACGAATACCTCGAATCCATACGTCATGATCTCTGCTGGGCTGGTGGCCAGAAAAGCAGCAGCGTTGGGGCTGCAACGTCAGCCTTGGGTAAAAACATCCCTTGCACCAGGCTCACAGGTTGTGAGCGCGTACCTGGAGGCTTCTGGACTTCAAGCTGATCTTGATAAGGTTGGGTTTAACTTGGTGGGCTATGGCTGTACGACCTGCATTGGGAATTCTGGGCCAATTCAAAACGAAATTAGCCAGGCGATTAGCGATGGTGATTTGGTTGCAACTGCGGTGCTTTCAGGCAACCGAAATTTTGAGGGAAGGATTTCTCCAGATGTTCGCGCCAACTACCTCGCGTCCCCTCCGTTAGTTGTTGCCTATGCACTCGCGGGAACCATGGATATAGACCTAACAGAAGATCCTATTGGAAATGATTCCTCCGGCAATACAGTTTACTTGCGAGATATTTGGCCTAGCTCAAAGGAAGTCGCCGAGTTAGTGGAACAAACAGTCACCCGGGACGCATTTAATTCTAAGTATGCAGACGTATTCAAAGGAGATGATAAATGGCAATTGGTAGAAACGACGCCCAGTCAAACCTATGATTGGCCGATCTCCTCAACCTATGTACAAAATCCTCCATATTTTCAAGCCATGAACAAAGAACCAGGTGTTATTACAAACATCGAACAAGCAAGAGTACTTGCTGTGCTCGGAGACATGATTACAACTGATCACATTAGCCCTGCAGGATCCTTTCAAACCACAACGCCCGCTGGAAAGTATTTGACTGATCGTCAGGTGCCTGTGGAGGAGTTCAATAGTTACGGTTCTCGAAGAGGTAATCATGAAGTCATGATGCGTGGTACTTTTGCGAATATCCGAATAAAAAATGAAATGTTGGATGAGGTTGAAGGGGGCTATACAAAAGGCCCGGATGGAAGTCAGTCCTCAATATTTGATGCGGCGATGGCCTATAAAGATGACAATGTGCCTCTCGTGATTTTTGGTGGTGAGCAATACGGAGCTGGGTCCAGCCGTGATTGGGCCGCCAAGGGAACCGCGTTACTCGGTGTTAAAGCCGTGATCGCGGAGAGCTTTGAGAGAATACATCGTTCCAACTTGGTAGGGATGGGGGTGATTCCTTTTGAATTTACAGGTGGAGATAGCAGAAAAACATTATCGCTCACTGGGGATGAAACGGTTTCTATATTTGGTCTGGATCAGATAGAGCCTTTGCAGGAGGTGAAGTGTGAAATCACCTATGCTGACGGTACTGTTAAGGATGTGTTGTTGAAGTGTCGGATCGATACGGCAATTGAAATCGAATACATAGAGCATGGCGGAGTGCTGCATTACGTCCTGCGAAACTTGGCAAAAGCGTCGTAAGTTGTTTTCTTGCAGATAAAGGTAGGAAAACAGAGCTGGCCCTTTTAGATAGACTGCCCGATGGGGTCGTGTTTGATTTGGATGGCACGCTCTTGGATACAGAGACTATTTCGCGAGATATGTTTGTTCGTGCCTGTGTCCAGGTTGGGTGCGAATGTGAAATAGAGGTGTATGAAGAAACGATTGGGCTTAACGTTAGGCAAGCACATGAGTTGTTTTTGGATCGCCTTGGCCCTGGTTACCCCTATGTTGAAATTAGAAAACTCACATCAAAATGGTTTTCAGAGCGAATTGATAGTGCTCCTGTAGCTACCAAAGAAGGTGCTTCACTTCTACTTGAAATCTTGACTGGTCTGGATATTAGCGTCGGTCTTTGCACTTCGACAGGTAGAAAGACGGTTGAAAGATGTTTAGATCATCTGGATTTTTCTCAGTATTTCAGTGAAATGGTTTGTGGTGCTGAAAGTGAGGAAGGGAAACCGCACCCGGCTCCTTATCTGAACATCGCTGGAAAAATGGCGATAGAACCATCACGTTCCTGGGCTATTGAAGATTCGCGCAATGGTATTCGTTCCGCGCATTCTGCAGGATATTGTGTACTCCATGTACCTGACCATAATTCTTTGTCCCAGGATTTGGGAGATATGAACGTGATCACTTACGCGTCTTTGACGGAAATTGTCAGAGAAATTGAAGGGCTCCGTGCTTAAGCATGCTATTTGAATAGATCATCGAGGGCTTGCTTTGCGGAAGCTTCCTTCGATTCTGGAAACTCATCGATCTCGGGTTCTTCTTCTGCATCATTTTTACCGAATAACGATTCAAGTTGTGCTTTTGAATTTAGACTTTTCTGACCGTTACTTTGAATAAACACGTTTGGTTTGGGTTTGAAATAATCACAGAAATTCGCATTCTCTTTTTGGACAGGCGTGTCGGCTCGTTCTTCGAAGCAGTAGGTTGAATGTTCAGTATCGTAGTGTTTGCAAAGCCGACAACAGTGCAACTCATTGAAACAGTGAGAACACTGGCTGTGTCGGCTTATCGGAAGAGGCACGTCGCTAATCGATTTGCCACAATTCCAACATACCAGGTTGTTCAAATTTTTAGTTCTCCATAAGCCCATGATTTGATCAAGTGGTGAGCGATGGCTATTTCTCCAGGGACAGACAGGTTTGGATGTTCTTGGTTCAGCGCCGAGACAATTTCTTTTTTGGAAAACCAGGAGACGTTGGCCATTTCTGAATGGTTTACCACGATATCCGTGGTGGTTGCTATCGCATGGCAACCTATCATCAATGATGAAGGGAATGGCCAAGGCTGAGAAGAGTGGTATTGAACCAATCCCACTTGAATATCAGACTCTTCTCGAACTTCTCTTTTTACAGCCTCTTCTATTGATTCTCCTTGGTCAACGAATCCTGCGAGCGCTGAATAAAAGTTACTCCTGAGCATTCTTCCATTTCCTTGTCCCAACAAACATTTTTCGTCGTCAGACTTGTCGATGACCAGCATAATGACAACCGGGTCGGTTCTTGGAAATATATGTCGTTCGCACGATCGACATCGCAGTACCTGCCCGCCGCGTTCTTTTTGGTTTTCTGATCCACAGACACCACAGAATCGATTTTTCTTGTGCCACTCTAATTGCGAGCGAGCTTGCGCAAGTATTCCAGTTTCTGGTCCTGCGATTTGCATTGCTGTTGTCCGACAGTCAGCAAAGTTCATTTCCGTTGGCCAGGAATAATCACTGCAGTCTAAAGCAAAATAGGGAACATCCTTTAAGATACCTAAGAGGGTTGGTTTGCTATCGATTTTGGGTAGTTTGGACCGGTGATTCCAATCTAACAGGCCGTTCCTATCGACTAGTACTTTTAATTTGTCAAATATGAGGTAACGGCCTTGATCTGATTGAATAAGATGTTGGATAGCTTCTTCGTCTCTACGAATAGACTCGGCTCTGTCTAGGGGATTTCCGGCGAACGTATGATCTAGTGAAAACACTGTTAGAATAAGAAAATTATGAGCGACCAGTTTAACTAATAATCAGCTTAAGGCATAACGCATGATAGAAAAACAGAGCTTTGGCAGTACAGGTCATGAGAGCTCGCGAGTTATTTTTGGAGCCGCCGCGTTAGGAGCGATGTCGCAAGACCGAGCTTATTCCATATTTGAGTTGTTGGATGCTTATGGTGTTAATCATATCGATGTTGCGTCGAGTTATGGAGAAGCCGAAGAGCGTCTAGGACCAATCATGAAAGAACGCAGACCCGACTTTTTTTTAGCGACTAAAACAGGGTTGCGGACGAAGATTGAAGCCAAAGATCAGTTAAAGCTTTCTCTAGAACGAATGCAGGTCGACAGTGTTGACTTGATTCAGATGCACAACCTGACTAAAGAAGAGGATTGGAGTACGGCAATGGGTGCTAAAGGTGCTCTGATGGGTTTAATAGAGGCCAAGGAAGAAGGGCTGGTCAAGCATATAGGAGTGACAGGTCACGGTACCTATGCGGCCAGTATGCATTTGAGAAGCTTGCGCGAATATGATTTTGATTCGGTATTGTTGCCATACAATTTCTCGATGATGAAGCAAGAGGCTTATAAGGCAGACTTCGATGAATTATATTCTTCTGCCAGAGCCAAGGGAGTGGCGATCCAGACAATTAAGTCCATTGCGTTGCGGCGCTGGGGTAAAGAAGATGCTGAAAAGCGTTACAGTTGGTATAGGCCGATTACCAACGAACATCCCCTAAAAAGGGCGGTCGACTATACTTTGTGCGTCGATGGTTTGTTTTTGAATTCCACCAGTGATGCAACATTGTTAGAAACGCTATTCAGAGCAGCGAGTGCGCCTATTAGGTTGCCGGTTGAGGAAGAAATGCAAAGCGACTGCGAGGAGCTTGGTATGGAACCATTGTTTGTTCGAGGTGTATCAGACGATGTTTAAGAAGGTTGGTGAATGGGAGGATCGATTTTGAATCAATTAAAAGGCTGGGAAGTAAATAGGATCGCGGCTTCACTGGGGGCGGAGATTAACAATACAAATTTAGCTTCTATTGGAGATGATGAAGTCCGACTCATAAAGGAGTTGTTACTGGAGCACAAAGTGCTTTTCTTTCCTGGCCAAACGATTTCACTAGATCAGCATGTTGAATTAGGCAGTCACTTTGGTGTGATTGAGTCGCACCCGAATTTACAGAACCCTTATACGGATCACGATAAGGTGTTTGAGCTGGCTGCCTCGACAGGAGGCATAGCCGACGAATGGCATACTGACCTGACGTTTATGGAAGAGCCTTCGGTGATGTCTGTTCTTCATATGGTGACTTGTCCAGAGGTTGGAGGCGATACGATGTGGACGAACCTCTGTCAGGCTTATGAAGAGTTGTCTGAGCCTATGAAAGATCTTTGCGAGTCTGTAAATGCTCTGCACGATGCATTACCACATAATAGAACCGATAAAATGACTGTTCATCCTGTCGTCAGAATTCATCCAGATACAGGCAAAAAAGCGCTTTACGTTAATGAACATTTTACTCGCCGGATCGTAGAAATGAATGCGAGCGAGAGCGAAATCTTTCTGGGTTACTTGACGCGTTGGGTACAAAGCCCGCGCTTCACCGTTAGATATAGTTGGGCCCCTGGGACCATTGCGATATGGGATAACCGATGTACACAACATATGGTTCTAAACGATTTTGAAGGAGAACGAATCATTCATCGAGTTACGATTATGGGTGATCAGCCACGGAGAGCCTCTGATAGCAAGTATGAACCGTGGACGCGAAGAGGAAATAAATCCGATACAAGCCGTCAGGATCGTCAGTTAAAAGCTTATTATCGAAGTCTGTCTCAGGCCAATTAATATAAGTAGCTACTGTGCGCTGTTTTTTTGGGGTTCGTGAATATTTACTACCTGAATTTGTTGGGTTGTGAGTCCTTCGTTGAGTGATCCCGATCTGAACCCAGTTAAATCTAGGCTGATGTATTTGTATCCTGCGCTTCTCAGTCCTTCATCGATCTTTGCTCGATATTTTATGGCCTTATTGAATTCGGATTCAATAACTTCAACGCGAGCTAGTTCTCCGTGATGTCTAACGCGAAATTGAGTAAACCCTAGAGCCTCTAGTATATTCTCAGATTGTTCGACCTGAGACAGAAGGTTTTCATCGATCGAGGTACCGTAGGGGAAACGACTCGATAGACACGCAGACTGTGGTTTGTTGGCATTCTTTAGACCTAACTCCTTCGCTAAACTTCGAACATCGGCTTTCGTGAAAGCTGCTTCAACTAATGGCGAGCACACCTGATAATTTTCGGCCGCGATGAGTCCCGGGCGATGATCTCCTAAATCGTCAAGATTTGTGCCGTTAAAAATGACTTCAATATTTTTTTCGTCACAGATGCCAGCTAAAGACGTATAAAGCGAGGTCTTGCAATGAAAGCATCGATTGATTGGATTACTCCTGTAATCCGGTTTACTTAGTTCATCGGTCACGATGACTTCATGATTAATTCCCCAGGCGCTACCAAGGGATTCTGCTAGATCAAGGTCTGATCGTTTGAGGCTTGCTGATCCAGAAGTTACCGCGAGCGCCTTAGAACCTAATACCTCGGCAGCCACGAAGGCAACTAGAGAGCTATCAATGCCTCCTGAAAAAGCGATCACGGCACTATCGTAGCGGTCGATTACTCGTTTAAGTTCTTTGTATTTATCTGAGATGTTTTGGTCCATGTCTGTCTTTATATGCGATTAATCATGTTAGCTAGGTACCCAGCCCCGAAACCATTATCGATATTCACGACTGAAATTCCAGAAGCACAGCTTGTTAACATGCCTAGTAGTGCCGCTACACCACCGAAAGATGCGCCATAGCCTACGCTGGTAGGAACCGCTATCACTGGGCTGCTGACGAGACCGCCTACAACGCTTGGTAAAGCGCCTTCCATTCCTGCGACCACCACTAAGACCTTCGCGCTTCTAATTTCTTCTAGTTTTGTAAGTAGACGGTGAAGTCCAGCAACGCCTACGTCAGCGATTCGCAGAACTCTGCTTCCAAAAAATTGCGCGGTCAGCGTGGCTTCTTCGGCTACTTTGTGATCCGACGTGCCCGCAGAAACAATAGCCACATAGGATTTAGTCAGTTGTAGTGGTTTAAGGTTTATCGTCAACAATTCAGCTTCTTTTGAATAAATTGCTTGCTTTGGTAATGATTTTGAAAAAGCGAGATATTTTTCTTCTTCGATTCTCGTCACTAGGACATTTGTTTCTTTAGCTAAAAGAACGTCGACGATGTCTGATATTTGTTCGGCTGTTTTCCCTGAACCAAAGATGACTTCAGGTGTTCCTGTTCTTGTTTCGCGGTCAAAGTCTATGGTTGAGTGGCCAACATTTTGATAATAGCTACCATCAATTTTCTCGAGGGTTTCCTGTAGGTTGAAACGTCCCTCTTTGAATGCGTTGAGTATCTCTTCCCGGCTCACTTAAGCGATCTGTCTAGTTAACATTCTGTGCGTTGGTGCGCACCATTTGCTGACGTTTACACCTTTTGGGCAAGCTTCTTTACAGGGCTCTCCTGAACAAGTCAGACAGGCACTGGCGGCGTTGCCTAATAGTGCATATTCATCTTTTGCAAACTCGAGGTCCTTATAATCGATGGCATACATGCGCGTTCGCATGACATCTGCAATCGGGACTTGCGCAGGACATGCACCTTCACAGCTGTTGCAGGCTTGCTTGCAATAAGACATGCCATTCAGTTTTGCATACTGCTTCAATAACTTGTCATCAGTATGCGTTATTTGGTTGGAGCCAGAGGCGACAAGAAATTCGTCGATGTCTTCGGTGGTTTTCATTGTGATGATCAGCGCATCGACGTCGTCATTTGATAACACCCACTTAAAGGCTGCCTGAGAGTAGGTCGAGCCCACTTTTTCATAGGGCCGCATGTCGTTCAATCGCGCACCCATCAGAGTCTTCATAGCGATCACGCCGACATCCATGCCTTTGGCCCTAGAGATCGCTTGTGGGAGTGCTTCTTGAGTCGCTATCCAGTCGAGTCGACGTGTAAGACCTTCGTAGAACTTTGGATCTTGACCAAAGTTGTATGCGGTTAACATGATGTCGATCATGTCTTGATCTAGTGCATAATTGATACAGTCTACTAGATAGCCACCGTGCCCAGAAATGCCGGTAAAGCGAATTTTGCCTTGTTCCTTTGCCTTTTCGATAAACGAAATCCACTCGGGATTGGCGACCACATTTACATCATTGACCGCGTGATTCATATAGATGTCTACATAGTCTGTTTTGAGACTTTCTAGTGATCTTTCCAGACGAGCCATCATCTCTGATTGCGTTGTGTCTGGATTGATCATGGTTTTAGAGACAAGATAGGCTTGATCGCGTCGACCTTTTAAGGCGTTCCCGAGCACTTTTTCTGCTTGTCCTCTGGTGTAGCCTTCCGCGGAGTCGAAGTAGTTGATTCCACGATCAAGCGCATGGTGAATCAGGTGCTCCTCTCCTGAGCGCAGTCGGCTTGTTCCGAAACTGATATCGGAAACCTTCAGATTAGTACGCCCTAGCCGTTTGTAGCTTTTCACTTCGCCACTAAAGTTTTGTGCAAAAGATTGGTGGCTTGTAGCTGTTATAGCTGCTGTAGCCAGCACGCCGGTTTTAAGGAAATCTCTTCGATTGCTCATCGACACTCTCGTTTATTTGATAGTTTAGTCAACTTTCATAGTGGATCGCTTAGGCTGCTTCAAAGAGTCCTGCAGCTCCCATACCCTTGCCGATACACATGGACACAATCCCATATTTTTTTCCTCTGCGCTTTAGCTCTCTGAGTACCGATCCAGTTAGTCTGGCGCCAGTCATACCAAAGGGATGACCAATGGCAATCGACCCTCCGTTAACATTATAAATCTCGTTATCGATACCTAGGCGGTCTCGACAGTATAGACACTGACTGGCAAACGCTTCGTTGAGCTCAACCAGATCAATATCGTTCAGGTTGAGTCCCAGATAATCGAGAAGTTTGGGTATCGCAAAAACCGGTCCTATGCCCATCTCATCGGGTTCGCAACCGGCGACCGTAAACCCCCTGAAGTAGCCCATGATCTCAAGGCCTAATTGCTCTGCCTTTTTTTCGGTCATTAATAGAGCCAGTGCCGCTCCATCAGATAATTGTGATGCGTTGCCTGCGGTGACCGATCCACCTTCTTCAAAAGCGGCCCCTAGCGAGCTTAAACCCTCGAGGGTCGTGTTGGGGCGATTACATTCATCCCGATCGACTATGCCTTCGACTGTTTGGGTTTCTTGGGTCGCTTTGTCGATTAATTTCTCCCAGGAGACCTTCATCGGCACGATTTCATCTCTAATAAAACCTTTTTCTTCCGCGGCCGCGTACCTTTGTTGACTTTGAAGAGCATATGCATCTTGAGCTTCTCTGGTGACCTGATAACGTCTGGCAACGACTTCCGCTGTATTTCCCATGGCCATGAAGATATCCGGTTTCCTATCCATTAGGATCGGGTTTTCTGCATGTTCTCCGGGATTTCCTCGGTCTAGTCCGGTAATGGATTCAACGCCCCCAGCCATAATCATTTCGGCGCAGCCGCTAGACAATTGAGTCGCCGCAAAAGCGATTGAATTGAGTCCTGAGGAGCAAGCTCGGCTAATGGTGGTTGCCGGTACAGTAATGGGTAAATTGGATAAGGCGACGGCGTGCCTTGCCACGTTAGCAGACTGTTCTCCAACCTGTCTTCCACACCCCAGTATTACATCCTCGATTTGCGCTGGATCTACCGATGGATTTCGTTCCAACAAAGCGTCAATACAATGCGCAACGAGATCATCTGACCGTGTGAGATTGAAAGTTCCTCTGTGAGCTTTAGCTAATCCTGTTCTGATGCAGTCGACAATGACTATGTTTTCCATTTTTCTCGTCCCCCTTTATTCTGAGCTTAGAACAATTCCATTTTTTTTCAAAGATTCAACTTCCTCTTGTTCGCAATTGATCGTTTCTAAGATCGAGTCGGTATGTTCGCCTAGTCTTGGCGCAGGGCCTTTCGGACCAACATCGGTAGTGGTGAATCGCATGGGAATGTTAACGGTCGTATATGCCCCCATTGTCGGGTGCTTTATTTCGGGGAACATACCAAGCTGAATAGCATGCGGATCTTGGGGGACTTCGTCCAAAGATAGGACTGGCCCCCAGATCAAACCTGCTTGATCGAATATCTTCCCCCATTCGTCTCTTGTTTTGGTTGAAAGTGCCTGATCAAACAATTCGATGAGTTGTGGCATGAGCTTGTAGCGGGCACTTGAATCGATAAACCGTTCGTCTTCTATCAAGCGTTCTAAGCCAATTGCTGAACAGATTTTTGGCCAATAGGCTGAGTCAGGCATCATGTTTAAGACTACCCATTTACCGTCACCACAGGGAAACCGATTGGCGGTAATTGCAAGCATGTGAGATCGATCTCGTTTGCGTACTGGAGCCTTGTCGATTGCAGTAACTGCATAGTCTGATGCTTGAGTCCACACAGCTGTTTCGTATAAGGAAGTTTCGACTACTTGTCCAATTTTAGTTTTTTCGGCTTGCCTTAGCGCGGCTAAAACAGAGCCGACGAGGGCAAGCCCTGTTGTGTGATCGCCTTGAGCAGGCCTGGCCATTGGCACGAGCCCATCCTCGCCTTCTCGCTGAGCGTCGTAAAGGCCGGATCGACCGAAAAATGCAGTGACATCGTAGCCTGGTCTTAGCGCATCGGGACCCGTTGTTCCATACCCTGTTAATGTGGCGTGAACCAACGAGTCGTTGAATTTAAAAAGGCTTTCTGGATCTAAACCATACTTTTTTTGTCGCGCGATCAGAAGATTACACATAAAGACCTGTGCTTTAGAGACGAGTTTTTTTACCAGATTCGAGCCCTCTTCTGTATCAATAGCGATGGCGATTGACTTTTTTCCTCGATTGTCTACGTCGAACTGGAAATCATAACCTTTGA
>Ga0066862_10001232_pt1 | contig 10549 bp, 10 predicted proteins | sample ETN02SmetaG_FD_66431 | JGI IMG/M metagenome (GOLD analysis project Ga0066862, IMG submission 66431) | Marine microbial and viral communities from oxygen minimum zone, Eastern Pacific Ocean - ETNP2014F10-02SV255 | ecosystem: Environmental > Aquatic > Marine > Oceanic ... | reverse complement strand
TATAAACCATAGTGTGTCATCATCCAAACAGAGGCAACCAATGTTCCTATCGCGGCTCCGGTTACGCCCAACCCCTCAAACTCCGCCCAAAACCAAAAAGAAGAAAGGTCTAGGGAGCTGCCAAAAAAATCATTAAAAAAACCACTGATGTTATTTTTTCCATAAATAAGCCCCACATTAAGATAGGCGTTAATTATATTGCTTGTGATGGTAACCCTTAGGTGTACTTTTGTTTTTTCTATGCCCGTGTAAAATCCTTGAAACACAAAACTTATTGAATTAAAAAAAAGGCCAAGTGATGAAATACTAAAATAACTTATTGCCAGAGGCGTGGTTATCTCGTCAACAATAAAAAGCGGTATAATTAAAAAGCCACACGACCAACCTAAAAATGAAACAGGAATTGAATACAACGCGGCTAATAAAAACCCATTGTTAAGCGCTTTTATGCAGTCCCTTCTTTTGTTTTGTCCTAGTCTTCTAGATGAAATGGTTTGCACTGAGGTTCTAATTCCCAAAACCAAGCTTAGAGCTCCCCACATAAGCATTCCACCCATTCCTGTTGCAGCAAGGGCCTCAGGCCCCAATCGTCCAACCATCGCCACATCCACAAGGCTCATTAAAACCCTGCTCAGATTGCTTATTATGACTGGTAGAGCTAAAAACCAAACTGCTTTGAAGATTTTATAGTCTTGTGGGAGTATAAAGTTTTTTAACACTTTTTATGAAATGGTATAGTCAGAAATGATGTTTATTTTTTTCTCTTCCAGGTATTTTTTTGTTTTACTACAAATAGGAGCTGTGGTTGCAAGAAAAACACCTCCTTTGAAGTTGGGTTTAATTTTTTTTGCGATTTTGTTTATTTTTTTTCCAGTTTTCATTATAATTCGAGACTTAATGTTTTTAATTATATAGTGATTGTTTTTGTTGTCAACTCCTATCATTGTTCGACCAGACAAACCAAACTTATTAGCTCTAACTGTTTTTAATTCTTTTTTAGTATTCATTTAATACTGATTTGATAATAGTAGCAAAAAAGGTTCTAAATTTTCTACTGTGAAATTTACTCTATCTAAACAAGTAAAAGACGCCATTAATAATAACAGGCCTGTTCTTGCCTTAGAGTCTACAATCATTGCTAGCGGAATGCCCTATCCCCAAAATAAAGAGTTTTACAATAAAGCTGCGGAAATTTGCTACAACCTTGATGTTGTCCCCGCTGCCATTGCAATAATTAATGGCATCGTTCATGTGGGGCTTGACCAAAACCAGGTAGAGCATATAGCAACAGAGGACTCTGTACATAAAATATCAAAAAGAGAAATTGGTGTTTGTATACAAAGACGATTTTCCGGGGCAACAACTGTTAGTAGTACCTCACACATTGCTTCCATCGTTGGAATAAATGTTTTTTCAACGGGTGGAATCGGTGGGGTTCATAAAGACTATCAATCCACACTGGACATGTCTCAAGACCTTTATTCACTTCGTGAAACGCCTTTGATTGTTGTGTGCTCAGGGGTAAAATCTTTTTTAGACATAGAAAAGACCATTGAAGCCCTAGAAACCTTCGGGGTTACTCTATTAGGATATAAAACCAACACCTTTCCTTTGTTTTATTCTTCTAGTTCATCTTTTTCACTTCCTTTTTCTGTTGACAAGGTAGAAGAGGTTGTTCATGTTTTTAAGTACAATATTGAAAGCGGTCTAAGATCATCTCTGCTTGTTTTAAATCCGGTGCCTAAGCCCGATCAAATACCCGAGGAAATAATAAATAAAATTATTTCCAAATCTATTTCTAAAATGAAAATAAATAAAGTCGTCGGTAAAGAAACTACTCCCTTTTTATTAAAAGACATTGCAAAAGAAACAAAAAACAAAAGTCTCGATACGAACATTTCGTTAGCCCTAAACAATGTTAGGCTTGGAGCCGAAATAGCTAAGTGTTTTTAACGTTTTGTCATTTTGACACCCATTTTCGTTTGGTATGGTTTTTGGTCTTATTATAATATGAATAAAATTAAAACACTGATACTTGGGCATCCTTTTGTATCAACATTGATAATTCTACCTATTTCACTGATCTTTGTTTTTACTGTTCTTAACTTAATTATTAACGTGATAATTCCATTCCTTTTTGCGTTTTGGCTTACAGGGTGGATATATGCTGCGCTTGTTGGCGCGCCTATGAGTCGGTTTACATATGACCCGTTTTGGTTTGTGCGTTCACAAAGGTTTTAAGGGGTTAGTTGGGTTGCTATTATCAACAACGCCATAACACCGAACACCAACACCAACATAGTGCCACAGAGTTGCGGTTATGGCTGATGACTCTGAAAAAACAACACCAACTTCGCTGGGGGGCATTTTATAGTATTTTAACCCCAGGGTTTGGACTGTTTGTCTCTTGTTTTTTGTCTCCTTGTCATAAATATTAGACATATCAGGAAACATTGGAAGGTTTTTGTGTGGTGTTTTTCCGCGCAAGTAGGAGATTCCTGACCTATTGATGTGGTCTGTAATTAAAATATTTTTGGAGGTTCCCACAACCCTGTCAAACATAGTAATGTTTTCTATTTTATATTTTTCTTTAAGCCCAAGTATGTTCTGTGGTGAAATATGTTTTTTTGTAAATCGGGCGGGCGTCATAAAAATTGATCCTTCATTACAAAAAGTAAGGTGCCCAAAAAACTCTTTATCAAAAACATTGCTTATCCCAAGTTTTTTTGGGTTTGTGTTAAAATAATAATTGTTCAACTATAAATAATTCCGATCCCCAAATAGACCTGTTCCCACTCGCACCATTGTTGATCCCTCTTCAATAGCAATCTCATAGTCATTTGTCATCCCCATAGATAGCTCAGTGAGGGTTGTTGGTCCAAGTTCGATGTTTATTTTGTGTTTTAATTCTCTCAATAATATAAAAGCTGATCTTAGGCGGTTTTCATTGTTTGTGTTTGGGCCAACGGTCATGAGGCCAACTATGTTTAAATCTGTAAGTTTAAAACAGGAAATTAAATCATTTGTGATTTTAGGTGAAAAGCCTTTTTTCTGTAGTTCTCCGCTCGTGTTTATCTCTATTAAACATTCTGTTTTTTTGTTTATATTTTTTGAGACTTTGTTCACTTTAGTTGCTAGCTTAAGCGAGTCTATACTATCAACTGTATCAAAAATGTTTAAACATTTATTGACTTTATTTGTTTGTAGGTGACCGATAAACCGTTTTTTGATTTTTTTAGAACCAGCAAAGTGAGAAAATTTTTTCTCAGATTCTTGAACTCTGTTTTCTCCTATTGTTTTTATACCCAATTGATAACACTCTTCAATTGTAGAATTTTCTCGTGTTTTAGTTACCGCAACTAACTCAACGCTTTGTGCCCAGTTTGATTTCTTTTTAGAGGCCTCTATGTTTTTTAATACTTTTTTTAGGTTTCTTTCAAGGCTCAATTTTTTGTTGTTTCTTGTTCTTTTTTGTTTTTTTCATCCTTGGTTTTTGTTTCAGTGGATTCTTTTTTTTCCGCCTCTTCCATAACCCTTGTTATAGATGAAATAAGGCTACCATCATCTAGTTTAACAAGCCGAACACCTTGTGTTACTCGTCCGATAGTTCTAATTGCTGCAATCGGTTGACGCATTAAAACCCCTGCATCAGTTATTACAATAAGATCATCGGAGTCAACCACCTCCATTATTTTTACCATCTTACCGGTTTTTTCTGTACACCTCATTGTCAAAACACCTTTACCGCCCCTTGTTTGTGTGCGATACTGTATAACATCAGTTCGTTTCCCATATCCTTTTTCAGTTGCAACAAGTATTGTTCCTTCCCTCTTTACAATTAACATACCAACAACATAGTCATCGACAGAACTTAGCCTAATACCTCGAACACCCATCGTTTTTCGACCGCTTGCCCTTACGTTTGTCTCAGAAAAACGAATAGACTTTCCCTCTCTTGTTCCAAGCAATATGTCGTGTTCACCATTTGTAACTCTCGCCTCTATTAGTTGGTCGTTTTCTCTTATTTCTATTGCATATATTCCGCCTTTTCTAGGTTTTCCATATGCAGACAAAACTGTTTTTTTAACCACTCCTTTTTTTGTTGCCATTACAATATAGTGGTCGTCTTTAAATTCACCAACACTAACAAACGCCTCAACCCTTTCATTTGGGTCGCAGCCGATAAGATTAATAATTGCCCTTCCCCTTGTCGCTCTTCCACCTTGTGGAATATCATATACCTTTAGCCAAAAACATTTCCCGCGATCCGTAAAAAAGAGCATGTAATTATGTGTGTTTGCAATAAATAAGTGTTCTACAAAATCTTCTTCTTTACTCCCTGCGCCTTGAACACCTCTACCACCGCGTCGTTGTGTTCTATATGTGTTTAGCGCTGTTCTTTTAATATATCCCTGGTGGGTAATTGTAAGAACAACCTCTTCCTCAGCAATCATGTCCTCCATTGAAAAATCCGACACAACCGGGATTATTTCTGTTCTTCTTTCATCGCCGTAATTGTTTTGTATTTCAACAAGCTCATTTTTAATGATATCCATTCTCTGTTTTTTATTTTCTAAAATACCTTTAAGGCGTGATATGACCTTTATTAATTCTTTATATTCCTCAAGAATTTTATCAACCTCTAACCCCGTTAATCGCTGTAGCCTCATGTCTAGAATTGCCTGCGATTGTTTTTCTGAGAGATTAAAACTATTCATTAATCCTTCTTTCGCAGCCTCAGGGTTTTTACTTGCTTTTATTAATTTTATAACAGCATCAATATTGTCAAGCGCTATTTTTAACCCCTCTAATATATGTGCCCGGGCCTCAGCTTGGTTTAATTCAAACTGAGTTCTTTTTACAACCACTTCATGTCTAAAATCAACAAAATGGCTTAACACCTCTTTTAGCGGCATTATCTTTGGAACGCCTTTAACTAGGGCCAACAGTATAATTCCAAAGGTGTCTTGTAGTTGTGTGTATTGGTATAGTTGGTTTAGTATCACCTCAGGAACAGCATCTCTTTTTGTTTCAACAACAACCCGAATACCATCCTTATCTGACTCATCTCTTAAGTCGGTAATTCCCGTGATTTTTTTATCTCTTACTAAGTCGGCAATTTTTTCCACCAGGTTTGCTTTATTGCACTGATATGGGAGTTCTGTTATAACAACGCTGTCTTTACCAGTTTTTGAGGACTCTATGTGAGCCCGGGCCCGCATTTTTATTTTACCGCGCCCCGTGGTGTAGGCATCACTTAGTCCATCTATACCCATTATTAATCCGGCGGTTGGAAAATCTGGTCCTTTTATGTGTGTCATTAACTCTTCTGTTGAAACGTCTTTATTTTCAATTATTGCGATTATACCGTTTGTAATTTCTATTAGATTGTGTGGTGGTATTTTTGTAGCCATACCAACCGCAATGCCTTCCGACCCATTGATCAATAGGGTTGGCACGGTTGTTGGTAAGACCGATGGCTCTTTTAAGGTTTCATCAAAGTTCACCGTCCAATCAACCGTTTCTTTGTCAAGATCTTTTAACATTTCGCTTGTTAATTTTGTCATTCTTGATTCTGTATAACGCATCGCCGCCGCATTGTCTCCGTCCACAGAACCAAAATTTCCCTGGCCATCTACAAGTTGATATCTCATTGAAAAAGCCTGTGCCATCCTAACGAGGGCGTCGTAAACAGACGAGTCCCCATGTGGGTGATATTTACCCAATACGTCGCCGACTATTCTTGCTGATTTTTTATACGGCCGGTTCCACGAAGAGCCTAGCTCGCTCATCCCATATAATATTCTTCTGTGAACCGGTTTTAGCCCATCTCTTACATCTGGTAACGCTCTTGAAACGATAACCGACATGGAATAGTTTAAATAGCTTTCCCTCATTTCATCTACAATATCCCGAGGTAGGGTGTTGTCTCTGTTTATATCAACCATTTTAAATCCTTTAAATATCTAGGTTCACTACAAATTTTGCATTTTTTTCAATGAAGGTTCTTCTTGCCTCAACATCGCTCCCCATTAGATTTTGAAATGTTACAGCAGCGGCCTCTGCGCTTTCTACAGTTACTTGAAGGAGTGTTCTTTTTTCTGGGTCCATTGTTGTGTCCCACAACTGACCTGGGTTCATTTCACCAAGGCCCTTGTATCTTTGTATACCAACCTTTGTGTTTTTGTTGTCTTTTTTCATTCTTTCTATGATTAAATCTCTTTCGTTGTCATCATACGCATACGAAGCTTTTTTACCCTGGTGTACTCTATAAAGCGGTGGTAGCGCTAAATACAGGTAGCCACCATCTATTAATTGTTTCATTTTTCTATAGAAAAAGGTCAACAACAGTGTTCTAATGTGTGAGCCGTCTACATCTGCGTCTGTCATGATTATAATTTTATAATATCTTATTTTTTCAATATTGAAATCTCCTGGTGACTTTTCGCCCATCTCTTCGTCTCCACCACCAAAACCTGTTCCTAGGGCGGTAATAATAGATTGTATTTCATTGTTTGATAAAAGTTTGTCTATTCTTGCTTTTTCTGAGTTAATTACCTTTCCTCGGAGCGGTAAAATTGCCTGATTTTTTCTGTCTCGACCCTGTTTTGCGGAGCCCCCAGCTGAGTCTCCCTCAACTAAATATAGTTCACAAAAAACAGGGTCCTTGTTTGAGCAGTCAGCAAGCTTTCCTGGTAAAGAAGAGCCCCCAAGAGCGCTTTTTCTTCTAATTAGTTCGCGCGCTTTTCTCGCCGCAGATCGACTTCGAGCGGCCAACAAAGCCTTTTCAATAACCTTCCTACCAATAGAGGGGTTTTCTTCAAGAAAATCTAATATACCCTCATAGACAACTTTATCCACCAAGCCTTTGACCTCCCCATTTCCCAGTTTTGTTTTTGTTTGTCCCTCAAACTGCGGCTCCGGCACCTTAACACTAATTATTGCTGTTAAACCCTCTCTAAAATCTTCTCCTGTCAGCGTTAGTTTTTCTGTTTTTTTTGTTTTAATTAGGTTGTTTTTTGATGCGTGGTTGTTCATTGCCCGGGTAAGCGCAGACCGAAACCCAGACAGGTGTGTGCCCCCCTCAATTGTATTTATGTTATTTACAAATGTTAAAATGTTGTCGTTGTATGTGTTTCCATATCGAAGGGCAACATCAACAGGTATTTCACTGTCTTCTTTGGTTACTGTTATTACTTTATTGTGTAGTGGGTTGTTGTTCTCATCAAGGTATTTAACAAAATCGCTAAGACCACCTTTAAATTTAAAGGTGTCTTTCTGCCCCCCTTTCTCTCGGCTGTCTTTAAGGTTTATTTCTAACCCTTTGTTCAAATAGGCAAGTTCCCGAAGCCTTTCTGCTATTATATCATATTCATAGGTGATTGTATTAAAGATTTCTGCGTCCGGTAAAAAACAAACCCTTGTTCCGCTTTTTTTTGTTTTTCCCACTTCTTTAAGTTTGTTTTGAGTGATTCCTGTTTTATAATCTTGTTTATAAATTTTTCCATCTCTTTGCACCTCTACCCAAAGCCACTCAGAGAGAGCGTTTACAACAGAAACCCCAACCCCATGAAGGCCCCCCGAAACCTTGTATGAATCTTTGTCAAATTTTCCCCCCGCATGTAAAACAGTCATAACAACCTCTACCGCTGGTTTTTTTTCTTCTTTGTGTATTCCAACTGGAATTCCCCGCCCATTGTCTTCAACGGTTATTGATCCATCTTTGTTAAAACAAGTGGTTATTTTTGTACAATGCCCCGCAAGGGCCTCATCGATTGAGTTGTCTACAACCTCATACACAAGGTGGTGTAGCCCCCTTTTTCCAATGTCGCCAATATACATTGCTGGGCGTTTTCTTACAGCCTCCAACCCCTCTAATACCTTTATGCTTTCTGCGCTATATCTTTCTGTTGCCTTGTTCATATAAAACGTATTTCCTTTATGCTTTTTGAGCCTATTTTTTTGTTTATTTTATCAATGATTTCTTTTTTTTGCATATGAAGTTCCTGTCTCCAGGTTGGCGACTCTGTTTTTACCGTTAAAACTCCTTTGTCTACTTTTTCAGCTCTTGTTACCTTTGAAACCGCTTGACCAACAACCTCTCCCCACAAAAAAACAGCACTTTCTTGTTTTAGCGCTTTTTCAACTCCCGCATTGCGCACCGCTTTTTTAATTACAGATTTAAGTGTTTCCATTTTTGTGTATACGGTGTTTTTTTACCTCTTCAAACCCCAAGAAAAAACCATTTTTTTCCAGATCTACAAAGTCTGTTGTCGTAATTATTGTTTGCGGTCTTTTTTTTCTTTCATTTTGAAGTCCACCAACGAAAGACAGAAGCTTTTTGCTCTTTTCTTCATCGAGGCTTGCAAAAAGATCGTCTATTAAAAAAACAGGGTTTTTATTTGTCTTTTTAGATAAAAACAAAAGCTCGGTAATTTTTAATAAAGCCAAAAACAGCTTGTGCTCTCCCTGGGACCCGTGTTTTCTAATTCCTTTTTTTTCCCACAAAAACATAACCTCGTCCCGGTGCGGCCCATATGTTGTGAACCCTTTTTTTATGTCTTGTTTGTCGTTGTTTATTATTTGTCGAAAAATCTCTGCTTTGTCTGTCTCTTTTTCTTTGTATATGATCGTTGCGTTGATTTTTTCATCGAGCTCTTTTTTTGTTCGCTTGAAATCGTCCGCAAACTCTTTTATTAGCTTAGTTCTTTCACCCCAAAGCCTTTCTCCTGCTTTCGCCAAGGGCACTCCCCAAATTTCTAGGTGTTTGGATGTTTTTTGGCTGTAGTGGTTATTTTTTAAAACCGCATTTCTTTGTTTAAGAATTTTGTTATACGTCAAGAGTTTTTCTAGGTATGTTTTTGAACAAATGGAAAAAACCTTATTAAAAAAAGTTCTCCTTCCTGCTGGAGGACCCTTTGTAATAGCCTCTTCCTCTGGTGAAAAAACCACCACGCTGTTTAAGCCCAAGAGGTCTTTTCTTTTTATTATTGTTTTTTTGTTTATTTTTATTTTTTTGTTTCCAAGAAGTTCTTGAGAATAAGACACCTCGTTTTTGTTTCCTTCTTCGTTATTAAAAAAGCCCTTTATTAAAAACCCTTTTCTTCCCTTTTTTATCATTTCTTTTTTATTGTTAGTTCTAAAGCTTTTTCCAATAGAGAGGCTGTGTATTGCTTCAAGTATCGATGTTTTTCCTGAGCCGTTTTTACCCCAAAGAACAGTTAGTCCGGGGCCAAAGTTGATTTTTGTTTTTTCGTGGTTTCTGAAAGAAATCATCTCGAGACTGTCGATTTCCATTGAAAATATCTTTTGTTTTTCAATTGTTTAATCGAACAGGCATAAGAATCATTGTTTTGTTTGTTTCTTTTTCCTCATCGGTAAAAAGAGTTGCGCTAATTGGGGTGTTTAGTTTTATTATAACCTCTTCTCCGGAAACGTGATTTATTACGTCTTTTAAATATTCTCCATTATATCCTATTGTCAGATCTTCTCCCTCATAGCTTGCTATTATCTCTTCTTTTGCCCGAGAACTAGACTCTGGATCTTCGGTGTTTATAATAAATTTCTCTTTAGATATATTAAAGGCCACCTGATGTGTTGATTTATTAGAAAAAATTGATACTCTTTTTATTGCCCCCAAAAGAATATTTTTGTCTGCTTTTAGTGTTTTGTTGTTGTCGGTAGGAATAACGCTTTCATAATCAGGAAATATCTCGTTTATTGTTCTAGAAATTATTGTGTCTTTGTTAATAGTTGCCGTCATATGTGTTTCTCCAACGGATAAAAGAATATCATCATCTGATAAATGTGTAGATAAATAAGATAGAAATTTCTTTGGAACAACAATGTCTCCGACAAAAGAATCTGTTTTATGGTTTTGATCTACCACCTTTACCAGCCTGTGTCCATCTGTTGCAACCGCTGTTATTCCTTTTGTATTAAAACTAAATAATACTCCAGTAAGCGAGGGCTTTAAGTCGTCTTTACTAACAGCAAACAATGTTGAATCAATTATTTTTTTAAAAACCTTTCCCTGTATATTTATGTTTTTTGTTTCATCTACTTTTGGTGTAGATGGAAACTCTTCTTTTTGTTTTCCCATTAAGTCGTATGAACCAGAGTTTGTCTTTATTTCTATTTTGTTTCTACTATCTATAATTATTGTTATTCTGGTCTCCGGAAGTTCACTTGTTATATCATATAGTTGTTTTAACGGAACAGCGGCTGACCCTTCCTCTTCTATGCTGACAGAAATTTCTAATTTTATTGTTATTTCTAGGTCTGTGGCTCTGATCGTTGTTTTTTTATTTGTGGCATTGATCAAAACACAGTTTAATATGGGAAGAGTTGTTCTTGTTGGTGTCGCTTTTGATAATTTTTGGAGGGCTTCTTGTAGTTCTTTTTTCGATGTGGAAAATTTCATAAATCTTAAACTTTTTATAATTACAATATGAGTCAATTAAATAATAAAAATTGACGTCGAAAACTACCTAAAAACTCTCTTTTTTAAAAGAAGTTCTATAGATAAAACAAAACAATAATTAAATAA
>Ga0066862_10001204_pt1 | contig 10645 bp, 9 predicted proteins | sample ETN02SmetaG_FD_66431 | JGI IMG/M metagenome (GOLD analysis project Ga0066862, IMG submission 66431) | Marine microbial and viral communities from oxygen minimum zone, Eastern Pacific Ocean - ETNP2014F10-02SV255 | ecosystem: Environmental > Aquatic > Marine > Oceanic ... | reverse complement strand
GGGATCAGTCTTCAGAACCGACGGCTCGGTTCTTCTGGATGCGTCAATTCAGACATCAGATGGAAGGATGGGGTTTGTCGTAGCAGTCGAGGAGACGCCAAATCCCATTAGGGTGGCTGCTGACTTGCTGGATGAAAAAATCAACGGTTTAGCAGGGCCAGGTGCAAGGCTATGGGCCGATCAAAGAGGCCTCACCAGGGGGCCCGTCGAAGGTAGGCCCCCCAATGAGGAAGTCAGTGACACCGTGGGCGTCGTGACAAGGGACGCACAAGGATTGATAGTTTGTGCTACCAGTACAGGTGGATGCAGCTACAGACCTCCGGGCAGAGTGGGCGATGTCCCCCTCCCGGGTTGTGGTTTCTGGGTTCAAGAGGGCGTTGGAGTGGGGGCCACTGGCATAGGGGAGGAGATAACAAGGGCCCTAATCAGCTACAGGGCTGCTGAACGCTTCTTGTCCGGATCCGATATGCTGGAATCCATGCAGTGGGCGCTTACCGAATTGATTGAAGAAGGTGCGGAAGTCGGACTAATAGGCCTTGGAGCCGAAGGCCCAGGTGTCGGACTTTCAAATAGGGCCAACATGCCTTGGGCATCTTGGATTGGTTCCAGCTAAGCCTATACGTTGGGGATGCGCTTAAGGAGGTGATATTAGTGGACGGTATGGAGATGTCACCGTGTCAGATACCAATATGCGTATTCAACAACTGGCGCAAGTGCTTGCGCAGCTAGACGATAGTCAAATACCAAGGAACATCCGTTCTTCAGCCAAGGATGCAGTAGATAAGTGGCTACTCAATGAAGATAAAGATCTGGATATTCGCTTGGGTATGACCGCTTCCATCCTCGATGAGATATTCAATGATCCGAACCTGCCAAGTCACTTCGGCCCCCTCTGTCTACAGATCCAAGCAGCCCTTGAGACAATGCTAGCAGAGGTCAAGCGTTCTTGACCTCATGGACGACGTGGACTTTATTGCACGGGAAGTCGAAATCATCCTTGCCTAAGCACTTCACGGTAACCTCGATCTTGTCAATTCCCTCCTTCCGGTTAATAATCTGGTGACTCGACTCCTTTGCACATGCAGGGCACCTAATCATAGCCACGCTTCCTCCCTTCGTCATCTCATTCGCCGCTCTCATTCCTGCGATCTTGCTATCGGTTCTGTAGATGCTTTCTTCCAGCTTCTCGTCCGCATCTTTCCTCATGAAGTAAACTTGAGTAGCAATGCTGAGGAATGAAACTACAACGCAAGCCGCCATTTCCAGTTCGAATGTTGAAACAGGCATTTCACCAGTTCTTAGGGTGTTTCCCCCCGTCACTAGGAGGAAGCCGGACATTCCTCCAGAAACGACAATGGGAACGGCCTTTCTAAGGTAGGATCTGAGCCACAGAGTAAGAAATGTGCTGAACATGAAAAGGAAACCCTGCATCATTTCATTGGTGAGATGTGGCATTTGTGGAATTTCCGTCACGTATTCCAGTAGGTCAATTCCCTTATTCACCCTGAGGTATTCGTAACCCAGAATGATGGCAACAGGTGGCCCCATTGTTGTCAGAGCCCTCTCAGCAGTCTTTGTGATGCTATATGCATACATGGCACCTAATGCCGCCCCTAGTGGCCCCACATATTCCTCAGGTATAACGCCCCCCAGAATTGAAGCAACAATAGGGAATAGGAAGTAACCAGCACCTGCGCCCAAGAGCATGAAGATCTTGTATATCCTGGTACTTCCATCCTTGAACAAGTAGCCCCCCAGGGCAATGCACAAGGCCCCAATGAACAAGTCCATGCTTGCAAAGGTCAGCCAGTCATTATTTACTTGCCCACATTAAAGGGCGTAAAACGACAAAAAAATCCTATAAGTGATAATTCCGTTGCGCGAGAATCATGCCTTTCTCTTCTCAGCGGCCTTCTTCCTCAAGCCAGTGTAGCCACATTTTCTGCATGATCTGGGCTTAGAGCCACGATGAGTGGCAGAGCAGCTCATGCAAATCCACTTCTTTAGAAGCCTCGCTTCTGCCTCAGGGTGCCTCTGTGCCATACGACCAGCCGACCAGAGAGTTATTGATAACCGCTTCCCAACCATTTATCCGAATCGAAGAAATAGCCAAAGCATTCAAACACCTTCGTCCTTTTTCCCGACTCGTTGCCTGCCAGCGTAGTGCTCGGGGCCCAATGGGGGGATGAGGGCAAGGGCAAGGCCATAGACCAACTTGCGGCCCACTCAGACTGGGCCGTCCGATTTCAGGGGGGGAACAATGCCGGCCACACCATAGTAGTGGGAGAAACGACTCTGAAGATGCATCTTCTGCCTTCTGGAATCACATCTCAGAACTGCAAACTAGTGCTAGGCTGTGGCATGGTCATCGACCCATGGGTCTTGGACCAAGAGCTAAAACAGTGGGCAGATCTAACGGGCGAGTCCCCCGAAGGAGAACGGCTCTTCATTAGTGAAAGGGCTGCCGTCATCCTCCCCTTTCATAGATATTATGACTCGGCCGATGAATTGGTCGGAACTACTGGAAGGGGCATAGGGCCTGCTTACAGGGACCGGACTGAAAGGGTCGGTATCCGCTTCGTGGATTTGTCAAGGGCCATGAGCGATGACAGCTACATTTCAGAAATGTCTGAAAGGATGAACAAGCAGCTCGAAACGGTCGGCTTGTCAGAAAAAATAGAACCGAGCGATTTGCGAGAAGACCTGTCTTGGATCAGTAACCGGTTCTCTACTGCTATCGCCGCTACAGGACCCATGCTTTCCAATGCACTAGAAAGTGGGGAATCAGTACTGCTAGAAGGGGCTCAGGGTGCAATGCTAGATATCGATCAAGGAACTTACCCCTATGTCACATCTTCAGTTACCTGCAGAGCTAATGCCACGCATGGCGCTGGAATACATCCCGGCCACATCAAGCAGTGTTTTGGGATAACAAAGGCATATACAACCAGAGTAGGCAACGGTCCCTTCCCTAGCGAACTCACACTGGAAGAAGGACCGGGTAAGCAGATGTCGGAGGTCGGGCATGAGTTTGGAACCACTACTGGCCGCCCCAGGAGGACGGGATGGCTCGATTTGGTCGCACTCAAAGAGAGTCAGAGACTGAATGGATACTCTGGACTTGTTGTCACCAAGCTAGACGTTCTTGGGGGGATGGACGAGCTCAAGATATGCGTGGCATATGATCTGAATGGGAAGAGGATTGAACATTTACCCGCCTCAGCAGAGGACCTTTCTCGATGCGAGCCGATTTACGAAACACATCCTGGCTTCCCTTCTCTTCCGGCCGAAGATTGGATAAAGCTAGCCAACGAGTCAAGGGAAGGCAGTGGTCTAGGGGCCCTTTCCACTGATATCAGGAGTTACCTGACTCGCATCGAAGAACTAACTGGAATTCCAGTTGTCAGTGTCGGGGTGGGCCCCGATCGACTCGCCTCAATCGCATCATCTGACGGCCCTTTTGATGTTCAGTTGAACGAAGCAACTTTCTAACTGGCACTGCCCCCCGTGACTTATGGGATTCAAGTCGCGAGCTCGTGAGAGGCGAGGAAGTGCCAAGTCTGCGGACTCATCTAAGGGTCAGGAGTCCTCTGATGATTACGAGGGACAAATACGGTGCGACATTTCGGGATGTGACAACTGGGCTGATAAGGCGGTCGGAGGCAGAAAAATGGCATATGACCGTGCTGTGGATGTCTGGGGTTCCTCCGGTATTTCTCGGAAGGTCCGCAAAATTTCCCTTTGCAAGCCATGTTACAGAAAATGGAAGAAGGAGAAGAAGAGTGAGCCAAGGGAATGGGAGTAGTGGACAGAAACCACCAACGTAACAATGTTAGACGAAACTCCCCTCGACGGCTCATGTCGAACCATCCCGCCAATGAACCAATTCTAGGATACGAGCCGGGCAGCCCCGAAAGAACCTCCCTCCAAAACGAGCTTGACCGTCAGATGGCAGAGGTGGTTGAGATTCCCTGCATCATTGGGGGCAAGGAAGTCTTCACCAACAACACGGTAACCCAAGTAGTGCCCCATGATCACGGGCACGTCCTCGCCAATGTCCACCTTGCTGGAAGGGAGGAGATGGAGGCCGCCTTCCAAGCCGCCGTACAGTCCCAGAGGGGATGGATCGAAATGGGCCTCGAAGCAAGATGCGAGATTTTTGAGAAATGTGCCGATCTCCTTTCCGGAGAGTGGAGGATGAGAGTGAACGCCTCCACGATGCTAAACCAGTCCAAGACGGCATTCCAGGCGGAGATTGACTCAGCCTGCGAACTAATCGACTTCTGGCGATTCAATTGCCACTATGCCAGAGGCTTCCATGACAATTTACAGCCATTAGTGTCCCCTCCTGGGGTACAAAATTCTACGGAGGTAAGGCCCCTAGAGGGATTCGTCCTCGCCATAACGCCATTCAACTTCACCAGTATCGCAGGTAATCTCCCTAGTGCACCGGCTTTGGTGGGTTGCACATCGGTCTGGAAGCCCAGCCGCAACTCATACTTCTCCAATTACGTGATTATGCAACTGATGATGGAGGCAGGACTACCCCCGGGTGTAATCAATTTCCTCCCTGGGGGTGGCGCTGAGATCACAGAAGTAGCACTGGCTAACCCCGACTTCGCAGGACTCCACTTCACCGGATCGACGGCTACATTCCAAGGACTTTGGAAGGAGATCAGTGACTCACTACCCAGTCTCAGGTCATACCCTAGGATAGTGGGTGAAACTGGTGGAAAGGACTTCGTAGTGGCCCACCCTGAATGTGACAATAGAGGCCTAACAGTCGCGCTTCTTAGGGGGGCATTCGAGTATCAGGGACAGAAATGCAGCGCGGCCAGCAGGGCATATATCCCTCGCTCGGTCTGGGACTCGATTTCATCCGAACTCTGTGAGGAGGTGGGCAAGATCACCATGGGGGATGCCTGCGACTTCACCAATTTCATGACTGCTGTGATAGACCAAAGGGCCTTCGACAAGATCACCGGTTACATATCTCGTGCAGAAGCATCTATCTCGAGCGAGATAATCGTCGGCGGCGGCTCGGACGACAGCAAGGGCTGGTTCATCGAGCCGACAATCATCGTCACAAGTGACCCTAACTCCGAGACGATGGTCGAGGAGATTTTCGGTCCGGTTCTGACCGTCTATGTCTACGATGACGCTGATTTCGAGAGAACTCTGGCAATCTGTGACAAAGCATCCCCATACGCCCTTACTGGATCGATCTTCGCTAGCAATGAAGAAGACGTACAGAAAGCCTTCGAGGCGCTTAGGTTCACCGCCGGTAACTTCTACATCAATGACAAGCCAACTGGAGCTGTCGTGGCCCAACAGCCATTTGGCGGGGCTAGGGCCAGTGGGACCAATGACAAGGCGGGCGGCCCACTCAACCTCCTTCGCTGGATTTCCCCCCGGTCCGTGAAGAGGGCCCTGGAAATCCCCCAGGAATGGAGATACCCATTCATGGGCGAGGACTGAATACCCATGGGTAGATCATATGGAAGGTAATGCCGAGGAAGAAAACGGGACTCCCCTCTTGCACCTTTGGGGGCCCCCCTGGTCCCGCAGGAAAGGCTGGGGCGGGCTAAGGTTCCACTTCGAGGTGCTCTTCGTTGGAGTCCTGCTACTGGTCGCACCCTACTTCATCACCAACAACATTGCCCACATGTACCTTGAAACGGTGATTGATCCAGAGCTTGCTTTGGATAGAAGAATTCCGGTAGTCTACTGGATGATCCTTCCCTACACACTCCTATACCTCCTCTACCCGCTCACATTGGTAATTTGCCCAAGGGACGACAGAGGCAGGGCGGAGCTAGGGGTCGCTATGCACTCACTAATCACAGTCAATATCGTCTGCTGTATCATCTTCCTGATCCTGCCTGCCGAGATAGACATGAGGGACCAGATTGACTGGAATGGGATGAACGCGTGGCAATCAGCCCTTTTCGAACTAGTGCATTCGGCAGATAACCCCTGGAACTCATGGCCCAGCCTGCACATCGTCCACTCATACTTCCTATCGCGACTAATGACATTCTGGCTGCTCCGAGAGTATCCCGGGAAAGGCCTCCCTAGGGCATTCATAGTTTTGCTGTGGGTTGAGTGGACTCTTCTTTGCATCAGCATCATGACCACCAAGCAACACTACCTATTCGACCTAGTCGCAGGCATTGCAATGGGTCATCTAGCTTGGCACTTGTGCAGTCCGAACCTAGCGTGGATCGCCTCAAAGGGCCCAGATGAGTTCGCCAGTTTCGCCGGGTGGTCCGACTAGTTGTATACTATCGTAAGCAGGCTATTTGCAGCCTTCTCGCAGGCGTTAGCTACGTCATCCATCCTCTGAAGAACACGGTACATGTGGACAGCCGCAAGAGGGGCGTCCTCACCGTGACTGAATACATATGCGGCAGCTCTGCTTTCCACCAGGTCAGCCTCGTGCTCAGCTAGATTGACATCGTCAATCAACTCCCCTAGCCGATCCCTGCCTGCCTTAGTGTATCCGGACAATGCCACATCCTTCAGCTGTGATACAGCTTCTTCATACAGGGATGCGGTCTTCGAAACGGCCAATGCCATTTCCTTGAGCATATCCCTTGCCTTTTCGTCCACGAATAGCTCCCTGAAAGACAGCTGCTCCGCTACATTCTGTGCATAGTCGGCAATCCTGTCCTGTCTAGCCAACATGCGCAAAATATCGTCTTTCCCTTGTAAGACAGACATCTGCCCTGTTCCTAGCCTCCTTCTGATGTCGTTCTTGATTTCATCTGCTCGAAGCTCTGATTTGACAGTGGACTCGATCTTCTCCGTAGGATCAGACCCATCTGCTGCTGCATTTACCGCATCTAGCATGTTCGCCACGGTTTCCTCCACTGCCTGTGCATGCGAATGGAAAAGTTCGAAGTGAGTCGGGGCACCCTTCGTCGAACTACCTGCATCTGAGAGTGCCTCCTCAACGAAGATCTCACCATCTCTGGTTACCCACATTGTGTAGATCACACCAGCGAAGGCTATTGGGATGACGATTAGCAGTTTGATCGGATCGGACCCACTGGCTACGAAGATCACAATTGACCCGAATCCAGCTGCGGGAAGGCTGGCAACCCATGATGCCACTATCTTTCCAAAGACTCTGAAGTCAACCGCCTTCGCACCTCCTGCCAAACCCACTCCCACCACTGCACCAACAAGGGTGTGGGTGGTCGAAACCGGGACTGCCAAGAAAGGCATTGAGAAGATTAGAATTGTAGTTGCCGCCCCAAATTCGGCAGCGAATCCACGGGTTGGGGTGATGTCGGTAATCTTTCTTCCAATGGTGTCCATAACCCTCCAACCCCAAGTCATCACTCCAATTGCTATCCCCACGCTCCCCAGTAAGACCAGCCAAACGGGAACATCGGCCTTTGACGCCAGCTCCCCGCCACTGTCTAGAACCTGGTAAACGGCGGCCATCGGCCCTATCGCATTCGACCTGTCATTGGCCCCGTGTGCAAATGCGACATAGGCGGCAGTAATCACCTGAAGCCAGACGAAGATCCTCTCGACACCGTGAAAACCGTCCTCCTCGCCCTTGAACTCGTAGTTCCTAAGGACGTATGCCAGAATACAGGCAGCAAATATCGCAATCATAAGTGCCAAGATTATGCTGTTGATTGGGAACCAAGCCTGGTCCGACATTGGGTCCCAAGAACCGTTCTCTGTAGCAGGCAACCAGTCATTCTTATCGATCCAACCATTGGAGTCAGCACGGGAGAAGAAACCCTTCAGGGCCTTGAACTGCAATGCGAGACCGAGGACGAAGAATGTCGGCAGTGCTAGTATCGGAGCTAGCCAGCGGGACCTCTCCTCTGGGTTATTTGACTCAAGAATGGTCTCCCTGACAATCCAGAACGTCACGAAAGCCAGAATCGCACCCATCAGTGGGCTAGCAACCCATGACATCACGACCTTCCGTACTACCAACCAATCGATCAGTGAGACGTCATGCTGCACCTCTAGAACAAGCCCGACGCCAACTATCCCGCCGATAATGCTGTGCGTCGTTGACACAGGAAGGCCCAGCCTGGTCGCAACAGTCAACCAGATCGCTGCCGCCATCATGGCTGCAATGAAACCGTACATGAGGTCGTTCGCGAAGCTATCGGTAACCGTCTCGAAGTCTACAGACAATATCCCCTTCCTGACTGTGTCAGTAACTGCATCGCCTGCAAAGAATGCACCGCAGAACTCGAATATAGCAGCTACAATTACTGCCTGCTTCAGAGTAAGTGCCCTCGACCCCACAGATGTGCCCATCGCATTTGCAACATCGTTGGCACCAATATTCCAAGACATATATGCGCAAACAATCAGTGATAGAATCAACACTAGCCACATTATTCCGGATAGTTCCATCACTCTGTTGCGAGCCCAATTTCCTATATGAATTTTTGATTATATTTTCTATATAGTTGATATTAGATATGGGATACTGAGTAGAATATGTAAGTATATATTCTAATGCCTTTACGCTTAATTGTGGCCGAATCACAGAAGCCCGAGTCAGAAGTGCGCAAGATCCAGTTCACGGGTGGATCAACATACATCGTAAGCCTGCCAAAAAAATGGGTCAATGAGCATGGCTTATCCCCCAAAGATCAAGTCAGAATAGAATGGCGTCCATCTGGCGCCCTTCGTGTAATACCCGAGGCTTCTGCAGTCACAAGACGCAGAGAAGTTTCGATCGAATTAGACTCGGTCCCAGATGAGATGCTCCTGGATCACCTCATTGCAGCATATCTATCTGGCAACCAATCAATTCGTATTTCATCCAATTCTGGATTCTCAAGAGGGCATATGAAAACTTTCCGAACATTCGTGAAATCCACTAGGGGGATAGAGATTGCCAATGAGTCAGAAACCGAATTAGAAATGATCAGTCTGATGAATCCAGCCGAGATGCCCCTTTATTCTTCATTGAATAGGATGTATTTGCTAATCTCCAGCCAAATTAGGGATGCAGTGGAGGTCATCTTGGGGGGCGACTCGAAAATATTGGAAGACAGCGAAGAAAGAGAAAGCGAGATTGATGCCCTCCGACTCTTGCTTGAGAGGCAGGTAGGGCAAATTTTGGAATCAGCGAGCATTGAGTCCAATTTAGGAACCAGCCGTTGGGAAGCAGCAGAAATAAGCAAAGTGGTTCGAACCCTTGAGAGGATGGGCGACCATTCCTTCGCTATATGCCAAATTACCAAGGAGCACGAAATACCCAGTGGATTAAGCACACAAAAACTACCCCTGTCAGTCGTCCAAATCTGGCAGTCTGCGATTAAGTTGCTAATTTCCAACTTCAAGAGAAGAAGAATTTCAGAGATCCACCAAGCAAAATCTATGTTAATTAGCGCGAGAAAACAGCTAGAGGAATATGAGCAGGAACTAATGTCCAGTCGCATCGAGATCAATGACGCACTCTATCTGGATAGGGTTTCAGAGTCCATGAGGAGGATCTGCGCCTATTCCATCAATATGGCAGAAGTCCTCCTAAACATCCAGGCTCACCGGGAATCGATCGAAGTATCTTTTTGAGTGATAAAATCTCGAATCTACAATAACTATTCGGAAAATTTAGCTTCCATTCATGGGGGAATGGCAAAATCAGATTACCTACACCCTAATACGCTCTACCCTGACCCAAAACAAGTCAGGATGGCTAATTGAGGAGGTGATGGGCTGGCAAAGAAGGGTATTTTGATAGCCGTGGAGGGGATGGATGGCTCAGGAAAGAGCACACAAGCGAAACTCCTCTATCACTGGCTCCGCGCAAAGGGACTACCAGTCTACCATACGGAGTGGAACTCCAGCAAGATCGTAAAAGAAGCCACCAAGATAGGAAAGAGCTCACGGAGGCTACTCCCCATAACATTCCACATGGTCCATGCAGCCGACTTTGCAGATAGGTGGGCCAGACAGATTGAACCGGTCCTTGAGATAGGTGGAATAGTGATCTGCGATCGGTACAAGTACACTGCAATGGCGAGGGACGGCTCTCGCGACGTCCCCTTGGAGACCATCGAAGCAACCTACGCCTTCGCACGCGAACCCGACCTCACACTGTACTTCGATGTCCCAGTAGACGTGAGTTTCGATAGGATCGCCCGGGGCAGGCCAAAGCTGAAGTTCTACGAGGCGGGAATGGACATGGGATGGACGACAGACCCATTCGAGTCATACCGAATCTTCCAAGGGAGGGTTTCTGATATCTACTCGGATCTCGTGAAAATGGGAAGGATAACCCGTCTCGATGCAATTGGAACGGTCTCCGAGGTGCAGTCGAGGGTCAGGGAGGTCTTCGAGGATAACATCGACCTCTCATCGGTCCAAGTCATTGACCAATCGGACCGCTTTGCCCAGAACCTTAGCGAGTCAGACATCGACTGGTTGACCTACTCTGGAGGGGGCGAGGAAGAATGACACTCCCGGGCAAGCTAATTGTGATCGAAGGACCGGACCACGTTGGAAGGACGCTTCACGCAAGATTGCTGTCGGCTAGGCTCAAGGCCCATGGGATAGCCACGCATACAATCGGCCTAGCTAGGTCCGATTTGATGGGCGCGCTAGTAAAATCCCACACCGCTGACATCCACCAGTTGAATTGGAGGACAAGGTC
>Ga0066862_10001203_pt1 | contig 10659 bp, 9 predicted proteins | sample ETN02SmetaG_FD_66431 | JGI IMG/M metagenome (GOLD analysis project Ga0066862, IMG submission 66431) | Marine microbial and viral communities from oxygen minimum zone, Eastern Pacific Ocean - ETNP2014F10-02SV255 | ecosystem: Environmental > Aquatic > Marine > Oceanic ... | reverse complement strand
TAGAGTTCCCTTATCAACTATTCCAAAATGGCTATTTCCATCACGACCCTTTGAAGGACCCTCTTTCTTACCATAAAAATTTAGTGCTATCTCCTTTAAACTTACCCCCCTCATCATCTGTACTCCTAAATCCCTATGGGTCCCACCAAAAATATCTTTGGGTCCCATTCCAGCTCCTATTCCAGCCATGGAAGCTTCCTGCCCAATACCCGGATACACAGCTCCTGAAAGCTGACCCCCTTTGTACATTTTTAGTAGTCGATCCTCTAGTATTCTCTGGGTTTTCATAGATATGTATATCTCTGACAACTTCTCTTTTGATAGAGAAGAAGCATAATCTTTTCTTTTTATTGGTTCTACACTCATTAATGTAACCCTCTCCCTGAAGCAGACATTAAAGCTTCCCCAACTGCTTCACTTAAAGTTGGGTGTGCGTGGATAAAATCAGCCGCTTCTTTTGGTAAAACTTCCCACCCAACCATATACATTAACTCGTGGATAACTTCACCTGCAGCTGGTCCGCAAACACTTGCCCCAACTATTGGTCCACCTTCTTCATAAAATACTTTAACTACGCCATTATTTTGATCTTGTATTATTGCTCTACCAAGACCTACAAAACTGTGTTGAGCATTTGAGATCTTTATATCTTTTTCTTTTGCGTTCTCTGTATTTATCCCAACTTCTGCAAGCTCTGGAGAGGTATATACAACGTAAGGTATGGCATCATAATTGATATCAGCTTTTTGTCCTGTAGCTATATGAGTTATTGCGGCGATACCTTCAGCAAATCCGACATGTGCTAACTGCGGAGTTCCTTCTACAATATCGCCAGCAGCATAAATATTAGGAACTGAAGTCTGAAATGAATCAAGATTTACCTTTACAAAATCATTATTTGTCTGCACTCCTACTTCATCTAATCCAATATTTTCAGTAAGAGGGCTCCTTCCAATTGAAATTAGTACAGAATCAAACCCTTCTGTTGAATCATCAGAGAATGTCACCACTCTCTTCTCTTTATCAATATTGGCTATTGAAGTACCTAATTTAAAATTTACACCTCTTTTTGAAAGCTGCTTGCGAAGTTCTCCAGCTGTTCTCTTGTCCATACCAGGTAAAATCTCTTTTTCTAATTCAACAACTGTAGTGTCCGAACCTAAGTCCACTAGGAAGCTAGCAAACTCACAGCCTATCGCTCCCGCTCCCACAATACATACTTTTTTTGGTGGCTTCACCCAATCTAATGCTTCATCTGAAGAAATAATGTACTCATTATCATACTCGATTCCAGGAAGGGTCTTTGGTTTAGATCCAGTCCCCAACAAAATATAATCACTTTGAACTCTCTCCTCTTCACCATTAGGTTTTTTTACTGAAATAGTTTTCGAATCTACTACTGACCCCCATCCCTCAATAATTTTTACTTTCTTTGCTTTCAGCAAAGAAGTTAGACCTCCTGTTAATTGTCCGACTACCTCTTTTCTCTTGTTAAATGTTTTATTCCAGTCGTTAGAAATTTCCTTTACATTAATACCTAATTCATCTGCTTTATTAAGTTCTCTATTTACTTCTGCAACATGAAGCCAGTGTTTTGCAGGAATACATCCTCTGTTAAGACATGTCCCCCCAATGCCATCTGCTTCAATTAAAGTTACATCAAGATCAAAGTGACTTGCATATAAGGCCGCAGCATACCCTGCTGGACCACCACCTACTATTGTTATTTTTTTCAAAATGCCTCTTTCTAACTAGGATTACCAGTTATTGAAAGTCATAACTACACATAAATAAAGGGTTTCTTTACCTATGTGATCACTGTTCCCTAATTACTAATTTACTAGAGAATATAAAAATAGCTAACTCCTAGTACTAACTCCTAGTAAGAGGTAAGTAACAAAACTATTTGTATTCTTTAGTGCAGTATTGAGATTTCAATAAACTACTAGAAGGATACAATATATATAATGAAAACCAGACACCTAATTATTGCTTCTCTTATAACAGGGCTCATAATCTTGGTAGCTGGAGCTACATGGTTGTTAACACTTTAAAATTATGGAAAACAATAGCGAGTCCCTAATTCCTATCGAGTCTCTTCATGATGGTATTTATCGCTTAGTTGTTCCCTTGCCTTGGTCAAGCCCAGGTTTTGTAAATGTATACCTAATTGAGGACCAAGATAAATACATAATGATTGATTGCGGCGTCGCAGGAGATGTAGAATTCGATGTTTTAACCAATGCTTTAAAAGAACTTAACCTAGCTTGGACAGATATAAAACTCCTTATAGGAACCCATTTGCATACTGACCACATTGGTTTATCAGAAATAATTAGAAAAGAAGGAGTCCTCCTCGGGCTTTATGAAAATTCAGTTGATTATGTAGAGAAATACAATGACTGGAAATTAAGATTTCAAGATTTAGCTGACTACTCAAAACGAGAAGGCGCACCAAAAGAGTTCTTGGAGAACATGAAACTAATTGAGACTCCAAAATTTGCAGGGACCTTAACAAACCCTGATGTATTGATTAAAGATGGTAAAAGCCCAGAGAAAACAACAAAAGGAAGACTCCAAGCTATTTTCACTCCTGGACATGATGCAAGCGAAGTGTCTTTCATAGATAACAAATCAAAAATACTTTTCTCTGGAGACCACATCCTTCCGAGAATTACACCATTTATCCCAGTTGATGACGAAAATTCAAATACTCTTGAAGATTTCCTAGAGTCCCTAGAAAAAATATTACCTGTTGATAAAACACTAATTGCACCTGGACATGGAGAAATTATTGAGGATCCTAACAAACGAATAGAGCAAATGATTCTTCATCATAAAAAAAGACTGGAAAGTGTACTCAAGTTGCTAGGTGAAGAAACTTTAAGTGGTTGGGAAGTCTGTGAAAAGCTATTTCCACAAAGACTGAACATTATGAATAAACGCCTAGCTCTTCAAGAGACTCTTTCTCACTTACAATACCTCAAAAACAAAGGGTTAGTAGTTCATAATACTGACAATAAATACTTCCTTTGGTCAAAAGCTATACGAAAATACAGTTAAAAAGATCCTTACACCTCCGGGTAAGAATTATTTAAGGTCGATGTTCTAAATACCTATTAGTTTACCAACTCTATCTCTGGCATCTTTGGAACTCCCAAGCATAAGGCTGTCGGACTTTGCTCTTTTGAAGTAAAGATGGGCAGGATGTTCCCAAGTAAAACCTATACCAGCATGAATCTGGATATTATCTCCAGCAATTTTATTGAAAGCATTAGAACAATAAGCACGAGCAATACTTGACATCATGTCAAATTCAACTACATCGGCTGATGAACTTCTGCAAGCTGCATAAGCAGTAGACTTCGCACTCTCTAGTTGTAACAACATGTCTGCACAAGTATGCTGTACTGCTTGAAATGAGCCTATAGGTCTTCCAAACTGAATCCTATCTTTTGCATATTGAACACTCATTTCTAGGCATGCAGTTGCACCCCCGACTTGTTCAACTGATAATGCAGCAGTAGTGAGGAGCAACATTTTCTTCCAAGCTGAAGCTAAGTCCTTGCCGTCTAATAAAAGATTATCCTCATGAACCTCAACATTATTAAATTCTATTGAAGCTAAAGGTCGTGTTTGGTCAAGAGATGTAGTTGGAGTACAAACTAAACCCTCAGCATCAGAGCTTAAAAGTACTAAATGCTGAGATTTATTCATCTGAGCTATTACTAAGTAATAATCTGATGAGTCTCCAAACAAAACATAATCTTTGTTTCCATTTAAGACGTAATTATTCCCTTCTTTTTTTAAGCTTGTTTTAACTGTTGATATGTCATTCCAACTTGTAGATGGCTCACTGTATGCGACTGCACCAATTTTATCTCCAGATATAATTTCACCAAGAACATCCTGCTTTTTTGTTTGTAAAATTAAGTTCTTAAACATTACTCCAGAACTAAGGAATGGAACTATAGGTAAGTAATATCCAAGAACTTCATGAAGAATACTTTGTTCTGTAAAACTGAATCCTACCCCTCCCTCGTCTTCAGAAATATCTAATGCTAGCCAACCTTGCTCTACGATTAACTTCCATAAATCAGAATCTATCCTTATATTGCTAGAAACCTGTTCTATCAATTTTTGATGATCAGTGTTCTCTTTAAGAAGTCTTTCAGCATTCTCTTTAACTTCAATTTGTTGTTCATCTAACAAGAACTGCATGAATAGTATTGTAAACGACTTTTCGATATTTTCCTATAAAGATTAAGCCAAAAGACATCTATTCTTATGATTAGAGATAAATGTTAAAAGTAAATAATTTACATGCGTCAGTAGAAGGTAATGAAATTATCAGAGGTATCAATCTAGAGGTAAAATCTGGTGAAGTTCATGCAATTATGGGGCCTAACGGTTCAGGTAAATCAACATTTGCAAATGTGCTTATGGGAAATCCTATATATGAAGTTACCAAAGGAAGCGTTGAGTATATGGGTGAAGACATTACTGATAGTCCAGCAGACAAAAGGGCAAAAAAAGGGATTTTCATGGCATTCCAGTACCCAGAAGCGATACCAGGCGTGACTATAGTTACAATGCTGAAAGCTGCGCTTTCAAATATTACAGATACTGAACTTACAACAATAGAGCTAAGGCTAAAAGTTGCTGATTCAATGAAAGATCTCGGTCTTGAACCAGATTTTGTAGATCGATATTTAAATGAAGGATTCTCTGGTGGGGAGAGGAAGAGAAACGAGATACTCCAGTTGGCAGTTCTAGAGCCAAAGTTAGCTATTTTAGATGAAACTGATTCAGGCCTTGATGTAGATGGGTTAAAAATAGTTGGGGATGGTGTTAATCAGTTAAGAAACAAAGATAGGTCTTTTTTAATTGTTACTCACTATCAAAGATTATTGAATTATATAAAACCAGATTATGTTCATGTTTTTATTAATGGTGATATCGTAGAAACAGGTAACTATGAATTATCACAAAAGTTAGAACAAGAAGGTTATGATTCTTATATATGATAAACGTAGAAGATATAAAAAAAGATTTTCCAATATTTGAACGTCAGATAAATAATTCACCCTTAACTTATTTAGATTCAGGAGCCACATCACAAAAACCGAAACAGGTATTGGATGCAATGAATAATATCTATACAAATTCAAATGCAAATGTTCATAGGGGGACATACGTTTTATCTGCAGAAACAACTGAAGCATACGAAAACGTGAGGAATAAATGTAAAGAATTTATCAATGCACCCTCTTCTGATGAAATTATATTCACTAGAGGGACAACTGATGGATTCAACCTTTTAGCACAAGCTCTTACAAAAAATAGACTCCAGGCAGGAGATGAAATTCTTTTATCTGAGATAGAACATCATGCAAATATTATTCCTTGGCAGTTGGTCGCCAAAGAATTTAATCTAAATATAAAGTTTGTTGAGGTTGATAATAATTTTGAAATAAATATTGATGATCTTTCATCAAAATTAAACAAAAAAACAAAAATTGTTTCAATAACGGGTGAATCAAATATTGCTGGAACAATTCCAAATATTAAAGAAATCAATTCTGTGGTTAAAGAAAAATCTAATGCGCTTTTCATAGTTGATGGAGCACAATTAGTCCCCCATAGACCTGTTGATGTACAAGATATGGGTATCGACTTTATAACTTTTTCCGGTCATAAAATGTTAGGTCCAACCGGCATAGGAGTTGTCTGGGGGAAAGGCAATCTACTAAATGAACTTGAACCTGTTTTTGGTGGTGGTGATATGATCGAAGAAGTATATTTTGATAAAGCAAAATGGGCACCTATCCCCCACAAATTTGAAGCTGGGACCCCTCCCTATGTCGAAGCCATTGGCCTTGGGGCAGCAATTGATTATTTAAATAGTTTGGGTATGGATAATGTAGAAAAGCATTCAGACCAACTTCGTAACTATGGGAAAGAATTACTAGAAAAAATTGATGGGCTAAAAATTATTCACTCGAAAGCAAAACAAGCAGGATGTACTTTTAGTTTGTATATGGAGGGAGTTCATGCAACTGACTTGTCTGTCATGCTTGATACTTACGGAGTGGCAGTAAGAGCTGGCCACCACTGTGTACAACCTTTCCATAGAAAATTAGGGATTGATGCAACTTTCCGTGCAACATGTTATATCTATAATGAAGAAAAAGATTTGGACAATTTTAAGTCAAGTTTAGATAAGTCCCTTGAAATATTAATTTAGTTATGTCAATAGATAGTAAAGTCAAGAAATACAAGGAAATACTTGATATATTGCCTTCCCCCCAAGAGAAGTATCAATACCTTGTAGAGCAAGCAAAAGAGTCAAAGGACTTTCCAGAGGAATTAAGACAGGACACCTTTAAAGTTCCGGGGTGCCAAAGTCAAGTCTGGTTAGTGCCAGAAGAAAAAGATAATTATTTAAATTTCCTTTGTGATTCTGATGCTTTAATAGCAAAAGGGTTAGTCAATATGATCACAGATATATATTCAGGCGAGACAGCGCAAGCAATTAACAACTCAGAGATAGATTTGATGGAAGAGTTTGACTTAGGAGTCATTTTGAGCCCAGCAAGACGAAATGGAGCATTTAATATGCTAAAAAAAATCAAGGAATATGCTAAAGGACTTAGCTAATTTAGTTAATTTATAGGAAGCTTACTTAGTAGGAACTGTCTTCCCAGTATTCCCATCTTCCAAAATTTCTGAATACCAACATCCAGGAGCAATCATATCCGCCTCATCATAAAAAGCTGCATCACCCTTCCATGATTCATAAGAAGCCATCAACTGTGTAACTGACGCTTCAAGAGTTGACTTTACGCTTTCATGGAGGTAATTCATTGGACAATAGTTGTTAAAATTTTTATTCCCACCACTACTCCCACTGCCTGCAACATATTTTCCAACTGTTATTTCTGTTCTACCAATTGCATTTCCATCTCCATCTTCAAAATTTCCAACATATCCTAGAAGATCTCCTGCTTTAACTTCCATCCCACTTGTTAATTGAACTCCGTTCACTGTTATAGGGTTGTCACAAATAACTCCAGCTGATCTTTCACAACTAATGCTAACAATATGGTCTATAACTAATCTCCAGTCACTTCCATCTCTTGGTTTAATAGTGAGCTCCCAATCGTCTTGTTTATATCCTGAGGAAGGTTGCCATTGAATAAAGTCAACAATTCCGTCTGCTGGAATATATACTTTCGTATCTAAAGGTACTTTATATTCAAATGCTGGATTGTCGTATGCGTTAGGGGTTCCAGCTGAATGAACTCTACCAAACTCATCGAAATATATATACGAATTAGATGTACTAAACTCAAAATCTCCAGAAACAGCTGTAGATGAATCATAAGGTCCCCAGTTAAGTATTAACAAATTCATTAGAGATGGCGGATCATCACTACCTGACATACCTCCGCTACCTGACATATTTCCCCCACTTTGATTACTGCTACCTGACATATTTCCCCCACTTTGATTACTGCTACCTGACATATTTCCTGCATCATAGTCAGCACACTCATCTGCATCAGGATTCTCTTCGCAGTAAGCTTGGCGTTGAGCCATACACTCGTCACTTGTATCTCCTTTTTCACATGTAGAATGTTCGGACTCAGTCATTGTTGTAGTCGTGGTTGTATCTTGAACTGTAGTCGTGGTTGTATCTTGAACTGTAGTCGTGGTTGTATCTTGAACTGTAGTCGTGGTTGTATCTTGAACTGTAGTCGTGGTTGTATCTGCAGCTGCCTCTACTCCATCAGTAGGGGTCCCTCCACAAAAAACCAGTAAACCCAGTAAACCCAGTAAACCCAGTAATCTAATTCGCATATACCTATAATACCTTATTGATTTAGAAAATTATTTGTAACAATGAAATACATATTTCCAAAATTCACTTTAAGCACTGCAATAATTATTGTTTTTGGTATTTTTGCAATAATCCAAATCTATTCAACTGACAGGGAATACTATGAAATGGGGATTTACGAAATTGCTAATATTAATCAAACACAAAAAATAAATCTAAATATACAAGAAATTGATTATATTAAAGTAACTATTGAAGAAAATTATAAAGATACTAGATATGAAAATTGTACATTAGACAATATACACTTTATTGGAAATCTTAGGGCAGCCACAAGACTACAAGTAAGATTACGAGTTGAAGATATTAAAACCTCTAAAAATTCAATCACTGAAAAAAAAGCAGAAGAGATTGAGCCTACAAGAAATTACAGTCAAGCACCCATTGCGTGGAAAACGATTGATACAAAATGTAAGGGTGAATATTTGATTATATATTTTGAAGAGAAGATAGATTTAGATTTTATTCAGATAGATAAATTAATAACTAATAATAATTTCGTATCGAGTTTGCCTAGATTAATTTCAATTACTGTTGGAAGGTAGCCTTATCTTAGCCGTTGTAAATAAGAGAGATAATCACTACCAATAACAAGTAGAGAATGTAAGATAATCTTCCTGCCATTTGCATACTTTTTGTTTTTTTGATTCCATAAGTGCCACATTCTGAACATATTGAAAACATTCCTTTTGGGAGAAACCATGTCCAAGCAGGAGAATTAAGACAAACTCCACAATCCATTTACATCCCTATGGCAATAAATACATAACGGATTTTTGATTTGCTTCAATTACCTCTCTACCAAAATATTGTGGGAGCATATTATTATTAATCCAATTATCTACTTGATCGTCATAATACTTAGACATAACATGTCCCGACTGACCAGTAGGCAAAATTGATATTGAGTTATCAAAGTTGCTTAAATCAATAATCATCCTCATGGAAGGATGTCCAAATTTGTCTGCAATTGAATAGTCACCATCAAAAGACCACCCTGTAGCATTAATTGTATTTGCAGATCCACTTACCCTTACAGGCCCTATGTCGACTAAAGCAGTGAGAGGCGCTATCCCTGCTTGCCCTAACAGGTTTGTCGAATAAGTTATAGTGTGTAAATCTCCCCATTCCCACTTCTTTGGATCATCTCCTAGTAAATTAATAATCTCAGATTCTGATGAATCTATAACAATATCTAATAGGTCCGAGAGGTTTTCCTTTTTATCTGTACTTTTATGATTCCACATCTCATGGTTTGGATCCTTGAGCAAAGAGACTAAAATCTCTATAGTTGTATCTGAATGCCCGGGGAAAAGACTTATTTCTTCACCACTTCCGTCAAGAACAACTAACTCATCAAAAGTTTCATTTACCAAATTCTTTATAAACACTGCCCATGCGGCTGCACCTGATGAATCAATATTCATTTCAAACTGAGTATCACTTACTGCCCATTCTTTTAACTCCTTGAGAACTAATGAGTCAGTGTATATTGAATCAAAAATATAAGGAAGTATATATACAGGTGAATAGTCATAATTATTAATTTGCATAATCATTACATCTTCGACACTTATCTTTTCTGGTAGTTTGTTTTCTATTACTCTTCTAATAGCTTGAGCTCGATAACCCTTATTATGAGAATCTAGCCAAGGCTGGTCTGGATGAATAGATTGATTTGCAGTAATGATATAACCGCTTGATGGGTTTAAACTGTACGGAAGACTCTCAAATGGAACAAATCCTCTCCAGTCATTGGATGAAAACCAACCCTCAATTGGATACTGGCCTGTATGACCTGCTGCTCTTATTGGAACTAAGCCAGGTGATTGATAAGCAATATTCCCTTCAACATCAGCATATAAAAGATTCTGAGCAGGAACATGAAAATTTTTGGATGCATCTCTGAATTCTTCATAAGTCTTCATATAGTTAAAGTCGCGAATTGCTTGAAATGTTTGGCCCGGATATAACGCAGTCCAACTCAAAGAAATTGCATAGTTCTCTGGTAGTTTTATCCGAGATTGTTCTGCAAACTCAATATTGTTTATTGGAAAGTCCCTATCAGATATTAATGGGCCATGATGTGTCTCTCTTACCTCAATAATAATTGGGTCTTCATTGGGTATATAAATTATTTCAGTAAACCGATCCATCTCTATCCACTCTCCATCTACTTCGTATTGATTTTGATTAGAAGGGTTTATCTTTTCAATATATAAATCTTGGACATCTGGACCCATATTTGTAAAGCCCCAAGCTGAAGTACTGTTATGTCCAATAATGACATACGGAGATCCAGCAAAAGATAGGCCCGTAACATCTAGAGTACAACTAGGTCCATAGGGATAACAATGTAATCCGTTCTCATACCATATAGGCGGTAGCTGTGCCGAAAGATGTGGGTCATTAGCTAATATCGGATAACCTGATTCAGTATGTACGCCTGATATTGCCCAACTGTTTGATCCAATTGAATCTGTATACCTTAGGTCTCTTGTTGCATAAGAAAGGAATAAGGATTCTGCAATATCTAGATTATTATTGGATGTAAAACTTCCTGTACTGACCCACTCTTCAACGATATATGGATGATTTTCAGGAAATAGCGGTTTAAGTAAGTTATTTATAGGGTCTGCAAGAGTCCCGAGGGTTTTTGCATTTCTTATCTCAGCATCATAATTTCCATTTAAGTCATAAGCCATCATTTTTGCCCAGGCAAGAGGGTAATGAGGAAGGTATTCGTCAACAACATA
>Ga0066862_10001199_pt1 | contig 10672 bp, 15 predicted proteins | sample ETN02SmetaG_FD_66431 | JGI IMG/M metagenome (GOLD analysis project Ga0066862, IMG submission 66431) | Marine microbial and viral communities from oxygen minimum zone, Eastern Pacific Ocean - ETNP2014F10-02SV255 | ecosystem: Environmental > Aquatic > Marine > Oceanic ... | reverse complement strand
CAAAGTATAGAAGAACAATCAAAGATGATGAAATCAGTTTGGAAAGTTTGGGATAGTTATTTTGATATTGGAAATGGACAAACACTTGATGAATGTTATGATGAGTGGTATGATGAAGTAAATGGTATTCCAGATAAATCTGATTTTGAAAATTTACAAGATAGATTATTTTGGAGAGAAAGTATATTATCAAGTGATGTGGTATGGGAAAAAAGACCCTTATGTGCGGCCATTGGAGTTAAAGGGGATTATTTAGAGAGGGCACAAGAATTAATTAAGAACGGATGCAATGTTCTACTTATAGATGTGGCGCATGGGCATCATAAACTTGTAGGAGAAGCAATTGAAAAAATCAAAACCAAATTGGAAACAATCGAAGTTATTGCTGGCTCAGTTGCGACAGGAGAAGCGTGTGAATACTTATGTGAAAAAGGAGCGGACTCGATTAGAGTGGGAATTGGAAATGGATCGTTATGTGAAACGAGAATCAGAACGGGTGTGGGAATCCCTCAAGTTACTGCTCTCATTGATTGTGTCGCCGTTGCTGATACTTATAACACTCCCGTTATTGCTGATGGTGGTGTTCGCGATATTGGTGATGTGTGTAAAGGACTTGCTTGTGGGGCTGACTCGGTTATGTTGGGCTCCCTTTTATCAGGTACTAAAGAAAGTCCAGGCGAAATTGAAAAAGTAGGCAAGTGGCCTAACGAACAGTTATATAAAAAATACAGAGGTTCAGCATCATTGGACTCTAAAAAATCAAGAGGGAGTAATAAGAATGTCGAAGGAAATCATAAAGTCATTCCTTATAAGGGGAAAGTCAAAAGAGTCATTGGAGATATACAAGAGGGAATTCGTAGTTCTTTCAGTTATGTTGGGGCTAACAATATTTCTGAGTATCATTCCAAAATAGAATTAATAGAGGTTACCAGAGCAGGAAATCTTGAAGGAAAACCACATTTACTCACTACTTAATAAGTAACTGATTAATGTTGGAGATAATAGTATGAATTTAGAAGAAATAATACGTCAATTAGAAGAATCGATGGATTTGGAAGATTGGGATTTAGTAGAGAAGGTTATTGAACAACTACGAGATGGAAATGTAGATAATCCTTTTGATGATTATGAAGAAAACGAATTAGATTGGTAATATGGGGCTGAATGGTATCGACAGATGTTATTTGATAATAGAGTGCAACAGAGTTTGAGTAAGACTCGTGAAAAAAGACTCACAAACCTAAATAGCGATAAATCGCTCGAAGGGTTGGAAATAGATTGGCATTTAGCCAATACTGAAATGGGATTTGACAATTTTGTTGAACCTATACTGGATTCCCAACCAACTTACGCTTACGCATAAGTTCTTGGGTTGTCTAACACCCGAGCATAAAATAAGTTAGACAAACGGTTGGGTGAAATAGTATCCTACCTTAGTGGAAAACTATTCCTGAGCAACACAGAGATATGTTGTCGTAGTTGAGAAACGAACTCAATGGTGTTTTGTTGATTTTAACCGATTAGAAATTAAATAAGTTGTGAATGACTATTTATTTAAAGGCAGACTGGACGGGAGTTCGATTCTCCCCAGCTCCACAAATTTAATGAATAAAAAAAGTAGAGAAATGAAATATAAACAGATACTTATAGATAAGTACAATTTAATTAACAAGGAATATTCCATGAATAAAATCTTATTGAGTTTACTGATGGTTACGATATGTGTATTGAATGGTATAGTAAGCGTTGGTTTTTTTGACGACCAAAAAAAATATTATGAGGGAATGATACAAGAAATGACAATTGAGAATGTTTCCCTCAGATCTCAGTTGTCCGAACTCAGGAGTGAAGGCATGCAAGTCACGGTGACAATGTATCATCCAGTAGCTCGTCAGACTGATTCTACACCGAACATTCTCGCGGATGGAACGCGCATTAGAGTCCATAAAGCATCGGACTACAAATTTATAGCGGTGAGTAGAAATCTTCTGAAACGTTACGGTGGATGGCTTGACTTCGGTGATTTTGTTTTTGTTAATGGAACTAGTGTTAAGGATGGTGTGTATCAAGTTAGAGATGTTATGAATAAACGATTTGTAAATCGAATAGACATCTTGGAATCTCCTGGTACTAAACCTTATAAATTTGTTGAAGCTAAATTACATAAAACAGATTTAAAAGTAACTCCAGTTAGATGGTTTTCAAAATCAACTTCTAATTAAAATTAAAAAATTGAAATTAACTATTGACTTTTACTAAAAAATGTCGTATATTAAGACATTGAAAAATACAATTAAAATGAGGTTATAGATGCAGACAATCACACGAGAGTATGGTTTTGATGCTGGTCATAGAGTAATGAACGAGAGGTTCAAGTGTTTCAATGCACACGGACATAGGTATCATATTAAACTAACTTACTCTTTTCAAGATATGCACGAGATTGGTTATATAATTGATTTCAAAGAAATAAAAAGAGTTGGTGTTCAATGGATAGATGATGTAATGGACCACGGTTTTATAGTTAATCCACACGATACAAAACTTATAGATACATTAAAAGATATTGAAACTAAATTATATTTTATGAGTTTAAATGGTGATGAATATTGTAATCCATCAGTAGAAAATGTAGCTCGTGAAATATTTTTGGCTCAACAAATTCTTTTTGAAGATTATGAGGGATTGAAAATTCATCATATTAGATTAAATGAAACACCGAATTGTTATACAGATGTTTATTCAGAATCTATTCCAGATATTGAAAAAGAAAATTTTTATAAAAGAAATTATGAACATATTAAAAAGTATGCTAAAGAAAAAGACATAGTGGAGTATGACGATAGAAAACTCTAAAGTAACTCTTCCTATAAACGAGGTTTATTCTTGTTTACAAGGTGAGGGTAAGTTACTTGGTATACCACATTTATTAATTAGAGTTACAGGTTGTAGATTACGATGTCAATTTACCAATTCATTTTGTGATACACCATACAGTTCTTGGAAACCAGAAAAAGGTAAATATGGTTATGAAGATATTCATGATTTTTATATGAAACATAAACACATTAAACATACTATGATAACTGGTGGAGGCCCTACTATACATTCTAATTTGTTAAAAGAATTATGTAAGATAGGAAAATTTTATAATCATTATATCACAATAGAAACAGAAGGTAGTGAATTTGTAGAAACACACGCCGATATGATTTCACTATCATCAAAGCTGTCTAACTCTACACCAGTTCCAGGAACTTGGATGCCGTATCTTAATAGAGAAGTTACAGAAAGTGATAAAAAGAAACACGAGAAGTGGCGTAAAAATTATGATGCTATGAAAAAACTTATAGAGTATCATCCAGACTACCAATTAAAACCTGTTATATCAAATGAAAATGATTTACAAGAAGTAAAAGAGTTACAAAAAATATTAAATATACCAAATGATAAAGTATGGTTGATGCCCGAAGGATTAGTTGAAGAACAATTAAATGAAAGACGAAGATGGTTGATGGATTTGTGCACAGAACAAGGTTATAATTTTACAGATAGATTACATATAATAGCTTATGGAGATAAACGAGGAGTATAAAATGAGTAAGTTAAAACATGCTAATGGTAATAAACCATTAACAGCTGATGAAAAATTAAATATGATTAGAGAAGCGGCTGAACATTATGGTCGTTATATGACATCACTTGGGTTTGATTGGAAGAACGATCCAAATTCATCAGATACACCTATGAGAGTAGCTAAGGCTTTTGTTAATGATTTAGCAGAAGGTGTTTATAGTGAACCACCTAAGATTACAGCATTTGATAACATAGATGGTTATGATGGTATTGTGTTTCAAGGTAATATTACATTACATTCATTTTGTTCACATCATCATTTACCTTTTGTTGGTAATGCTCATGTAGCTTATTTACCTACACCTGAAGGTAAGGTGATTGGACTTAGTAAGTTAAATCGTATTGTTGAGTTCTATGCTCGTAGACCTCAAGTACAAGAAAACTTAACAATGCAAATACACGACCATATTAATAAAGTGTGTGAAGGTAATATTGGGGTTGCTGTTATGATAGAAGCTAATCATATGTGTGCTTGTGTTCGTGGGGTTAAACATAATGCTACAATGAAAACAGCAAAGTTAAGTGGAGCATTTATGGAAAATGATAATGATGCTCGAGAAGAATTTTATGATTTTATAAGGGATTTAAAATGATAGGTTGGATAGGTTTAGGACTTTTAATGTCTGCGTATTTGTTATTGGTTACACCGTTAAAAAAATATTTTATTCCAATAGACACAATAGCAAGTGCTGTTTTGACAGTACATGCAACTACAATTAATGATTATGTTTTTATTTGTGTTAATGGATGGATTACTTTAATACTAGCTTGGAAGTGGTATAAAGGAGAATACGGAGTATGACTTCAGGAAGTTTTATTTATTTTCCAAGTTTTTCTACCGCAGGTGTCGCACCTGAGTTGAAACAAAATTATAAATTTCCTAATGGACTTTCTTGTAGATTTTATTCTAAAGAAATGAAACATATGAGATATCCATATTTTCTATTATCGGCTGGTGCTAATTATAGAAATAAAACAGCTCGTAAATCTTTTGGTTTATCAGAAGATGTATTAGTTGTAGGAGATAGTGGTGGGTTTCAACTTAAAATGGGTACTCTACAATGGAAACCTGAATTAAGAGAAGAAATTTTAAGATGGTTAGAAGGTAATTCAGATATAGCTATGAATCTTGATATACCTCCAGGTGGGAAAGTTTTTAAAGAGTATGATGAATGTTTGGATATGTCTATTAAGAATTTTGAATATTTTGAAAAAAATAGAGAAGCTGATAATGTTGATTTTATAAATATATTACAAGCTGGGTTTGATAGTAGAACTAAAGATTGGTATGATGGAGTAAAGGGATTTAAATTTGATGGTTGGTCTATAGGGGGATGTCAGGGTCAAAAAATTTCAAGTATGTTATATGCAGTTGCAATTTTATTAGATGGTAAGGAACATTTAAATCCAGATAATAAATGGTTACACATTTTAGGAACAGCAAAGATTTTTGATTTCTTTATGTTAGAACAATTACAGAAATCTTTTAATGAGGTAGGAAGTAATTTTAGAGTTACTACCGATAGTTCTTCACCAGATTATGCGGTAGTTTTTGGTGGATATTATTTGGATTACTCATTAAAGAAAATGTCAATTGAGAGTGTTAATTTTCCCAAACGAGAAAATATTTTTAACAATGATTTACCTCTACCTAAAGTAACTAATTTTGATAATTTGTTAGAAGGTAGTGTTACCTATAAAGATGTATATGAATATAATAGAAATAGTTTTGTAGGTATGTCAACACACAATTTATATGTTCTTGTAGAATGTATTGATAGGATAAAAGAAATTATGTCTATGCATGATGACCTCGTACACCAGGTTGTATCAGAAGAAAAATTTAGATTGTTAAGTTCAATAGATGAGATGGTAAAGTCAGATAATCCAATGGATGTATATTATAAGTACGAACCTTTATATCGTAAACTTAGTAATCCAAACAAAGAAAATAAACCAATAATAAATAAATTTTTTTAAAGGAAAAATAAAAATGAAAAAACAAGCAGTATTATCTTTAAGTGGTGGTATGGATAGTTCAACCGTATTACTACATTTATTAGCAACTGATTACGAAGTAACTGCAGTTAGTTTTGATTATGGACAAAAACATAATGTTGAATTGGAACGAGCAAAGGAACTTATTAAATACTTACATGAACATGATTTGAGTGTCCGACATCATGTTATTAAATTTGATGGACTACAAGGATTGTTAGATTCTAATTTAGTACAAGGTGGAGATGATGTACCTGAAGGTCATTATGAACAAGAAAATATGAAAGACACCGTAGTACCGAATAGAAATAAAATGATGAATTCAGTTATTCAAGCAGTAGCTCTTTCAATAGCAAATACAAAGGATACAGAAGTAATTATCGCTATGGGTATTCACGCAGGTGACCATGAGATATATCCTGATTGTCGTCCAGAGTTTAGAAATGCGGATTTCGAAGCATTTCAAATAGGTAATTGGGATTCAGAAAGAGTTTCAGTTTATACACCATATTTGGATACGGATAAGTATGGGATATTACAAAGTGGTGAATCTTGTTGTGATACATTAAATATAAATTTTGATGAAGTTTATAAGAGAACTAATACTTCCTACAAACCTACACAAGAAGGTTATTCTGATTATAAGTCAGCTTCTTCTGTAGAGAGAATAGAAGCCTTTATTAAGTTAGGAAGAAAAGATCCTGTACAATATGCAGATGACTCAGGTAAAGTTGAATGGGAAGTTGCTCGTAACCATGTTGAAAAAGTTTTGGAGGATTATACAAATGAGTAAATATGAATTAATACATTATCCTGAAGTAGTAGACGCTTGTGATGAGATAGCTAAATGGGTTGTAGATTCTGGTATAGAATTTAGAGGAATATGGGGACCTCCGAGAGGCGGATTAATTCCTGGAGTTATTCTATCACATAAATTAGGATTGAAACTTTTTGATGAACCAAGAGTAAGACCTTTATTGGTAGTTGATGATATAGCGGATACAGGACAGACATTAAATAGTTTTAGTAAATTAGATGATGTGTATATAGCTACTATACATTATCATGAACAATCATTATTTGTACCAGATAAATGGGTACTACCAAAAAAGGATAAGTGGATAGTTTATCCTTGGGAAAAAGAATACTGGGAGGGTGAATAATGTTAGAACTAACAGCTGAACAATTACAAGAAAATTGGGATAAGTTAATACAACTAATCGAAGATACATTTGAAGGAGAGAGAAAAGAAAAACTTCTAAAAATGTATGAACACTTTAAGGATAGAATGATGTTCGCACCAGCGAGTGGTCAAGAACATTTTCATTTATGTACTCCTGGAGGATATGTTCAACATATTTTAAATATAGTACATTATAGTAAAGAGTTCCATAAGATATGGAAAGAAAATGGAGCATCTGTAGATGATTATACTATGGAAGAACTTGTCTTTGCGGCGTTACATCATGACTTGGGTAAGGTTGGAGATTTGGAAAAAGATCATTATATACCAAACCCATCAGAGTGGCATAGAAAAAATCAAGGAAAGATTTATACAAACAATCCTGATTTGTTATTTATGACACCACCCGATAGAGGTATTTATATTTTAAATCAGTTTGGAATAAAGATGTCTGCTATAGAAATGTTAGGAATTAAATTAACAGATGGTATGTATGATGAGGGTAACGTACAATATCTTAAAACATATGCACCAGAAAAAAAGTTAAAATCAAATATGCCTCATATATTACATCAAGCTGATATGACTACTACTCGTATTGAATATGAGCAGTGGTTACGAGGTGATGATGATTTAATTCAGAATGAGGTTTTTAAACCTAAAGAAGAAATAAAAAAAGAACCAGAAAAACCAAAGGCATCTTCTACTGCTAAGGATTTATTCGATGAATTATTTGGAGAAACAAAATGATATTTGAAATATTTTTAGGTACATTACTCGTTATAGAAGGGTATATAATTTGGAACTTAAATAGAAAGACAGAGATGTTAGAAAATTGGGTTGAAGATTATACTGAAACTATACAAAGAGTTAATGATACAATTAAACAGATAGATTATAAGGGATACTTCGAAGAAGATGACGAAGTAGGAACTATCTTTGAACAGATAAAAAATTCAGTTGATGAATTAAATAAATTTACAGAAGAAATAGAAAGTAAGGAAGAAAAATAATGGGAGCACCTACCGCTAAAAAACCACGTAAGAAAAAAAGTAAAATATATTTTGGACAACCAGCTCAAGATGCTATTATAGCATATAACGCAACTGACGATCCATTAGAAAAAAATAACATATATGCTGAAAGTATTAATGCACCATTTGATAAATTGGCTGAGAATATAATTCATACATTTAAATTTTATTATTTTGATATACCTTTAGATGAAGTTAAGAATGAAGTTGTAGCGTTTATGGTAATGCAATTACCAAAGTACAATCCAGATAAAGGAAAAGCTTTTTCTTACTTTAGTATTGTTGCAAAGAATTGGTTGATATTACATAATACCAATAACTATAAGAAGATGAAAAGTCATTCAGGTATAGAGACTTTGGATTATGGTAGAAATTTAGATGCAGAAGAAACTAATATTGAAACCAAAGAAATGTATTCTGAACTAGTAGATCAGATGATTCAGTTTTGGGAAAACAATATTCATAATCTTTTTCACCGTAAGAAAGATTTGAGTATAGCATATTCTGTATTGGAATTATTTAAGAAGAGAGGTAATATTGAAAACTTCAATAAGAAAGCTCTCTATATTATGATACGAGAAATGACAGGAGCAAATACTCAGTTAATTACTCGTATAGTAAATCAAATGAAATCTCAATATGAGTCTATGTTACATCAATATCATAACGCTGGAAGTATAGATACTTGGGATACTGGTTCTATATTTGCTCAGTAACATTTAACTTATAAAATAAAAAAAGGGAAGTTTTTACACTTCCCTTTTTTATTGCTCTACATTTAATGTAGGAATGTAAAGCTATTTCGTCCTACTTGCGAAATAAACCCACCAACACCAACAAAGCGACGAGTCCAGCGAATCCTGAGTCGCCGAATGTGTTTATGATTGATGTCAGGTTACCGATAACATTTACACCAAAGATACCAGTACCGAAGATGACTTCTCCTACTGCACCGATGGCTACAAAGGACATAAGTAAGTGAGCTAAGTCATCTACCCAGTCTTTGACGAGTGTTATGATTTCCTTCATTGGTTAATCTCCCGTTTATTAGCGAAAATCGAGGGAAAATCCCTCAATAATAACTATATTATAGTGGTTAAATTCAAAATTGTTATATATTTATATATGAAATCGGTTTTAAATAGTCTGATATTTATAAAAAATAACGAGAATGATTATGTCACAAGATTATAAAGTGTTTGAAGATAAATCTCTTTCTGATTTATTTAAAGACATTTACGAGAATTCAAAAACGAATAAACAACAGTTAGATGTATTACTTAGAGAGGTAGTTGGGTTTGTTAAGGACGGTGATACCGCTATACAATTAATACCTGCGATAAAAGAATACTTAGAAATTAAAGTAAAAAATGATGAACAACTAATCAAGTTAGCTCAAGTTGTTCAACGCTTAATAAGTGGTGAAAGTAAGGGTGGAGCAGAAGTAGAGTTTGGTTTATCAGATAAAGAAAAAGAAGATTTGATAAAATCCTTAGAACCAGTCACACAAAAGCTACAAGAGTATACAGATAAAATAGACACAGAATCCACTACAGCTGAATCATAATAAATGAAACAAAAACAATTTAAACAACAGAATCCTTCAGGTGGTATGACAGATACACGTGGTGGGATTTCAAAACCACGTGATGCCGCCTCCGCAGTAAAGAGTGCACTATCAGCAATAGATAATAGTTTTGATATTGATTATCTTTTAGTAACAAAAGTGTGGGATGATGTAACAGAATTAGATAACGTAGCTGACGGTATAAAAGCTTCTGATTATGGTAAAGTATCTGGTAAGTTGATGATATCAGGTGATGGAAAAGCTACTACCTTAGTTGATGCTTTACCATTAGATAAGAGTAATTGGGAATTACCACAACCGTTAGAAGTTGTACCTGTATTTTATTATGGTGGTAATTTACATTATCTAAATAGTAGTGTTAAACTTACTGGAAATATTTCATCACCAGCTGTTAAGAATCCAGTATTAGACAACGCTATGAGAGATGGGATAAATCGAAAATTATTAACTTATCCTTCCACGTGGAATAGAGTAAAAGTACCATTGACTGGTAGAGGTTCAAGACAAATAAATAGTAGGTTTGGAAGTTCTATATTATTTGATAATAATTATTCTCTTTTAAAGGATGAAGATGGTAAAACAAAACCTACCATAAGATTAAGTAATAATCAAAACCAAACTACTCCAAAGTTCTATACTCCAGGAGTTCCACAAGAAGGTTCAACAATTTTAATGACTTCAGGACAATCACCTGAATATTTTTCAGAACTTACACCATTGACTAATATAGAACTTGATAAAAATTATGACAGTTCTGAAAAGGATACTATTCTTCTAAATAGTGATAGATTAATATTACAAAGTGTAGATTCATCTACTTATATTAGTAGTGGAGAAGATGTTAAAATTTCTGGTAAAAATGTTTATGTTAATAATCAACCTATGGTGTTGAGTAATGAATTGATAAATGTAATAGAATTAATTGTAAAAGAGATTAATAACGTACTCGTTAATATTCAGACTACTACTGGAACACCAACACAATTACAAAGAGACTCATTGAACCGTATTGTTGAAATGGAACTTCCTGATATAGTAGCAACTGAAGATAGACATAATCTTAAAAAGAAAAAAATAAGTAAGTTAAAAACTGAATCATTAATATCAAAAGAACCAGATGAAATTAAATACAAAGCAAAAGAAATAGGAGAAGTGGTATCATTTAAAAATGAAAAAGATATTACTATTGATGGTAAAACACCCAAAATGAGACAGAAAATAAAAGAAGGTTCA
>Ga0066862_10001190_pt1 | contig 10685 bp, 8 predicted proteins | sample ETN02SmetaG_FD_66431 | JGI IMG/M metagenome (GOLD analysis project Ga0066862, IMG submission 66431) | Marine microbial and viral communities from oxygen minimum zone, Eastern Pacific Ocean - ETNP2014F10-02SV255 | ecosystem: Environmental > Aquatic > Marine > Oceanic ... | reverse complement strand
ATTTGCCTTTCTAAGATTCATCCAGATGCCATAGTCGAAAATTGTCTGTCTGAGTGTAATATCCCACTGCAGTGTTTCTGATTCTTGAATAAAGTCTGTATTGCTTGTTATTACAGTTTCATCACCTGTTATAGGGTTGACAAATTTTTGCTGGAAAGTGCTCTGTCCATTCACATCGCTATCTGAAAATGTAGCTGAACTACTCAGCTGAGGCAGAATCAAGCTTCGGGCCTGTGGTTTGCTCTCAATGATTGCTTCTTTATTTGCTAGTGCTTCTTTGATAAATGGATCATTGATAGTCGCCAATTGATAAACTTCCATCAGTGAGGTGCTTTGCGCACCGTAACTAATTGTTAGCAGTAAGAAAGAAATGAGTACTATTTTTTTCATTCGTCTGTGTTCGTAATTTTCTTAGATTCAGTTTGATCTTGTATATCATGGGAGAGGAATATTTTTTAACACTTTATCCTCTCCCTTGATGTAACGAATTGTAACCTCTTAATATTGATTCAAATATGAATCAAAAATGAATTAAAGAAGAGGTATCAATAATAATGCAACAATGTTGATGATTTTGATCAATGGATTTATTGCTGGACCAGCGGTGTCTTTATAGGGATCCCCTACAGTATCACCGGTAATTGAAGCATTGTGCGCCTCAGATCCTTTTCCACCGCAATGACCGTCTTCAACATATTTCTTTGCGTTATCCCAAGCACCACCACCTGTGGTCATTGAAATGGCAACAAAAATACCGGTTACAATTGTTCCAATAAGCAACCCACCTAAAGCCCTAATTCCTCCGTCTTCAGGCATTAAGATATTCATGGATACAGCTAAAACAACAGGAACTAGTATTGGCAGTATTGATGGAATAATCATTTCCTTGATCGCAGCTTTTGTTAATAAATCAACACAGTTAGAGTAATCTGGCTTACCTGTGCCTTCCATGATTCCTGGAATCTCTCTGAATTGTCTTCTAACCTCAGTTACAACTGAGCTTGCAGCTCTACCCACGGCTTCCATAGCCAAGGCCGCAAAAAGATAAGGAACCATTCCGCCAATGAATAAGCCAATGATTACTGCAGGATCGTTGAGCATAAACTCAACTGTTTTTCCTTCTGCTTCAAGGTTTGCTGTAAAATCCGCGAACAAAACTAACGCAGCAAGACCTGCTGACCCGATTGCATAACCCTTGGTGACCGCTTTTGTTGTATTACCAACTGCATCCAATGGATCTGTGATGCCCCTGATTTCAGATGGAAGCTCCGCCATTTCAGCGATTCCACCAGCATTGTCAGTGATGGGACCAAATGCATCCAATGCAACAATCATCCCAGTAAGGGAAAGCATTGAGGTTGCAGCAATGGCAATACCATATAGTCCTTGTTCAGTGTTTCCTGAACCACCGGCTAACATGAAAGACCCCCAAATACTTAAACATACAGCCAGAACAGGAAGGGCAGTGGCTTTCATTGAAACGCCTAACCCAGCAATAATATTGGTCGCATGTCCTGTGGTTGATGCTTCAGCAATCTTCTGAACTGGGCTATATTCTGTACTGGTGTAAAACTCTGTAACCATTACCATAAATGCGGTGAGAACCAAGCCAATAATTGCTGACCAATATAAGCCCATACTCATTTCCATCATTCCTGTAATTGGATAGAAAGCTATGGCAGCAAGCAGTCCTGATATGATCACACCTTTGTAAAGTGCGCCCATAACGCTCCCGCCTTCTTTAGCTTTAACGAATGAAGCGCCTATCACAGAAGCAACAATAGATACCGCACCCAATACTAGAGGGTAGAGTACTGCATTGTTGGCTTCAGCTGGATTACTAAAAACCAGTCCACCTAACAGCATTGTTGCAATGATGGTTACTGCATATGTTTCAAAAAGATCGGCAGCCATTCCAGCACAGTCTCCGACATTATCACCGACATTGTCAGCAATTACAGCAGGATTTCTTGGATCGTCTTCTGGAATTCCAGCTTCGATCTTCCCAACTAAATCTGCGCCAACATCAGCTCCTTTTGTAAAGATTCCGCCGCCCAATCTAGCAAAAATAGAAATAAGTGATCCTCCAAATGCCAAGCCGATCAGCGCATGCAGAGTGTCATCAACCGATACTCCTGTGGATCTTAGGATTAAGAAGTACCCACTAATTCCCAGAAGACCAAGGCCTACAACAAGAAGACCTGTAACGGCTCCACCGCGAAAGGCCACAGACAAGGCTGCATTCATACCTTGATGTGCTGCTTGAGCCGTTCTTACATTGGCCCTAACAGAAATACCCATGCCAATATATCCAGCTAGACCAGAAAAGACTGCACCAATTGCAAAGCCAATTGCACTTGCCCAACCAATTCCGCTTACACCCATCAGAATAAATATAACTATCCCAACGATTGCAATTGTTGAATATTGTCTGTTTAGATAAGCTTGCGCCCCCTCTTGGATCGCGCTGGCAATTTCTCTCATTCGATCATTGCCGTCTGATTCTTTGATGATTTGGAGTGAAAAAACAACTCCGCAAATGATTGCTACTACTGACGCAGATAATGCAATCCATAAAGCTTGACCTTCATTCATCGTGTACTCCTCATATGTGTTTTTTTAGAAGTTTGTTAAAAATTTTGTGGATCATACCATAAATTTTGATTTTAGCCTCTTTGGAACAAGTTTATTTTTCAGTTCACAAAATACCGGTAAGCCTCCCTTATATGGTGGATAAGCTTCGCCATTAATTAATGGTCTCATATACTCCTTGCAGGCTTTAGTGATGCCATAACCATTCGAGGTAATATATTTCTTGGGCATCATCTTTTCATTGTTGGCAACATTCCCTAGATCTGTGGACCCAATTGTCCATTTGTATGGCTTATTTGACCTCCTCACTATTGTCATCATTTTTGATTGTTCGCCCTTAATCGCTGATTTGACAGCTGCTTCACCCACCGCATATGCCTGCTTGAGATCTACTTCTGAGGCAAGATGTCTGGCCGATCTTTGTAGATAATCTGCTATTGCATAATGGTATTTATATCCAAGTGTGCTTTTAACCATTTCTGCTAAGACTGGAGCAACTCCACCGAGTTGTTTATGGCCAAATGAGTCTTTGCTTCCAGAGTCAGCAAGAAATTTACCGTTTTTGTATCTGGCCCCCTCGCTCGCAACAATGACGCAGTAACTATTTTGTTGTACTGATTTTTCTACTTTTTTGAGAAAATCTTTTTTATTAAATGGGACCTCTGGGAAAAGAATAATGTGAGGCGGGTCATTTCTTTTATTTGAAATCAAACCCGATGCTGCTGCAATCCATCCCGCATGCCTCCCCATGACCTCCAATATGAATACCTTGGTTGATGTTTCGGCCATTGACAAGACATCAAGACTTGCTTCATTTGTAGACACGGCTATGTATTTAGCAACAGAACCAAAGCCCGGACATGTATCAGTAATGGGCAAATCATTGTCCACAGTTTTTGGGATACCAATTGATGCAATTGGAAAATCCATTTCTGAGCCTATCTGCGAAACTTTGTGGGCGGTATCCATTGAGTCTCCACCCCCGTTGTAGAAGAAATAACCAATATCATGCGCCTTAAAAACTTCAATCAGTCGCTCATATTCTCTTCGATTCTCTTGAATCCCTTTTAATTTGTATCTAGCAGAACCAAATGCTCCACCTGGGGTGTATTTTAAAAGTTCAATTTGCCTAGCTGATTCATGACTGGTGTCAATCAAGTTCTCTTCAAGGGCTCCCAAGATTCCATTCTTTCCAGCAAAAACTTTACCTATCTTATTTGGAAATTTTCTTGCTGTCTCAATGACTCCAGCAGCACTTGCGTTGATGACTGATGTCACTCCTCCAGATTGAGCATAAAATGCATTTCTTGGTGCCATAATTTCTTCCAAAATTAAGAATTTTGAATATGATAGCTAGTCATCCAATGTTTTAATAGTGAAACTGTCTAAAAGAGGATTTTTTATGAGGTTAATTTTGATGGGTGCTCCTGGCTCGGGAAAAGGAACACAAGCTGAGAAATTGATGAATGAATTCGATTGTCGTCAAATTTCAACAGGTGTTTTACTCAGACAGTCTATTGAATCAGGCTCAGACCTTGGCCAAAAGGTTCAAAAGATCATGTCAGAGGGCCTGCTTGTATCCGATGATATCGTTCTGGATCTAATTAAAAATGAACTATCCGAAATTGGAGATGATGGTTTTCTTTTGGATGGGTATCCCAGAAATATAAACCAGGCAAAGTCCTTAAGAGACTTGCTTGAAACTATCAATAAACCTCTTGATTACACGATATTGATCAATGTTCCGAGTGAGATTCTCATCAAACGATTATCTGGAAGAAGAACATGTTCTTTGACGGGAAAAACTCTGAATATTTATTTTTCCTCTCAATCGGAATTGGATGAATGCCTTTCTAATGGCGGGGAGCTAATGCAGCGAGAAGATGACAATGAAGATTCAATCATTAAAAGGATTGAGGTGTATGAGGAGCAGACAGAACCCATGATTGATTTTTATAGATCCGCCGAACTTCTTCTCACCATTGATGGACAGGGACCTGTCGATGAGGTTTATCTGAGATTAAAAAAGTTAATGGAATTATAAGGAGTTAATCGAGCAGGGTCTTTAGGTCTTCAGAAATCAATTTTTTCCTCCAGCCTTTGTTCAATTTCCCGCTTCTCTCAGAAATAAACTGGATCATGTCTTTTTTTGAACCGAGAATATCTTTGCTAATCCCAAGCTCTATTGATCTGGATTCAAGACAATTGCTTACTGCCTTGAGATCCTCTTCTTTAATCTTCCTCCTCCTATTATCCTGATTCAGGTTTAAGACAGTTTCCTCAGAGTTTTGCAAGAAATGATGAAGATCCTTGATTTCATCTTTCTTTAGGCGCTTACTCGAGATGGATGTCATTAAAGTTTCCATAGAGAGGTTTTCATTCTTCGCAATAGAAATAATTTCACCATCATCCATCAACCATTTTCGAGGAAGATCTTTCTCCGCTGCTTTCTCTTCTCTCCACTTTGAAAGCAGAATAGCCAGGTGTCGTTGGGTATTTCTTAATTTATTGATTCCTTTTGTTTTTTTCCATATCTCAGATGTATCCATTAAACCTGTTTTTTTATGGATAAGATTTTCACATTCTTCTAAAACCCAATCCTGTCGATTAAGTTTAATGAGCTTTTCTTTTATAGAAGAAGCAAGTTCAATGAGGTCCTCAACATCATCAAACGCATATTCAAGTTGTGCTTCAGCCAGGGGGCGTTTACTCCAGTCGCTTCTGGTTTGAGATTTTTCGATTGTTACATTCAACTCTTTCTCTAAAAGTTCTTTAAAGCCGACTTGCGAAGAATACCCAATAAATGCGGCTGCAATTTGAGTATCAAAGATATTTTGAGGAACATCCTGTTTGTTTAAGAAAAATATTTCAATATCTTGAGAGCAAGAATGCATGATCTTCTCAATCTTCTCATCAAAGATGATTTCCCATAAGCCATCGAGATCAATATCACTCAGGCAGTCAATGCAAGCAATTAGAGAAGGGGTAGCTATCTGCACCAAGCATAACTTTGGAAAGTAAGTCTTTACTCGAGCAAATTCTGTATCAACAGCTATACACTCTTCACTTTTTATATCGCTTAAGAAATGATCCAAGCTTTCTTGTTCTTCAATTAGGTACAATTTTCTTCTTAGTTATTTGGTTAAAAGATTATTCTAAAGACAAAATTATAATAGAATTGTTTGTCATGGTTGAGTTAATAAAAGTTCTTTGCAACATTCTGTTGAGAAAATCCGATCAAATGGCATTGCCTAACTCAATGTTTCTATTGTTTTTTGTATTTATATTCTACTTTCTCAGTCAGTCAATCTCAGGCTTTACAGTATCAGAGACGCCCATTGTTTTTGTAAGATCTTTCATTATTGATGTTATTTTACTAGTCATCTTTCTTAGGATATTGACGCAAATATTCAGTACACAGGATCATTATACTCGATCATTGATTGCACTATTTGGAACAGGCGCATTGTTTAATATCATTGCCAGTCCATTAATCATAAGATTCGCAGATATCCTAGGTAACAGCGATGTAATTGAATCGGGCGACCTACCCATTTGGTTGCCTCTATTATTTTTTGCAATTGCAATTTGGTCGGTAATGGTAATGGGGCATATCTTTTCAAGATCAATGATAAAAGATAGTGTTAGCAGTTCTTCACCTCCGGTCTCTGGTATTTTCGTTGCATTGTTATACATGATGATTAATTTCTTGGTTCATTCATCTTTTTTAGGAGAGTAGTTAAGGGCCATGCATATTCATATTTTAGGGATTTGTGGGACATTCATGGGCAGTCTTGCATTGTTGGCAAAAGAGTCCGGTCATCAGGTAACCGGATCTGACACCAATTGTTATCCACCCATCAGTGATCAATTGGATGAAATGGGCATTGAAGTCATTCCTAACTATGATATTGATCAACTGAAGTTACAGCCAGACCTGATTGTGATCGGCAACGTGATGACAAGAGGGATGAATATCATTGAGCATATTTTAGACAATGGTTTAGCTTATACCTCAGGGCCCAAATGGTTGGGCCAAAATATTCTAGCGGATAGAAAGGTGATCTCTGTTGCTGGCACTCATGGTAAAACAACCACCTCAAGCATCATTGCCTCTGCCTTAAAGGAAATGGGCCAAGACCCAGGTTACCTCATCGGAGGAGTGCCGATTAATTTTGATGCATCAGCATCATTGGGAAGCTCCGAATACTTTGTAATTGAAGCCGACGAATACGACACTGCTTTTTTTGATAAGCGCTCCAAGTTCATTCATTATCCCGCTCAAACGCTTGTGATAAATAATCTTGAATTTGATCATGCAGATATTTTCAAAGATCTTGAGCAAATTAAGTGGCACTTTCATCAACTCATTCGATCGTTGCCATCAAAAGTAGATCTTAGAGTGCCTTATGAGGATCAAAATATCCGAGACTTACTTGCTATGGGCAATTGGTCTAGCACCAAATCATTTGGGTTTAATGAGGAAGCAGACTATGCAGTGATTCTGAAAGATGAAAAACTTTTTGTAAAAGAAGGCGATGATCTATACGAAATGATGAACCCTATATTATTTGGAAAGCATAACTTAATGAATATTATTTCAGCTTTTTCAGCATTGAGATCGCTTGGATTTGAAAGTGAAGAAATCCTGAAAGCGGTTGAGAGATTTGATGGTGTAAAGAGAAGGCTCCAGCGCTTGAATCAATTTGAAAACAATGCCGTATTCGATGACTTTGCACATCATCCAACGGCGATTAAGTTTGGTATCGATGCCATAAAAGATAAATATCCAAATAAAAGATTGTGTGTATTGGCAGAGCTGGCTTCCAACACCATGAGACAAGGAACATTAAAAGATGAAGTAGTGAGCTCTTTCTCTAAGGCTGACTGTGCGTTCATAATTTCTAATGATGATTTTGAGTGGGACATTGAAGATGCATTTAAGCCCCTTCAGAACATTAATATTGTGAGCTCTCATCAGGATCTTATGGCAGATTTAGAATCGTTTAATACTGACGATTATAATTTCCTAATAATGACCAATAGAACTTCTGTTCCCATTATAGAGGCACTTGAAAAGAGACTATGAATCATGAGTGATACAGTTGATTTACCCATATTTCCTTTAAGGACCATTTTGTTTCCAGGTTCAAAATTGCCACTTCGGATTTTTGAGCCGAGATACATTGATATGGTAAGTCGATGCATGAGAGAAGACACTGAGTTTGGGATTATTCTCAGCAGAGAAAGCACTGATCCAAAAATGTTTGAGACATATGACACTGGAACGCTTGCAAAAATTATAGATTGGGATCAAGGCGAAGACGGACTTCTGGGTATAACCACCCAGGGAACTCAAAAATTCAGGCTTGTTGAGCTCAATAAACAAGAAGATGGATTAAACATAGGAACAATTGAACGCATAGAAAGAGAAGGGGATTACAAACCCATTGAGCATTTCAACCACTTGGTTGTGCTCCTTCAGGCAATCCTAGACGATGTAAATATTTACGGTGATGATGAGAAAAACTTTGAGAGTGCGTCATGGATAAGCTACAGGTTCGCAGAGATTTTACCGCTTAAGATAGAGGACAAGCAGAAATGCTTGGAAATCGATGATCCCATCATCAGACTTAATTTTCTCGAACCTCTGATCAAGATGATTAGAGAGTCATCGCAACAATAAGTCAGTACCTATAGATTTCCGGCTTATAAGGACCTTCTTCATTTATACCTAGGTATTCAGATTGTTCTTTTGTGAGCTTGGTTAACTTCACACCAATTTTCTCCAAATGCAACCTAGCAACTTTTTCATCCAAAGCCTTTGGAAGAACATATACGTCATTGTCGTACTTTTCTGAATTGTTCCATAATTCTATCTGTGCCAAAGTTTGATTAGTGAATGAATTAGACATTACAAAGCTAGGATGACCAGTCGCACATCCCAGATTAACCAATCTTCCTTCAGCAAGGAGTATGATTCTTTTTCCATCAGGAAAAACAATGTGATCGACTTCAGGCTTAATATTAATCCACTCGTAGTCATTCATAGATGCAACATCAATTTCATTATCAAAATGACCAATATTGCAAACAATGGCCTGATCTTTCATTTTTTCCAAATGTTCTTTATTGATGACATGGTAGTTACCAGTTGCAGTCACAAATATGTCAGCTTCTGAACAAGCTTCATCCATTGTCACCACTCGATAACCCTCCATTGCAGCTTGCAATGCACATATTGGATCAATCTCTGTTACTAAGACAATTGCTCCGAGAGCACTTAAGCTTTGCGCGGAACCTTTTCCGACATCTCCGTATCCAGCAACCACGGCTACTTTTCCAGCAACCATCACATCCGTTGCTCTTTTGATGCCATCAACCAATGATTCTCTGCAGCCATAAAGGTTATCAAATTTAGACTTGGTTACAGAGTCATTGACGTTAAATGCAGGGCATAAGAGCGACGAATCCTTGACCATATCATAGAGTCTTTTGACACCGGTTGTGGTTTCTTCTGAGAGGCCTTTGATATCTTTCATCATTTCCGGATATTTTTTATGCATCAATCCAGTAAGATCTCCGCCATCGTCTAGAATCATATTGGGTGTCCATCCATTTGGACCATGGATGGTTTGTTCAATACACCACCATGCCTCATCTTCTGTTTGACCTTTCCAAGCAAAAATAGGAATTCCCTTATTGGCTAATGCAGCCGCCGCATGATCTTGTGTAGAAAATATATTACAAGATGACCATCTTATTTCAGCGCCAAGCTCTATAAGGGTCTCAATCAGTACAGCTGTTTGAATGGTCATGTGCAAGCAACCGGCAATTCTTGCGCCTTCTAATGGCTTTTCATTTGCAAATTCTTCTCTCAGGCTCATCAATCCTGGCATTTCAGTCTCTGCAATCTTGATTTCTTTCTCGCCCCATTCGAAGAGAGAAATGTCTGCTACTTTATAATCGTTGACCATATCAATTTTATTTTCTTTTGCTGTTTCAGGCATAATTTTTTCCAGATATATAAATAGTTAAATCATCATTCGGGTCTAATTACAACCCAGATTGTTCTTTGAGTGCATCGGATCGATCAGTCATTTCCCATGGAAAACCATCATTTTCACGACCAAAGTGGCCATAAGCAGCTGACTTTTCATAGATCGGTTGAAGGAGATCAAGCATGTTCATAATTCCATATGGAGTCAGATCAAAATTTTCATTGACCAAGTGCACAATCTTTTCCTCTGATATCTTCTCGGTGCCAAAGGTTTTGATTCTGACAGAGGTGGGTTTTGCCACACCGATTGCATAGGAGACTTGTATTTCACACCGATCTGCCAGCCCAGCTGCAACAACGTTCTTGGCGACATATCTTGCTGCATAGGCTGCTGAGCGATCAACTTTAGAGGGATCTTTGCCTGAAAATGCACCGCCACCGTGTCTTGCCATGCCTCCATATGTATCAACAATGATCTTTCTTCCAGTAAGACCGCAGTCTCCAACGGGCCCACCAATGATGAAATTTCCTGTTGGATTAATGAGGTATTGAGTGGCATCTGTCAAGAGTTCTCCAGGAAGAATAGGCTTGATGATGTGTTCCATCACGCCTTCTTGAATATCATTCATTGAGACATCTTCATCGTGCTGTGTCGATAGAACCACAGTATCGATCGATTTTGGTTTTCCATCTTCAAAAAGAATGGTCACCTGACTTTTTGCATCCGGTCTTAACCAGCCAAGATCACCGCTTCTTCTTACATCTGCATGTTTTTTGACCAGTTGATGCGACAATTGGATCGTTGCAGGCATCAATTCACTCGTTTCATTTGTTGCATACCCAAACATTAAGCCCTGATCTCCTGCGCCTTGTTCTTTTTTATCGGCACGATCAACACCCATGGCAATATCTGGAGATTGTTTACTGATCGCAGACAAGACCTCACAGGATTGATCATCAAAACCAAGTGCTTCCCTGTCATAACCAATTCTCTTTATTGTTCGTCTTGCAATCGCCTCATAATCAATATTGGCAGTGGTTGTGATTTCTCCAGCAAGAACCACCAATCCAGTTTTAACCAGCGTTTCAACAG
>Ga0066862_10001173_pt1 | contig 10744 bp, 9 predicted proteins | sample ETN02SmetaG_FD_66431 | JGI IMG/M metagenome (GOLD analysis project Ga0066862, IMG submission 66431) | Marine microbial and viral communities from oxygen minimum zone, Eastern Pacific Ocean - ETNP2014F10-02SV255 | ecosystem: Environmental > Aquatic > Marine > Oceanic ... | reverse complement strand
TCAAGAGATGGTATTCACAATATTATGGAGCCAGCTGTAGCATCCAATCCAATAATTTTTGGTCCAAATTATTCAAATGGCAACTTTTTTGAAGCGGAAGAACTGTTATCTACATCATCAGCATTTACAATTAATTCTAGTTCGCATTTAATGGAAGTTTTAAACAATTTTAATGATATAAATATATACAATTCTGCTAGCAAATCTTCGCGAAACGTCATGGAAGAAAATAGAGGTTCTACAGATAAGTTGTTATCAAGGATATTAAGATGAGCAAGCTCTTTAAATATGAAGATATATTCCTTATTCCTAACTTAATCACCTATTTAAGATTTCTATTAATTGCTCCGTTAATTATCACATTTAACCTTGATATGAAGAGTTATTTTTATATGATATTATTTATTGTCTTATTATCAGATTTCTTAGATGGAATTGTAGCGAGGAAATTGAATCAACAGTCAGAGCTTGGAAAAACATTAGATCCTATTGCGGATGGTATAATTTTGTTTGCATTTATAATCTTATTAAATAGAAGAGGTGATATTGCTGATTGGTTTTGCGTTTTTTACTTTGTTAGGCAGATAACTATCTTAATATTTTCTCTTATCTACCTACCAAAGATAGAGAAGATTTATGGTTCAAACATAGCAGGAAAAACTGGAGTATGTTTTCTTGGACTTGTTTTATCAATATATGCTTTAGATTTAACACAATTTTTCTACTTAACAGAAAATTTAATTATCATTTCTGCAATTTTACTTTTCCTGAGTTTACTAGATTATCTGCGTTTTTTTCTTACATTAGACTCTAAAAAATAAAACTTATTGTCATACTTTATAAATTGTTTCTTACGTTAATAAATCTTATATTTATTAGACAATATGGCAGACTTTAAATTAGTTTCAGACTTTAAACCATCAGGTGATCAGCCTAGAGCAATTGATGAACTCGTTCATGGAATCAAGAAGAATCTAAATCATCAAACACTTTTAGGTGTTACCGGCTCCGGAAAAACCTATACCATAGCAAAAGTCATAGAAGAGATACAGAAGCCTACATTAATTATTTCACATAATAAAACTCTAGCAGCACAACTTTATGGAGAGTTTAAAAGCTTATTTCCTAATAATGCCGTTGAATATTTTATTAGTTACTATGATTATTATCAGCCTGAATCTTATATGCCAATTACTGATACTTTCATTGAGAAGGATTTTTCAATGAACGAAGAGATTGATCGTTTGAGGTTGAAAACCACTAGTTCATTGTTGCAGAGAGATGATGTGATTGTAGTGAGCTCAGTATCATGTATCTATGGTTTGGGTTCTCCAGAAGAGTGGAAAAAACAAGTAGTCCATTTGAAAAAGGGTGATTCGATTAATAGAAGAGATCTTACAGAAGCTTTGATTGATATTTATTACAAGAGAAATGATCAAGTTTTAGAAAGGTGCAATTTTAGAATCATGGGAGATATCTTTGAAATTTTTCCCGCATATGAGGATAAAGCAATTCGAGTAGACATTTTTTCAGATACCATCCAATCTATTGTTACTTTTGATCCATTAACTGGAGAAGAAATTGCTGAAATTAGCAACTCTAATCTTTTTCCTGCGAGACACTTTGTTTCTGATAAGTCAAAAAATAAAAGAGTAATCAAAGAGATAAAAAAAGACTTAAAGGATAGAATAAAATTTTTTAATAAGAATGAACAGTTTCTAGAAGAACAGCGTATAGCACAACGCACTAATTTTGATATAGAAATGATTGATGAAATAGGCTATTGTTCTGGTATTGAGAATTACTCTAGATATTTTGATGGCAGAAAAGAAGGCGAAAGGCCTTCAACTCTCATAGACTTTTTCCCTAAAGATTTTTTAACAGTTATCGACGAATCTCATGTTACACTTCCACAGATTAAAGGAATGTATAATGGAGATAGAAAAAGAAAAGAAAATCTGATTGATCATGGATTTAGATTGCCAGCTGCATATGATAATAGGCCATTACAATCTGTGGAATTTAATTCGATTCAGAATCAGGTTATTTATGCTTCTGCAACTCCAGCAGAAAAAGAGCTTGAGCTATCTTCAGGGGTAGTAACAGAGCTGATTAATCGTCCAACTGGATTGGTTGATCCTGAGGTTGTAGTAAGACCATCTCTTGGTCAAATTGAAGACTTAATTAATGAAATAAAGATTCGTTCTGCAAAAAAAGAAAGATGTTTAGTAACTACTTTAACAAAGAAGATGGCAGAAGATTTATCCGAATATCTTAGTACTATGGGCATCAGAGTTAGATATCTTCATTCTGAAGTAAAAACAATCGAAAGGGTGAAGATATTACGAGACTTACGCTTAGGAGATTTTGATGTGCTTGTTGGAATTAATTTGTTAAGAGAAGGGCTTGATTTGCCGGAAGTGTCTCTTGTTGCGATTTTAGATGCAGATAAAGAAGGTTTTTTACGATCAAAGAGCTCTCTAGTCCAGACTTCTGGTAGAGCAGCTAGACATATAGATGGAAAGGTTATTCTGTATGCAGATAGGATAACTGATTCAATCCAATATTTGCTTGATGAGACAGATAGAAGAAGAGCTATACAAATTGCTTTCAATAAGAAGAACAATATTATTCCGAAATCAATTAAAAAATCTATTAATGATATAATGGAGTCTACAAGCGTTGCGGAGTCATTTAGAGAGAATGAAATTGAAGTCAAAAGAAATATCAAAACAGATAGATTTTTAAATGAAGACAAAAAAATTGTTTTAGAAATGCTTAGACAAGAAATGCTTGAAGCGGCTGATAATTTAGATTTCGAGAAGGCAGCAACTTTAAGAGATGAAATGAAAAAATTAGATAAAGAAATTAGAATAAGTAATTAAGAGGTTATTATGAATATTGAATTAATTAAACAAAAGTCAGGAATTATAGGTGAAAGCGACGGTATTAATCATGTATTAGATATGGTAAATCAAGTCGCTGATGTAGATATATCTGTTTTAATCAATGGAGAATCTGGTACAGGGAAGGAACTTATAAGTAAGGCTATACACTTAGGAAGTAAAAGATCATCGAAAAAGTTAGTTATTGTCAATTGTGGAGCTATCCCAGAAGGAATTATTGAAAGTGAACTTTTTGGACATAAAAAAGGTGCTTATACAGATGCAAGTGAGTCTAGAAAAGGTTATTTTGAAACTGCAGATAAGGGAACAATATTCCTTGATGAAATTGGAGATATGCCTCTAGAAACTCAGGTTAAAGTGCTAAGAGTTCTAGAAGAGGGAGAATATATGCGTGTAGGTGATTCTGTAGCCAAAAAAACAGATACTAGAGTGATAGCTGCTACCAATAAAGATTTAGCGAAGCTTGTCAAAGAAGGAAAGTTTCGACAAGATCTTTATTATAGGCTGAAAACTGTTACAATCAATTTACCTCCATTAAGAGATAGAAAAAGTGATATACGATTGCTAGTTGATCGATTTGCTTTACAGTTTAGTAGAACAAACAATATTAAGTACAAAGGATTTACTCCTGAAGCAATAAAAGCTATGCAAAAATGTGATTGGCCAGGTAATGTTAGAGAGTTAAGAAATTTCGTTGAAAGTGTATTAATTCTCCAAAAAGGTGAGAGAATTACTGGTGAGATTATTGAAAGACAGCTACAGAATGAAAATATAGCTGATTTTTCTGATAATCCTGCATTGCCTGTATTGGTTAATCGCGATCCAGATCAGGCAGAGCGAGAGCTAATTTTAAGGCAATTATTATTTTTAAGGCAGGATATTGAAGAAATGAAATTATTGCTAAAAGAATCTGATTTTTCAGCCTTAAATTCTTCTAGAAATATAAATGCAAATTTTGAAAATCGTATTCAAGATAATGAAATTAATAGCCCTGACAGTGATCATTTAATAAAAGGAGAAGCTATTGGTGCCTTTAATACTAGAGATTTAGAAAAAGAAATGATTATTCGTACATTAGAACATTTTAATAATAATAGAAGAGCTGCTGCTAAATCACTTGATATGAGCGAAAGAACTCTTTATAGAAAGATAAATGATTATGGGATTGAAAAAAAGATTAACAAAGATAGTTAGTATAAATTTAGTTTTATTGCTATTTGGATGTGCTTATTATTCTATGTCAGGATCGATTCCTGCGAATATTAATAACGTTGCTATCCCATTATTCAATAATGAGACAGTAGAATTTGAGTTATCAGAAAAATTAACTTCAGGCATTATTCAGGAGATAAGTAGTCAAAATATTTTAAGAATAACAAATGATACTAACGGTGATAGCATTATTAATGGCTCTATTACCTCAGTATCGGATGGTCCATATGCGTTTAATAGTAACGAAAAAGTGAGTGAATACAGATTTTCGTTATCGGTAAAAGTTTCTTGGATTGACAACAGTGATGATAGCGCATTTTTTGATAAAACATTTTCTGCATTCGGAACATACAGCATTGATAATGATCCCTCTTCTGATGGATTAGATAATGATGATGACGGTATTATTGATGGAGATGATAGTGATGAATTTGGAGATTCAAGGGAATTGGCGATTAATGTTGCAATTAATAAAATTGCAGTTGATATTGTGAACACAGTTCTTTCAACATGGTAAAGTTATGAGCGGAATAAATATTAAAAATTTAAAAGATTTTATTGGAAAAGAAGTCCAAGTTAACGGATGGGTATATAACATAAGATCTATTGGAAAAATTTGGTTTGTTATAGTAAGAGATGGTACAGGTTATGTCCAATGTGTAGTATCAAAAAATGATGTATCGGAAAACATTTTCAGTTTAGAGAACACATTAACTCAAGAATCCTCATTAAAAATTAAAGGAACTGTACAAGCAGATAACAGATCTGATAGTGGAGTTGAAATACTTGTCACAGATATAGACGTAGTGCATGTATCAGAGGAATATCCAATTGCTCTTAAAGAGCATGGTGTAAGTTTTCTGATGGACAACAGACATCTTTGGTTGCGCTCTAAGAAGCAATTCGCAATAATGAAAGTTCGTCAAAATATCATTAAGTCTATTAGAGATTTTTTTGATAATAGAGATTTTGTTTTAATTGATTCTCCAATGTTTACTGGAAATGCAGTTGAAGGTACCACCACATTATTTGAAACAGATTATTTTAATCGCTCTGCTTATTTAACTCAAAGTGGACAGCTATATCAAGAAGCTGGTGCAATGGCTTTTGGTAAAACATACTGTTTCGGTCCTTGTTTTAGAGCAGAAAAATCAAAAACAAGAAAACATCTAACTGAATTTTGGATGGTTGAACCAGAAATGGCTTTTTGTGACCTAAAGGAAAATATGGACTTAATAGAAGAATTTATAACATACATCGTGACTCAAAGTTTAAAAAACTGTAAAGATGAGTTGAAAATTTTAGAAAGAGACATTTCTTTTCTTGAGAAAGTTAAGTCTCCGTTTCCGAGAATCACATATGATGAAGCGGCTAAGATTTTGAATGATAATGGTCAAAAATTTGAATATGGTAGTGACTTTGGTGCCCCAGATGAAGAATTAATTGCATCTCAATATGATAGCCCAGTCATGATTCACAGTTGGCCACATAAAACTAAAGCTTTTTATATGAAAAGAGATGAATCAGATAAGCTTGCTTTAGGAGTTGATGTAATCGCTCCTGAGGGTTACGGAGAGATTGTTGGAGGCGGACAAAGAGAAGATGATCATGATACTCTTGTAAAGCGCATTGAAAATCATGGACTTCCTTTAAGTGCGTTTAAATGGTATCTTGATTTGAGAAAATATGGATCTGTTCCTCATTCAGGTTTTGGACTTGGACTCGAAAGAACTGTTTCGTGGATATGTGGTATTGATCATGTTAGACAGACTATCCCTTTCCCTAGAACTATGGGAAGGCTGGAGCCATAATGAATTTTAAAGGAAGAGTTGCTGTTTTTGGAGGAAGAGATATCACTGAATCAATCTATGCTGATACAGTAGAAATTGGCAAAAGAATGGCTGATGAGAATTGGTTAGTATTCTGCGGTGGAGGTGAAGGAGTAATGGAAGCTATTGCCAAAGGAGTTTCAATGAAAAATGGTGTATGTATTGGAATTCTTAAAGATAAAGACTTTAAATCTGGGAATGATTTTTTATCTATACCAATTTCAACAGGTCTTGACATAACAAGAAATGCTTTAATTAGCTATAATTGCGATGTTGGAGTTGCAATTTCTGGAGCTTATGGGACTTTAAGTGAAATAGCATTTACCTTAGCTCAAGATAAACCGCTAATTGCATACAATAGTTGGGATATACCAAAATCTATAAATACTAATTCTGTTGATGGGCTAATAACGGAAGTAAAAAATTGTCTAAACCAATAAAAGTCGGTACATGTCAGATTAATCCTATTCTAGGAAATTTTGATTATAATTATAAAAAATTAATAGATAGCTATAATAGAGCTATTGATAATGGAGCAGACCTCATAGTTTTTCCTGAAATGGTTGTTACAGGGTATCCACCACAAGATTTACTTTTTTCTCAATCTTTTATCAAGAGAAATTTAGAGGTGCTAGACAAGTTTTCTAGACAGGTTTCTTCTCCATGTGTTTTAGGATTTGTAGATGAAAAAGACGGAAAACTATTCAATGCAGCTGCAGTATGCGAGAATGGTAAAATAATAAAAGTTTATCATAAAATTCTTTTACCAAATTATGATGTTTTTGATGAGAGACGATATTTTGAGAGTGGTTCTGATGTAGGTAATTTTAAGATTAATATTAATGGAAATGATTACCGTTGTGTAATACAGATATGTGAAGATTTATGGGAAGATAATTACACTAGAAAGCTTTCAGAAGAGATTGCTGATTTTGATCCAAATATTATTATCAACATATCTGCGTCTCCTTACCGAAAATATCGTGAAAATGATAGAAAAAAATTGATAATAGAGAAGTTCAAAAATACAAATTCACATTTTGTGTATTGCAATCTTGTTGGAGGACAAGATGAACTTATCTTTGATGGAAATTCTATGGTATTTGGCCCTGGAATGAAGGTTTTAGGCGCAGCAGCTAGCTTTAAAGAAGATATACTTATTTCAACCCTAGATGATGTATCAGATGATAACGCGATAGATGTAGATGTTGAAGAAAATATATATAATGCTCTGACACTTGGAATCAGAGATTATTTCTCCAAAACAGGCCATCAAAAAGCAGTAATAGGCTTAAGTGGTGGAATAGATTCTGCATTAGTAGCATGTCTTGCAGTTGATGCTCTTGGACCAGAAAATGTTTATTTAGTTTCTATGCCATCTAGATTCTCTAGCAATCATAGTAAATCCGATGCAAGAGATTTAGCAAATAACCTGAATGCAAATTTTGATATAATTGATATTGATGATTTATTTGAAAAATATTTAGATACGCTTCATGATAAATTTAAAGGAATGGAGAGCAATGTTGCTGAAGAGAATATTCAATCAAGAATAAGAGGAAATATATTAATGGCACTTTCTAATAAATTTGGTTGCCTAGTTTTATCTACAGGAAATAAAACAGAACTTGCTCTAGGATATTGCACTCTTTATGGAGATATGAGCGGTGGGTTATCTGCAATTGGAGATTTATCGAAAACAGAAGTATATAATCTTGCAAAATGGAAAAATAAAGTGAGTAATAATATTATTCCTGATAATTCTATTACTAAACCACCTTCTGCAGAATTAGCTCCGGATCAAGTAGATCCATTTGATTATGACTTGATTAGTCCTATTGTTGATAAAATAATTTTAGGAGAAGATATATCTGACGATATTAGAAATAACGATTTAGGTGATATTTCTGCAAGAATTAGTCGTAATGAGCATAAAAGAAGACAAGCCGCACCAGTGCTTCGTGTAAGCAAGAAAGCTTTCGGAATGGGCAGAAGAATACCAATAGTGAATCATTTTGATGAATGATATTAGTTTAATTCGCAATTTTTGCATTATTGCTCATATCGATCATGGAAAATCAACCTTGGCAGATAGATTGCTTGAGGATACTGGCACCATATCTAAAAAAAATATGCAAGACCAAGTTCTAGATAATATGGAGCTAGAACGTGAAAGAGGGATTACAATTAAAAGTCATTCCATTCGTATTAATTATAAGGAGTATATATTAAACCTTATTGATACTCCAGGACATGTTGATTTTACCTATGAAGTTTCAAGAACACTTGCTGCTAGCGAAGGAGCATTATTGATTGTGGATGCCGCACAAGGCATCGAAGCTCAAACTGTAACCAATTATCTGTTAGCACTAGATAGCAATTTAAAAATCATTCCAATTATCAATAAGGTAGATTTGCCAAATGCAGATATTGAAAATGTAACTAACCAGATTATTGAGCTTACTGGATGTGAAAAAGAAGATATATTGCTTACTAGCGCTAAAAGCGGAGAAGGTATAGAAGGTATCTTAGATGCTATTATTAATAAAATTCCTTCACCCCAACCACCAGAAAATGATGCTTTCAAAGCACTTATTTTTGATTCAATCTATGATAGATATCGTGGTGTTGTAGCTTATATTCGTGTTTATGAAGGTTCTATTAGTCGTGGTAGTAAGATTAAATTCTTTTCTCATAATACTTACTACGATGTAGATGAAGTAGGACACTTTGTAATTGATCGAAAGAAGTCTGATTCCCTGAAGGCTGGAGAAGTAGGTTATATTGTTGCAAATATTAGAGATATTGAACATGTTCTTCCTGGAGACACAATCACAAACGTTAATAAGCCATGCAAGGATGCACTGCCCGGATTTCAGAAAATCAAACCAATGGTATTTTCTGGCTTATTTCCAGCTGATGCTGCTGAATATGATGATCTGCGTACTGCACTTGAGAAATTAAAACTAAATGATGCTTCTTTGTCTTTCGAACCTGAAGTAAGTGATGCACTTGGCTTTGGATATCGATGTGGTTTTTTAGGTCTATTACATATGGAAATAATACAAGAAAGATTAGAAAGAGAATTTAACCTTTCAATTGTTACTACTAGTCCAAATGTTAAATATTTGGCAAATCTTAAAGATGGCAGTCAGATTGAAGTGCAACGACCTGCGTTATTGCCAGAACCAAAAGTATTAGATAGTATTATGGAACCAATTGTAACTGCAGAAATCTTGACACCGGTAGACTATATTGGGAATGTTATGAAAATTTGTCAAGAGAAGAGAGGTCAATACAAATCTACTTCATATCTCTCAAGCTCTAAAGTGCAATTAATTTATGATCTACCTCTCGGTGAGATATTGTTTGATTTTTATGATAGTATTAAGTCTGGATCAAAGGGATATGCATCATTTGATTATACTTTCAAGGAGTACAAGGAGAGCAAATTAGATAAATTAGACATTCTGATTAATAAAGAGCCTGTAGATGCTTTATCAATGATTTGTTCAAAGAAAGATTCCTATCATAGAGGATTGGCTCTTTGTCAGAAGCTTAAAGAATTAATTCCTAGACATCAGATCCAAATTCCAATTCAAGCTTCTATTGGTACTAGAGTAATTGCACGTACTAATATTGCTCCATTCAGAAAGAATGTAACTGAAAAGCTATATGGAGGAGATGTTACTCGAAAAAATAAGTTATTACAGAAGCAAAAAAAGGGTAAGAAAAGAATGAGAATGATTGGAAGGGTCGAAGTTCCACAAGAAGCATTGCTAGCCGTTTTGAAGATTTGAGATGATTCAAGACTATTTTCAGAAATCTAAGTCTCCTTTTTATAGCTTTATTATCACATTACCTATTTTCCTATTATATGAACTAGGTCTTTTCTTAATGCGAGGAACAGAATTCAGTTATATTAAAAATGGAGCAGATGTTTTAATAGAAGATATGATTGCAACATTAGGATTTGATATATTTTACATATCATCAAGCATATTTTTGTTAGCATTTTTTATTATAGCCTATTATCAGAAAAAAAATTATGATTCTTTCACAATATACAAATCATATCTATCAATAATGTTATTTGAGTCTTTTGTGTACGCTTTGCTATTGTTTTTATTGCTTGGGAATATGAGTCTCTATCTCATGGATATATCTGTTCAAGATATAAAATTCAATATTATCTTATCTTTAGGAGCTGGAATTTATGAAGAGCTAATATTTAGAGTATTTTCTATATTCGTTCTTTATAAATTTATCAGTTTTATTTTCAAATCAATGCGACATTTTTCCACTCAATTTTTTGCATTATTGCTTTCATCAATTTTGTTTTCTCTATTTCATTTTATGGGTACAGAATCATTTAGTCAGGAAGCATTCACAATTCGATTTATTGCTGGAATACTGTTAGGTATCTTATATATTAATAGAGGTTTTGGTATTACTGCCATTACTCATTCATTTTATGATATATTTGTTATTTTTCAATTAACTTAGCGTATGAAAAAAATAATGCTTTCTATCCTATTTTTAGGAACAATTTTTGGGCAATCCACAATTGATACTTTATCTGTAACTGTATATCCAGAGTTTTCATATCCTGGAGTAGCAATAGAGTACAAATTTGATTCTGACTCTATATCGCAGTATGATTTTCAGATACCTAGCGGTATTGATTCTGTGTTGTATACAATATCACATAACGAATCTGAATTTGAAAAAATTGTAGAAATAGATAACAATACTTTGACTACAATAAAACAGGATGGAAATCATACTATCTATTTA
>Ga0066862_10001165_pt1 | contig 10770 bp, 10 predicted proteins | sample ETN02SmetaG_FD_66431 | JGI IMG/M metagenome (GOLD analysis project Ga0066862, IMG submission 66431) | Marine microbial and viral communities from oxygen minimum zone, Eastern Pacific Ocean - ETNP2014F10-02SV255 | ecosystem: Environmental > Aquatic > Marine > Oceanic ... | reverse complement strand
ATTAATGACCCAGCCGAATTAGTAGCACTTTTTAGAGCTGTAGATTCAGAAGTTAGAAGGAATGTTTTGAGTACTTTAGCTGACGACTGGACAATGATAAGTGATTTGGTTGGAAAGTTCGGGAAAGAAGCTAATGATATAATTGTATATTATGAGAAATTTAAATTAATTGAATCAAGATGGGAAGTTAATAAGGAAACAGGAAGACCTGAGAAAAGTTATAGAACATTCTATAATGCTTTTCAAATTTCTACATCTTTAACATTTGATGAAACACAAGAGCTTCTTACTGTGGTTTTGATGCCAGATAAAGAATTTGTTAAGTATGAATCTAAGATTGTTGATTTAATTGGAGACGAAGGAACTTTTGCAAATGACGTTGGGAGAGATATTGGAGTTTCTTCACTTACATTGAAAGGTTTAGTTAGACGTTCTGTAAAGTTTGATTTTAAGGGGCATAATATAGTTCCATTGAAAGAGGAAAAATAGTGAACGATTTAGATATTGATGAAACATTACCAGGTCAGGAAATAGAAGAGGATAATGAGGACGAAGTGATACGAAGAGAGGCAGATATTTCCTCTTCAATTAAGTCTTCTAGTTCACAATTTAGTGATTCACCTAGTAAAGCTGAAAGCGAAGAGTCACTAAGAGGTTGGTTATATCTTGTCGCAGGCGCAGGTTATGGAACTCTTGTGGTATACTTAGTATTAGTTATTCAGCAAGGAATGAATATACCTATTTTGAGTTCAGACTCTAAAGTTTCAGATACTTCAGGAGCACTTTATACAGCAGTTTTAATTTCTGCGATGGTTTATGTAACTATATGGTTTTTTATGTCAGGAAGAAACCATTCATTCTTTACAGAAGACCCAGATAAAGCTAAATTTTATGCAGGAATAATAGGTTTAGCTTCTTTAGTAATTATAGCAATTAGTTGGGAAGCTCATCAAAGAGAGATGATAATATCTGCAATATTAACTGCAGTTTCAACATGGTCTTATATTAGTTCCTCAGAAATGAAAGCTTGATTTTCTATTTTAGTGTCGCCACATAGGCAAAACTGAATCGTATCCGGCTATAGCAATTCCAGTCATAGAAGCAACCTTCTGGCTAGTGGTCCGAAGGTGCTCTGAGTTCAAATCAGAAGTATTACCGACCCCTAATGAGCCCACAGCCTTTGACAAATTAGCCCCAAATTCTTTCAGTTCATTTCCACCACATTTGTTTTGTAAAAATATACCGGAGGCACCTAATGCTAATAGTTTTGTAGAATCATTGCAATCTAGATGGTTTGTTTCAGCAAAAATGACCATTTGGTTATTGTGATTTCTTGATGAAATAAGTGCAGCTTCTATTGGTATTTTATCACTTACTAAAATTACCCCATCAGCTCCTGATTTTGCTATTACACCCAAATCATTGTCAACATCACCAGCATAAATTCTAACTAAGATTGGCAACTTATTTGCAGAACTTTGGTTTAATAAATCAACGACAACAGCTAAATCAGTTGGTCTTTTCATATCTAATCTACGATTAATAGTTGTTGCAGTAAGGTCAATAATAGCTACATTTGCATTTTTAATTTCATCATTTATCTTTTCGTTAATTTTCCAGATAAAATATGATGGCGCATTATTTCCTTGCCATAGTAAGGGAATGGTAAGGTTTAGTGGTTCTTCTTTCTTGTTCCCGACAGTTAAAGATAGGTTTAGATCATCTAGTCCTGGTGTTCTAGGTCTTCTAGTAAGGCTAGCAGGTATTAAAATTATATCATCAGTTAAGCTGTTATAATCTGGTTTGTAATTTTTTTGCTTTTTACTTAAATTTTTAGAAGAAATAGATTTAAAATTTAAATCTCTTGAATCAATTCCATTATCCTTTAGTTCAGCCTTCAATTTTTTCCAATCACTGGGAGAAATATTTTTTGTATCTATATTTTCATTTTCATCAAAATCTCCTGCAATGAAGATTTTGCCATTATCCATCATTTTACCAATATCTCCTAAAACATCACCACAAATAATGATATTTCCTTGGTTCATACATGTAGCTAAATCTCCTCTAACACTACCAGATACGATTAAGTCACCTCCATGCATTGATGCTCCAGCATCACCATCTACAGAACCCTGAACTATTATTTTACCACCAGACATTGAATGTCCAGTTCCATCATCACAATTTCCATTAATGATAATCTCACCATTTTTCATTCCATTTCCAACAAATCTTCCAGCATCTCCGTTCAAGACAATTTTACTTCCTTGATTTAATCCACCAAAATTATCTCCAGCCTTACCTTCGAATACAATATTTGTCTTCGGTGGCATATTTGCTGCAATACACGCTTGGTTTGCTAAGTTTGTAACTTTAGCAGTATCATGATTTTCAAATCTTTTTCTTAGCTGTTCATTAATCAGCCCAGAGGTCCAAGCTTCTGAATCACTCATTGAAGTCTTATTTGTAACCTGTATTTAGGTGATTAGGTAGGATTAATGCCCTCTTGTAACCATGTATTCTAATAATTCTTCTAGTAATGCCCTTGCGTCACTTTCAGGATACTTTTTAATTGTTTTTTTAGCACCATTAAGATATCCTAATGCCTGTTCACGGCAATTTTCAAGGGCTCCACAATTAGACATAATCTCAACAGCTCTTTTTACATCATCATCAGTATTGTTATTATTATCTAAAATTTCAATTAATTCATTTCTTTTTTTATCATTTACTCGATTTAAAGCTTCAATAACGAGCAGTGTACGTTTTCCTTGGCGAATATCAGATCCTGAAGGTTTTCCAAGTACCTCAGCAGGTGCCGTAGCGTCCAAGTAGTCATCCCATATTTGAAAGCCTAATCCAACCCATATTGCCATTTGCCTCAATTCATTCGCTTCTTCAATTTCTTTTCCACCAATTAGGGCACCACCATATGCAGCAGATCCAAAGAGAATTGAAGTTTTCAGTCTAATCATTTCAAGGTAAAGTTCAGGATTTACAGTTTCTTCTTCCTCAAAGTTAATATCCATTTGTTGTCCTTCAGCAATTCTTCTAACAGTATATGCGGTATGTCTGACTAATTCTGATTTAATTTTATTATCAATATTACTCTCAGCAATCATTTCAAAAGCATATGCAAAAAGTGAATCTCCAGCTAAGATTGCAGTTGGTAGCCCAAAAACAGTATGGCAAGCAGCAACACCATGCCTTAGATCATCATCATCCATAACATCATCATGAACTAAAGTAAAGTTATGAATAACTTCCAGTGAAGCTGCAAAAGGTATTGCTTTTTTTCCATTTCCCCCAACCATTTCACAAGTAAGTTGGGCCATAACTGGTCGAAGTCTTTTCCCACCAGCAAGCGGTATGTGTGCCATGGCTTCATACAATTTTTTAGGTTCTCGTATTACCAAATAGTCATGAAGAGCTTTTTCTACATCTTTTGCTTTTTCAGCTAATTTAACTTTTACACTCAATTTACTTCCCCCATGTGATGGACTTGTTTGTCTTCAATCTCTTTTAAAGACTCCAGATTTCCCCAAATTTTATCAAGAAAATGTTCCCTTATTAATCTGAACCAAGGGCCTATTTTAACATCACCGTTATTAGACAATTTAAATAAATTTTCCAATTCTCTTTTGTCGACATACTTCGTTTTTTGTATTTCATTGGAATTAGGATTTATTTGAACATCCCTTTTCACTACAAAAATATAGTCAATTTCATGTTCAACCCATTTTTTATCAGCTCTAGCTTTATAATGCATTTTGGTAACAAAATTCAAATTTTCGGATGTAATACTTTCCATTTGAATTCCAAGTTCTTGTATTAGTTTCCTAACTGCAGCATTTTTAGCACCTTCAATACCATTTTCTTCACCATTTTGATAAAGTGGATGACTACAGCAACTATTAGCCCAAATAGATGGAAATGTTATTTTCTCGTCTGCTCTTTGTTGGATCAATAATTTATTATTTGAGTTAAAAAGTAATACACTAAATGCTCTATGTAATTTTCCTTCATTAAGGTGGCAATTTATTTTTGAATCTTGTCCGATAATTTGATCATTATTATCTACGATAATGCAGTTTTCTTCCATCATTTCTTTTTGAACATCATCGTACCCTTGAAGTTCGGAATCCACAACAGTCATAATGTTGTAAGAGGTGGGCAATTAAAAATAACTAGTACAATTAAGTTCTTTATTGTAGCTCTTTATGTACTTATATGACAAAACTTGATTTCTTAGATGAGTTAGGAATTGAAGATGTAAATTTAGGGGGGTACTCAGAAAATTGGTTAGGCTCTGGAAGTGATTTAGATTGCATAACGCCAGTGGATGGAACATTAATAGCAAAAGTTAAGCAGTGCAATTCAGGAGATTACGAAAATATAATGTATAAATCTTCTGAGATTTTTAAAAAATGGAGAATGGAACCTGCACCGAAGAGAGGCGAAGTAGTTAGGCATCTGGCTAATGCATTTCGTAAACATAAAACCGCGCTTGGCAAACTAATTTCTTGGGAAATGGGGAAAATACAGGCTGAGGGTGAGGGAGAAGTTCAAGAAATGATTGATATTGCAGATTATGCTGTTGGATTAAGCCGTCAACTCTATGGAAAAACGATGCATTCTGAAAGACCAAATCATAGAATGTATGAACAATGGCATCCTCTAGGAACAGTAGGTATCGTCACAGCATTTAATTTTCCAGGAGCTGTTTGGGCATGGAATGCGATGATTGCAGCAGTTTGTGGTGATGTGATGGTTTGGAAGCCTTCTTCCAAAACTCCACTTACTGCAATTGCGATTCAGAAGATTGTTAATGAAGTCATGACTCCATTGGGTTGGGATGGTGTAATGTCGTTGCTTGTTGGTTCTAGCAGAGATGTTGGTGAATTACTTGTACGTGATAGAAGGATTCCTCTTGTTTCAGCTACAGGTTCATGTCACATGGGTCGTAAAATTGGAGAAGCTGTTGCTAAGCGTTTAGGAAGAACTCTTTTAGAATTAGGAGGAAATAACGCAATAATAGTAATGCCGGATTCAGATCCAGAATTAGTGCTTCGGGCAGTTCTATTTGGAGCAGTTGGCACTTCTGGTCAACGATGTACTTCCACGCGTAGGTTATTTTTACATAAATCAATATCATCCTCTATAATTGAAAAATTGGTTGCATCATATTCCCAAATAAAAATAGGCAATCCATTAGATTCAGATACATTAGTGGGTCCTTTAGTAGATGATAAAGCAGTAAATGATTACAATAATGCATTAGAGATAATTAAGAAAGAGAATGGAGAAATTCTTTACGGAGGAAATGTGATAAAAACAGATGGTTTCTATGTTGAGCCTACTTTAGTAAAAGCAAATTTAAGCATGGAAATAGTTAGAGAAGAGACATTTGCACCTATACTTTACTTATTTGAGTTTGAGGAATTAGAAGAAGCCATCTCAGCACATAATTCTGTTGATCAGGGTTTGTCTTCATCAATATTTACTAAAGATATGCAATCAATTGAAAAATTTTTGAGTCATTCAGGAAGTGATTGTGGAATTGCGAACGTAAATATTGGGACAAGTGGTGCTGAGATAGGAGGAGCTTTTGGAGGGGAAAAAGATACTGGAGGAGGAAGAGAAGCAGGTTCAGATTCATGGAAGGCATACATGCGTAGACAGACCAATACGCTTAATTGGTCGGACGATTTGCCTTTAGCACAAGGAATTGAGTTTGGTTAAAATGAGCGAAAATGAAAGACAATATTTGAAAGTACCGAAAGATGACGCAGAAATTATGATGAATAAATTAGTTTCAGCAGGTTTGCTAGATGAGGATGCAGATGTCAAGTGGGAAGGAGAATTTGTTTCATTTCCCTTAAAAGAAGATCTAATGATAGATAAGAATTAATTTCTCCAATCATCTTGATAGCAATAAATTTCAGGAATTAGTTCTAGCATCTCGTTCCAATTTTTTTCATCAGTAGTGTCTGTTGGATTAGGAAGTATATCTATCCAATCATCCAGTTGGGTTCCTGTGTCTTCATTGAGAGTTTCAGATGAGATAATGCCAATACCCATTGCTACTATTAGTAAATTATATTCAGGAGCTTTCCATACTTCTCCAATGTATCTTGATTCTGACCCTTTAGTTACTTTATAATTCACATCTTCCGTTCCTATTTTTTCTGTTTTTGTAGTTCCATTATATATTACATATTCAGTATCATATCCTTGACTCGTTTTTCGACTTCCACTATCAAGAGTATCATTATCTAATTCAATATCTTGTTCTATAGCCATTTTTTGAAATTGGTCATCTAAAATATCTAAGGGTATAGTTTCATCAATCTCAAAAGGCATTTTTAGAACAATAACAAATAAAATAGCAGGATATCCATCCTCATTTTCATCATCATCTCTTGCATCATCAGCATAGAGATAAATGCTTGTTGAAGCTAGTCCTAAGCCATATTCATCAACTTGTGAATAAGTTTTTTTCCAACCATTTCCATTTTCCCTATCTAAAAAATTAGAAGGTAATACTGCATTGGCAGGTTCACACAAGGGAGCAATACTAAGACAAGGTATTATCACGCACGCAGCTACAAGAGTACAAACAAAGCTTCTTGCAATCATCCGGTTCCTTGATCTAGGTATTCCAGCCAAGCATCGCCCAGTCATGTATACTGAAATAGCTAGTGAAATTCCGAATAACATAGGGATAAGATTAGAATTAATGTGAGTCGTGGTAAAGGCGAGAAGCAAAATAATTGAGCTTAGAACATAACCAAAATTTCGAACATTTACTTTTAAATTATTTATGTTTAAAGTATAATTAGCTTTAATTATATTTATTTTGAGTTTATTTAGGACAAAATACCATCCTTTTCTTATCAAACCATCCTCAGGTTCAACATTTCTTAAGAGGTTAGTATTTCTTCTATCTTTATAGATAATATATGAACATAATGCAGAAATTAAGAAAATAAAGAGCCATACATTTCCAGAATCTCTGAAAGAATTAAGATAATAGGAAATGAATGCCAATGATAAAGAAATCCATGCAGATCTTAAAGGCCCAGATTCATTTTCACCGATAATATTTATTTCTATTTTTGTATTTAATTCTTCTTCAGCGTCAACTATAGGTTTCTCTTCACTTCTTTGTAGTCCAGTAACCTGATTAGTTTGAATTTGGAGCATTAATTCATCAAGTTGCTCGTTATCATCAGATATAAGCCATTTTTTGTTTTCTAGTCCAATTTCTAGGCAATCTATTTTGAGATATTGCCTAGCAGCAGATAGTATTATACAAATTAAAAAAAGTAAAGTGTTTCCAGAGGCTATGCTAAATAAAATCACTATTGATATTAGAATTTGCCACATCCATGAAAAACGCGGATTATTCATTCTACCCATATAAACGATGTCTTTTGTATTGAAATTCCATAGATCCTTTTTAGTAGATAGAAATAATCGAAGGTTAGTAAGATAAAGTATTCCTTTTTTATTTTCTATCAATAAATTATTATATTCACTTAGCAATTTTTCACTGGGCAATAATTGCTCTCTTAAATCCATATTTTGATTAATTTAGTTTAGTATATAAAATGTTTTCAAAAACAAATTTGGAATTAAAAGATATATTAATATGCGGTCCACTAGATTATACAAATATGGCTGAGCTTGACATTTTGCGGTTTTTGATAGGTACTGCAATGTTGTCTTATGGTTCTTGGTTAGATTTTAAAACCCGAAGAGTTCCAAATTCGGTATGGATTTATGGTGGAATTTTTGGTTCTCTACTGTTGATTTATGATGTTTCCAAGATTTGGGAAGATTATGGTTTTTATTTATGGGCCTTACTATTTGCAACTTTCACTTTATTTTTCAATTCTTTTGTTGATGAATATGTTTTAGATAAAAATCAGACTATGCTTTGGAAAGCTAATCAATATCTGGCGATTTTATGTTCAGCTTATTTTCTTTTTGCATTTAATTCAGAGGATATTTCCAAAAATAATTATCAGATGATTGATTTCATATCAATTCCATTTTTAATGATTCTAATGTATGTTTGGTTTTACTTTGGACCCACTATAGGTGGTGCTGATGTCAAAGCTATTATGACAATTAGTCTAATCACACCATTTTCATTTTCATTTGCTGAGGAGTCATTGACTGCCTTTGATAGCAGAGGTTTCCCCTATCCTTTTGTAATCTTTATGAATTCTCTTTTGCTTTATTTGTTTATTCCAATAGGTTTGGCTTTTTATAACATATTTAAAGGAAATTTTGAAAGCCCTTTTTTTCAGATATTTGTTGGCACAAAAATGGAGTTATCTGAAGCAAAAGAAAGTTTTGTATGGCCCATGCAGCAAGTTATTGGTGAGAGAGTAGTAATGGTTGCTTTTGTTAAACACAAATTAGATTCTGAGAAAGAATGGAAAAAATTGGAGGATAAAGGTATCAAAAATCCTTGGATTACCTTCAAGATACCTTACATTATACCTCTTACATTATCATTTCTGATATCTGCTTTCTTCGGAGATTTATTCTCAGCCAATCTTGTTGAACCTTTGAATTCTTTTTTCAATTAAATTATGAGCTTAGGTCTATTAATTCACTTAGAACTGCAGCAGTAGCTCCCCACATTTCTTTATTCATAACCTTAAATATTGGAACTCTAAGCATATTTCCATTTAGATTCCAATCCTCATAATATCCATTATCTGAGTCAATTAAATTCTTGAATTTTAGGATAATGAGCTCATCTACTTCTTGTTTATTGATATTCCATTTTGGTTCATGCCTAGCTACTCCTATGAAAGGATATATCAAATATTTTGAAACAGGAACAGGTAATGGAGTCATTTTACCAATAATTTTAACATTTTTAGGAATAATTCCTACTTCTTCAAAAGCTTCTCTCAAAGCTGTATTCTCTAAAGTTTCATTTTTTTCCCTAGCACCTCCAGGAAATGCAATTTGGCCAGGATGATTTTTTTCATTCATAGGTCGTCTAATGAGTGGTAGATGATATTCCCCATTTTTTTTAAAAAAACAAACTAAGACTGCAGCTTCTTTCATTTCATTTAATTTATCTTTAGATAATAATTTCTCATACCTAATTATTCTCTCATTATCAATATTATTATTGTTTATGGGCTTTACGGCCATCCGATTCCATGAATTAATTCCTGGTAATTCGGATTCTAATTTTTTTTTAATGTTTTCTATCAAGTCTCACTTCTTTGAAAGTTCTTGTAATATTTTGAGCAGTAAATCCCAGAATTTATTAACTGAAGAAATTTCTACTCTTTCATCTGGAGAATGAGGTCCCTTGATTGTTGGTCCAAAAGACACCATATCCATATCCTTAACTTTTTCACCTATAACTCCACATTCAAGACCTGCATGTATAGCGCAGATATGAGGTTCTTTGCCAAGTATTTTAGTGTATATTTTTGTGGTAGTTTTCAATACTGGAGAGCTTACATTTGGAGCCCAGCCAGGATATGCTTCATCTTGCTCAGTTGTAGCGCCAAATGCTTTAGACATTATTTTTATTCTTTCACGTTGTGATTTTAAAGCCTCAGAAATAGATGATCGTGTTGAGCACACAATATTTATGTTCTTATTTTCTATTTTAACGGAAGCCAGATTGTTAGATGTTTCTACTAAGTCTTTAACATCATGTGAATATTTTAACACACCGTGTGGTAATGTTCTTAGTAATCCAATAAGACTAGTTTGACTTTCATTTGAAAGGCATTTTTCATAGGAGTCCTCCGATCCTGTAAATTTCACTTTCATATTCTTTTCAATTGAGCCAAATTCCTTCTTTAGAGCTTTAGTTCGGTTTGATACAGAATTTTGTGCATCAGAAACAGATTCAGGATGAATAAATATATTTGCAAATGCTTCTCTTGGTATTGCATTATGTTTATCTCCACCTTCTATGGCAACAAGGTAACTTTCAGTATTTTTTAATATATTATCAATTATGGAGGATATGAAAACTATTGCATTTCCTCTTTCTTCGTGTATCTCTACTCCAGAATGTCCTCCTTTTAGTCCTTCTACTGATAGCTGGAAAGATAGATAATCAGAAGGTGCATTTTGGTAGTTGATTGGCAAATGAATGCTAGAGTCACCACCACCAGCACAACCAATACAGATTTCTCCCCAATCTTCAGTATCAAGATTTAGCATGGTTCTCCCTTTTAATATTTCTCCATTTAGGGCAAATGCTCCAGTTAAGCCAGTTTCTTCATCAACAGTAAATAAACATTCTAAGGGAGGTAATGTAGAATTATCTGGCAAATCTAACAAGGCCATTGCTGCAGCAACTCCGATTCCGTTATCAGCACCTAAGGTAGTTCCTTTAGCTTTAAGCCATCCATTATCTATGTACAAGTTTAATGGATCATTCATAAAATCATGATTAGAGTCTCTATTCTTTTCACATACCATGTCAACATGGCTTTGAATAATGACTGTAGGAGCATTTTCTCCACCTCCACTTCCAGGCCTTAGTACGACTATGTTCCCAGTTTCATCTTCCCGCATTTCAAGATTTTTTTCATTCGCGAAGCTTTTGAGATATGCTAGAATTTTATCTTCATGTTTAGAAGGCCTAGGTATTTTTGTAAGTGTCTCAAAATGTTTCCATATAATTTCAGGTTTTAATCCATCAACAACAGATGCCATAATTGTTTATTTTACCCCTCTAAAATAAACTTTAGCTATTTTTTTTGTAAA
>Ga0066862_10001161_pt1 | contig 10802 bp, 11 predicted proteins | sample ETN02SmetaG_FD_66431 | JGI IMG/M metagenome (GOLD analysis project Ga0066862, IMG submission 66431) | Marine microbial and viral communities from oxygen minimum zone, Eastern Pacific Ocean - ETNP2014F10-02SV255 | ecosystem: Environmental > Aquatic > Marine > Oceanic ... | reverse complement strand
AGCCGTCCCTCATTTGCGTAAGGCCTTGAAGGGTGGCTAGCCTCTGGTTCCTGTCTCATCTTTCGAATACCAGCGCTTCGTGCAGCCCAGACAACCGAGTCTAGAGTGGGTTTGGAGATGCTTGCGTTCTTGGGCACCCTGCGACCATTCGAGCGGCTCAGCCTAGCATCGAAGTAACCCGTCCAAAGTGTCATCTCGTCGCGCTTAGTTGCCATACTTCCGCCTCATTCCTACGAGGGGTGGGCCTTGAGGGCTTCGCGTGCTTATTCCTCGATAAGTACGCCGCTAACCACTCCGTGCATTCCCGGCCTGCTGGTCACACGGACTTGACCGACATCAGTCTCGATGATTGCCCCCTTGGTAACGATGTTGCGTCTGACGTAGTTTGGGTCGGCGTCGTTACCGATCACGTTGGTGACTGTCGCCCTGACCGTCTTCCCATCCTTTGGCATGCTGACGTTGACTTGGTTAACGCTGAGCATACGGACAGTCTGTGATCCTGCCCTCTTGCGGTAGTTCTTGCGGGCATCCTGCTCGCCGATGTATGCGTACTGCTCCTCGCTGGCGACCTCCGTCCTGCGCTTGCCCCTGTACCTGTTCGGACGCTTCAAGCGTCCGCCGGATGGCTTTCGGCGGGAAATGCCATGCCACTTCGCCATGCGTCCCGCCCACCTGCCTCCCTTATTTCAACCGATTGGAGAGGTCTGGCCTCAGGTCCAGTGCTCGCCCAAATCGGATGCCGCTGACTCGATGGAGCCAATCAGTTCTGAATACTCTCGTGCAACAGGGAACTGGGGAAACTCGGCTACTACGTTTTCAGGGGGCCTGAACAGAATGCCCGAGCTTGCGGATGCGAGCATCGTTGTATCGTTGTAGGAATCCCCGACAGCGATGACATGGTAGTTCATCGTGATTAATGCCTCCACGGCTTTTCGTTTGTGATCCTGGCATCGTATCGTCCAATCAGAGATTCGTCCTGTGTCATCGATTACAAGGGTGTGGCACAGAAGGGTTGGATTGCCCAATTTTCGCAGCATTGGTTTGGCGAATTGTGAGAAGGTATCCGAAAGTAGGATGGTAGGCCATCTTCTCTCTAGTGATGCAAGGAATTCGATCGCACCTCCTAGGGGTTCCATTGAATCAATGGCAGTAATCACATCATCAATTGTCAATCCATTGGCGTCGAGTATCTCCAGCCTATAGCTCATCAGACGGTCATAGTCCGGTTCATCCCTTGTTGTCCTGCGAAGCGAATCTATCCCCGTCATTTCTGCCACGTTAATCCAGACCTCTGGAACCAGTATGCCCTCTAGGTCCAAGCATACGGCGAGCATGAGCTCTCGCCGGCATCATTCCGCTTCAACTTACGGCCTGTTAAGGCATCATGTTCTTGCGAGCAGATGCCTGCCGAGAGCCATGGTCGACAAGCGGCTACGACGGAGGACCCCGGTACGACTGAAGCAGATTCGGGATGTCGCAAGGGAGCTTGGCTCATGGATTGGGCACGACGTGGATCTCTCCGGATTCCTAGAACAAGCTCACTACCACGGAATCGACCTAATTCTCGTCGAACGAGTTCCACTTGCAATGAAAATTGAAGTTGGTGGAGAGCTGGCATGGTATCCCACTCTCCATGGCATCCGAACCTGGCAAGTGGAGCGCTCATGGGTTGCAGTCGACGAAGGTGCGATACCCTTCCTGAAGAATGGTGCAGACTGCATGGGCGCGGGGATTCACATCGCGGACCCATCTCTAAGAGAGGGGGACTTCGTCTGGGTCCGAGACCAGGGCACCGGAGAGCCTATCGCCACAGGTACGGCCATGCTGAGTGGAGAGGAAATGATGGAGATGACCAAGGGTAAGGCGATAACTACCATTCACTGGGTAGGAGACGACCTGTGGAATCTCGAAATTTAAACCCCATAATTGATGAAGGTCGCCCATCAGGGGTTCCTATGCGCGCTCTGGTAGTTCTCTTGGTCCTCCTGCTAGCGACGGTTCCGGCAATTGCCGGAGTGGGACAGAATGAGAGTACAGATCTGCAAGGGACCGCACTGGTCTCGGTGGATGGAGAAATTGTGGCAATTGCGAACAATGACTACACTGTAATCGTAGTTCTTGAGGACGAGGGGGCCTCGAACGGGACTTCAGTAAGGTGGACAACCCAGATTTGTATCAACACAGGCGTATGCTACGCCCCGAAAACAAGCGATCTGGCTGCTGATTCGGAGAGGAAGGAGTGGACGGGTTCGGTCCCCGTAGACGACGATGCGAGCTACATCAACTGGAGGGTGGACATCGAGTGGCCCGACGGCAATTCTACGTCGGTGCCAGAGAACGGTTTTGGATGGAAGGTCTGGTCTTCCTGCTGGTATGACACTGAGAGTGACCAATGGGGCGGAACTGATGTGGGTGAAGATGGCTGCGAGGGGGATGACGCTGAGTTAGTTTCCGGGTTCACTGCCACCATCGCGATGGTCTCGGTGGCCATGGCAGGCTTGATGTCTCGACGTGACTGAGCGAGCCCATGGGCGCAGGCGACCAGGAGCCGGGGTTCGTCCCTCTGGTGTTCTTCGAAATCCCTCAGGAGGAGATGTTCGATCGAGCTGGTGCCTTCCTCGAATTGATGGGGCAAAGGAGGACTACTCGCCATTTCTCAAACCGTCACGTTCCACGAGATCTGGTCGAGATGGCCATAAAAACCGCTAGCACCGCCCCCTCTGGCGCCCACTTGCAGCCGTGGAAATTCGTGGCGGTTTCTGATTCGCAGCTGAAGGCGAGGATCAGAGAGGCTGCGGAAGCTGAGGAGAGTCGTTTCTACGAGGATAGGATTCCAGAGGCATGGGCCGAGGTGCTAGAGCCACTGGGAACCGACCACATCAAGGAACACATTACCGATGCACCCTGGGTCGTCATCATATTCAGGCAGTCACAGAGAGTCCGTCCCAACGGCGAGATGGCCCCAACTTACTACTCACAGGAATCGTGTGGTATAGCCGCGGGCCTGTTTGTTGCAGCAATCCACAACATGGGGCTGACCACCTTGACTCACACTCCCTCCCCCATGGGTTTTCTCAGAGATATCCTAGGGAGGCCGGAGCACGAGCACGCGATGCTCCTGATGCCCGTAGGATACCCGGCGGAGGACGCTCGGGTCCCTGACCTCAAGCGGAAGGAGCTGAGTGAAGTCGCTGAATTCTACGAGTGATTAAGTAGCACAATGTGACTTGCTGTGGCATGAACATGACTAGTCAGAACGCCATGACAATAATTCTTGCACTACTGATGACCGCCACATCCCTCTCGGGCTGCATGGGTTCGGACGATGGGCCCGTGGAAGATGATTCTCCGGACGAGCTAGAGGACTGGAACGTGTACCTAGTTGAGAGCATCTCGGACCTCCCTGCCTGTGATTCAACTACGGACGGGAGGCTGTACTACGTTTCGTACCTCGACATGGGCTTGGGATTCCAAGCATGCTCTGGTGGCTCATGGACCTCGATCGACCTCACTGGACCGATGGGGGCTACTGGCGCGGACGGCGCAGATGGGGCCGATGGCGCCGACGGTGCGCAGGGACCACAGGGTCCTGCCGGGGCGGACGGTGCCGATGGGGCCGATGGAGCTGACGGCGCGCAGGGGCCACCGGGTCCCGCGGGGTCGGACGGGACGTCCTTCACCATAGTGGGGACTGTTGATGACACCTCTGATCTGGGCGAGATCTACATCGGCGACCCAGGGGACGGTTTCCTAGTGAACTCCACAGTGCACATTCACGTATGGAGCGGCTCGGAATGGATCGACCTCGGGGACATCTCCGGACAACCGGGAGTTACAGGGGCCGATGGTGCTGACGGGGCGCAGGGACCGCAGGGACCGCCTGGACCGGCAGGAGCCGATGGGGCTGATGGGGCTGATGGTGCCCCGGGTGCTGCTGGGCCGACAGGAGCCGATGGGGCTGACGGTTCTGACGGGGCCGATGGTGCGGATGGGGCCGATGGTGCCGCGGGTTCGATGCCCACGGTGATGGAGATGCTGGTCACTGTTTCCAGCATGGATTTCTACGTGGACGGGCTGCAACAGCCCGAGGTCGGCCTCTACAGGGGCTTCACTTACACATTCGACCAGTCTGCCTCCAGCAACTCGCCCCATCCGTTCAGGCTCTCCACCACATCAGATGGCACGCATGGAGGAGGGTCACAGTACACCGACGGCGTGACCTACACCGGGACCCAGGGCAGCAACGGACTCCTGACGTTCACGGTCCCGCTGGATGCACCGGACACGCTGTACTACTACTGCCAGAACCACGCTGGGATGGGGGGGACGGTGCAGATTCTGTCCCTAGGGTACGTCTCCACTTAGGCTGGTGCTCTCCTCTGGGGGGACCAGGAAGACTAGGGCTATCCCCGAGCCTACGATGAGGGCGCCTCCCACTAGGTCGGCGGTGCTCAGGGACTCGGCGAAGTACGCGTATCCCCAGAAGGTGGCCACCAGGACCGTGAGGTAGGAGAAGGCGCTCACCCAGGCGGCGTTGGCCTTGTGGTAGGCCATCGTGATTCCGACCTGGCCCCCGCCCGCTCCGATGCCGACCCCCACAAGGGCCGCGACCGCGGTCCTATCTAGGGAGAGGACGTCGGGAGCGGACTGTACGATGCTCCCGGCGACGGAGAACAGCGCGAACCAGAACACGACTGTAGCGGGGGAGTCGGTCTTCCTCAGCTCCCTCACGTACATGTAGGCCAGCGCGGCGAAGAATCCTGAGCCCAATGCGAGTAGGGCGTCTGGCTCCACGCTGCTGAGGTCAGGGGATACTATCAGGACGATTCCGACGAAGGCCGTGACCACCAGCATTGCCACGCCGGGAGATACCCTCTCTGCAAGTATCCTGCCAGACAGCAGGGCCACGAACAGAGGTCCGGTGTACTGCAGGGTGACTGCCTGGCCAATCGGTATCCTTCCCAGCGCGGTGAAGTACATGATCATGGCAACGAGTCCCACCGTGCACCTCAGTAGCATGGTCTTGGGGTCATTGACCCTGAGGCTGATCCCCCTTGAGGCGGCGAAGGCCCCCACTGCCATCGCTATCACGGCTGAGCGTACCATGACGATCATCCAAACGTCGGCGTGGTCGCTGGTCCACTTGACAAGCGCGTTCATGGTCCCGAAGCAAACACTGCCGAAGATCATCCAGAGTACCGCTGCCCGCGGGGAGTCGGGCATCTCGGCCTGGGTGACGAATGACGAGAGGTCGGGGCCCTCGGTGCTCGAGGCAACCTCCTCAAGACCACGACCCAGCCCGCGTCTATGCATCTACGCAAGTCCCCAGCGACGCTCTAGAACTGTTGCTATCTCCTGGTAGTCCTTCCCACCTGCGCTGGCTGGGTCGTGGAGATGGATAGGGACGCCGTGACTGGGTGCTTCGGCCAACCTGATGTTCCTCCTGATTGGTGGTTTGACCAGCAGCTCGGGGAATGTCTCCAGAAGCTCCCCCGCCACCTGCTGGTTCAGGAGAGTCTGCGAGTGCATTGTCAGCAGAACTCCATCGACTCCAAGGTCCTCGTGTAGCAGGCTCCTTACCTCCCTGATTGTGCCTGCAAGTAGGGCTAGCCCTTCAAGCGCGAAGTACTCCGTCTGTACTGGTATTAGTATTCCATCGGATGCCACCAAAGCGTTGATTGTGACCAATCCCAGAGATGGGGGGGTGTCTATCAGCACAATGTCATAGTGTGGCAGGAGAGGCTCAAGAGCCTCTTTCATTCGTCTCTCTCGGCCTAGTTGCCTCATCATCTCCTGCTCGAGACCTACGAGGCTTCTGTCCCCTACGATGATGTGCAAATTGTCAACGGTAGTTGCCTGCCGTGAGCCGACTGCCGTCTCTGGGCTGAGGATGAGATCCCTGGTAGTTGTCCTGACTCTGCTCTTGTCAACCCCCAATCCAGTTGCGCAATTCCCCTGTGAGTCGGAGTCAACGACTAGAATCCGGTGTCCCCTGAGCGCGAGCTGTGCTCCAATGTTGATTACGGTGGTTGTCTTGCCGACGCCGCCCTTCTGATTGGTTACGGTAACGACGCGCGCGCGACCGGGGGGAGTTGGCAACGATCCTGGAAGTTCCATCGGACTGCGTGCCCTAGCAGTGCTAATCTCATCCACCGCATTCAGTGGTGGAGCTAGAGTCTCGTCCTCTTCCTCTGTGAATTCGACATCGAGAATGAGGGGGGAGCTGCTAACTTCTGGCAACTTCTCGTCGCCATCTTGGGATGCCATCGGTACGTACGGCACTCTGAGCGGTGTTGAACATGACGCTTCTTGAAAGAGGGTTCAGTAAGTTTTGGCTCAATCAGAAGGTCGGTCGATTTGGTACCAAGCTACCATCTCACCGGTCTCTGCGTCCATGACCAAGTTGACTGAGTAATCCCTTCCGCCGCCCTGCCAGTCCCTGCTACCGGTCAAGGTCACCTTTCCATCACCCAAGTCACCGGGTAGAAGACTGAGGTAGTCGTTGTCCTGTGTAACTGAGAGCCTGTATCCCACAACCGCATCACTATGCCAGACTCGTGCGCCGCTGGAGTCATCTGAAGATATGACTTGGGCGAGATCCGGATACCTGTCCTGTTCCAGGATCCTCTCCTCCAGAAGTGACATCGTCTGGGTATCTGGAATTGAATCCCTGTTCCATGAAACCACGTCGTCATCGTTGGTTCCTTGAGAAGTAATCTCGCAAGATTCGGTGGTGGTTCCATCCACTTCTCCTAGGACCACCCAGCCAGACCTGTCATTGTCATCGACCCAGGACAGGTTCCATTCGGCAGCATCAGGCGTCGGCTGCGACCACTGGGCCTTCCAGATGTAACCGCCTGAAACAAGGGCTTGCGATGCCTGACTCGTCGAGTGGTTCGCCTTCAGACATGAGATGGCCTCCTCTATGACGAAGGGTCTGATCTCTGACTCGTCCCACATTGAGTCGACCCAATTCCTCTCAGATGATGTGCCAGGCCTATCCTCACCCGCTGTTGTCTTTCCGTAGTCCCTTCCCCAATCCACCTCTGTGCTTCCTAAGACAGCGGAAGTCTTCGATATCGACATCCTGATTGTCAAGGTTCCCTCGGGTAGGATCTCTTCTGAAAGAGAACTAACCAGAAAATCACAATCATTGCTCTGTTGGTCCTTGTCGATCACTATGTCGGTGTCCTGTTTTACGGGCCATGGACTGTTTTTTGAGACAAGAAGGGTCAGATATGCGTGTCCGTAGCACCTACCAATATCCTCATGCTCCATCTCTATCGGGTATACCAACCCATGAGTTTCGTGATTGACCTCTCCCTTCACCTCCCACTTCCAGTCTGATTTCCAGTTTACCTCGGGGTCAGAGGATCTGGCTCCTTCTTTGATTTCAGCATCCCCGAAGAAGTCATGGAGCTCGATTGGAGTCATTGGGAACAAAAGAGTGGCGACCAAACCGCCTATCCCCCCGAGACCCTCCATGTCGTATGTTACCGACCTAAGGTTGGTGGTGACCGAATCCACGTCTCTGAAGGACGTAAGGGAGTCGGCTCGCTTCAACTCGTTATCCTCAATCTCGATCCAGCTCTTCGAGTCGATGAAAAGACGGTTGTCGGAAAGTGACCAACCAATGTTGCCGCATTCCCCTGGGTCCTTCCAGGTCTTCCCGGTGAAGTCAACGTCAAGATCCATCGAAATCTCCTTCTCTACGGCTAGGAATCCTCCCCTCCCTAGGCTGTCGGTAACGTCAACAGCACCGGATTCGAAACCGTCGGTGATTGAAACGCTGCCAGTCCCGGAGAACTCGGTCCCAATCTCCCCGCATGCGTCATCGAGGATTCCCCCCGTAGCGTCTCTGACTAGGCTCAGCATCTCCTCTCCGATAATGCCGATCTCAGAATCGCTCACGAAGAAGTCCATTTGTTCCCCAAAGTGTAGCGTTCTGGCTGTGAAACCGGCGTTGCGTTGCAGAACATTGGTCGCCAATGCACCGACCAGAATAACCACGACTGCTACAGTAGCCAAAGCCTTCCAGCGTTCTCCCAGTGAGGATAGTGTCGGAATTGTGATGACAAGCGAAGCAGCGTCCTCTGCAAACTCAGACGATTCCGGGGTACCTGCTGTTTTCTCAGACTGAATCTCCGGTTCCGTCTCTACCAGCTCTGCCTCGACCAATTCAGCCTCTATTGCCTCAGAACCCACCCAATGGGGAGGCTTTTCCTCATCTTCGGGTTCCTCATCCAGAATCAGTGGCTCTGGAGTGCGATCGGTTTCCTTGGGAGTCGTTTCCACCGTGATTGTCTCGCTGGAGCCGAGGTCATCGAGTATTCTGTCGACCAATTCCGATTTCCTACCTGAGACCAATAGTGACCTGTCCCTGCATATGGCCCTCAGGTCTGCAACTGTCTTCGATGACAGCGTGTCGCGGTCCAGCGAATCATCGACGGCCATGCTAACGGGGTGCAGTCCCCTATGACGGCTTTCAACCCCTTCGGCGTTGCGGGCACGTAGGTTCTCACTCATGGATAACTTGCAATTCTCCGAACAAAGGGTTGAAGGCTGTCCCCTAGGCGGCGCAATTCATGCAGCCAAGGCTCGTACTTCTGTCCAGAGGTCCCGAGCTGTACAGTACGAGGAGGCTTGCCACCGAGGCAGAGAAAACCGGGTGGGAGGTTCGGATTATCGATCCCCTGGCGCTAAGCATTGTGGTCGATGAAAACGGGGGTCGGATCTTCCACAAGGGGTGGCCAGTAGAGTGTGAGGCCGTCCTCCCTCGGATAGGATACTCGATTACTCGTAGAGGGGTCTCGATAGTTCGCCAGTTCGAACGGGCTGGCGTGATAGTGTTGAACTCTAGCAACGGCATCCTGAGGAGCCGTGACAAACTAGTTGCTTGTCAGATGATGTCAGAGCAAAGAGTGCCTGTTCCCATCACCGCTCACGTGGGTTCGTGGGAGGACACAGACAGGGCGGTAAATCGCGTTGGGGGGAGTCCATGCGTCGTCAAGTCCACAGAGGGGACCCATGGATCTGGTGTTTACCTGGTGCGCTCAAGTCAACAAGCGAGGCAACTGGTCTACCAAATGCTGGAGAGGGGGATGAGGCCTCTTCTACAGGAGTACATCGAAGAGTCTCATGGTCAAGACATCAGGGCCTTCGTAGTTGGAGGAGAGGTGGTCGCTTCCATGCTTCGAAAGGCTCATGGCAGCGAATTCAGGTCAAACTTCCACTTGGGAGGTTCTGTGTCAAACGTGGAGCTCAGCGAGGACCAGTCGGAAATAGCAGTTAGAGCAGCTGAAACCCTGGGGCTGGACATTGCCGGAGTGGACATGCTTGATTCGAGCAGAGGCCCCCTGGTTCTAGAGGTCAACTCTAGCCCTGGTCTTGAGGGCATAGAGAAGGCTACTCGGGTGAATGTCGCTGGCAAGGTGGCCGAGCACCTGACCCGACTGAAGAGAGCCATTGACCAATATTCGGGGTCCAGTAGCTCGGACCGTTTGGACAATGGCACCAGCCAGGGATACAGAGCTTACTAGGTCCGGCGATTTATTGGCCCCATACTAACACGGGCATTGAACATCTCGTTCTGAGAAGCATTCAAGTCACCTTACGCCTCCTTGAGGCCGTCCAATAGGACAGGGATGCACACGCCGTTCGCGGCGGGAGGCGAGTTGCTTGCAGCAAGAGGGTAGTGAAGGACGGTTTGATGGGTTTGAACCAGGTGGACTGGGTCGTAGGTTCGATGCAGACGATATCGGTCTGGATGACTCGATGCCTTCTAGGCTGCACAGGATCGCTGACCTAGCATGGCACGAATGCTGGATTCAACAGCTGCGTGCAGAAAAAAAGAGCGAGCACACCATCAGGGCCTACGAAGTAGCTGCCAAGTCATTTTCAGTTACTGCCCTCCCCAAGGAAACACTAGCGGACTGGGAACAGGCTCGACAAATCCCAGTCAGAGAATTCCACCTGAGGTCCGATCCGAACAACGGAAGGATGGATGCATGGATGAACGGGCTCGGTAATCTCAAACCTACTACGGTCAACGCGAAGGTAGCAGCCCTTGCTCATTTACTCAAGTGGCTAGGGCATACGGTTCCCGATTGGATTCAGCGTCCCTCAAAGAGTCGCTCACTCCCCAAAACCCTCGGGCGGAGGGAACTCCGAAGGCTGTGGAAGGCTGCTCGTGAGTCTGAGGACCCGTTGGCATTGCCAGTTTGCACGATAATGCTGGAGACTGGCCTAAGGGTCTCAGAGCTATGCGGACTAGACGTCGATGACGTAGATACAGAGGATCTGTCGGCACTAGTAATAGGCGGCAAGGGAGAGAAGGACCGGACCGTGCTCTTCACGAAATCTACCGTTGAAGTGCTAGGAACCTGGTGGCCGATACGGGAGACGAGGCTCTCATTGGGCGAGGAAGGGCTTAGGGCCCTGTTCCTATCCAGCAGAGGAAGGAGGGTGAATCCGCGCTCAATTCAGAAGATGATGGACAGATTAGCAGATGCTGCAGACATCCCCCGGAGCAGGCTCAGTCCGCACACTCTCAGGCACACCTTCGCGACCGGGCTGCTGGAGAGGGGTGCGGACCTAATCACAATACAGCGTCTACTCGGTCACGCCAGCGTGGCTACAACTAGGATTTATCTGGAGATCGGCGACCAAACTCTGAGAGAGATCTACCACAGGGCCCAGAGGAGGCCTCCTCCGGAGGAGGTCACTCTCGAGAAGGAAGTCGGGACCACTGCCGGAGCAGTCGAGATTCCTGCTAGGACTAGCGATTAATCATCTCTTGGACG